>ERZ842401.6307-NODE-6307-length-12703-cov-24.787160_pt1 | contig 12703 bp, 9 predicted proteins | sample MGYA00521270_ERZ842401 | MGnify/ENA primary metagenome ERZ842401 (study PRJEB31892, sample SAMEA3878208) | bioreactor metagenome | biome: Moose rumen | place: Sweden | collected 2011-10 | study: EMG produced TPA metagenomics assembly of the PRJEB12797 data set... | reverse complement strand
GTTTTACCATTAGTTAAATCCTATATCTCAAGATTTAACTAGTCAAGAGCCAAAAAGAGATATTGCCTCTACACAAGCCCTTTGCTGTATTTTTTGCTACTCGTCCTTGACGGTGCGAAGGAATGATACAACGAGCAAAAAGCCACAAATTAAGATTATTGCATCAGCAACGTTAAAGGTAGGCCATCGCTCTAGTCCGAAAAGACCATAAAACTTTACATCAATAAAGTCTACAACGCCATCTACTCTGAAAAATCTATCGTACAAATTGCCCAAGCCACCGCCAATGATTCCGCAAATTGCCCAACGCTGTAGCTGCGTAAAAGTGTTATTGCGGAAATAGACAACTAAAGCCCAAGCAATTACGATAAGAGGAGCAAAGCCAAAAAGAATATGGCGAACTTGATTAGACAGCCCATGCCCCAAACTAAAGGCAACTCCTGGATTTTGAACGTGGATAATACGCAAAAAATCCCCAAAGAACCAATAGCCGCCGCTCAAATCATTCACAGGAATGTTATTTATAACAAGCACTTTCGATAATTGGTCAAGCAAAACAACTATCACCGTCAATGTAAGAGGCAATAGCTTTAATAGAAGCGCATTTTTTTCTTTATTCTCACAAGTTTTTAGTTCAACACCAATAGTTTCGTTAGTCATAATACCTTTAGTATATTGATAAGTCGATTATTAGTCTACAGCCCCGTAGGAACATCTATAAACACGCCCTCTACATCGGTTTCTGCTTCAAGTTTTGCCTTTACAAGCTGCACGCCGACTGTTTCTGTTTCATAATGTCCGCCTGCAATAAGAGTAATACCGTTTTCCTCTGCAACGTGATACTGTTCGTGTCCCACTTCTCCTGTGATAAATGCGTCAGCTCCTGCCTCTATCGCCTGCTCAACATCTTCCCCAGCACCACCCGAAATAATGGCTATGCGAGAAAGTTTTTCTTTGCCAAAGGGAAGCAAATGAAGAGAATGATTACCATGAGGAAAGGCTTTTGCAATAAGTTCATCAGCAGTCAAAGGCTTTTCAAGATTTCCTATTGCGCCCAAAGTCATTCCTCTCCAAGTGCCAAAAGGCTGTGTGTCTTTTAGTTCTAAGCGGCTCGCCATACCAAAATTGTTCCCATAAGGATTATTTGCATCAAGCGGAATATGAGAGGCGTAAAGCGCAACATCATTCTGTATCAAAGCCGCTATGCGATTATAGTGAGAGCCTGTAATTGTGTCGCAAGAACCCCAGAAAATACCGTGATGAGTGAACAAAAGCTGCGCATCGGCTTGAATTGTTCTCTTTATTGTTTCAAGACAAGCATCTACCGCAAAGGCTACTTTCTTTATCTCTTTTGTGTCAGGAGCAGAATTCTGCACTTGCACGCCATTAAGAGAAATATCCCTATCATACTCTTCGTTCTTCAAAAAGCTATTAAAAAAGCTACTCAATTCGTTCAATGTCATTCTGTTTCTTCTCCCGTTTCTTTATTTTCTTCACTCGCTTTGTCTGTGCTTGCAATCTCATTCACTTCGATGTTCGAATGAAGTATTATGCTTTCTTCGCTACGAGCAGCAAGCATTCGCGGTATCTTCAAAAGGCTATCTCTCTTTCTGCCGTGCAAATACGCAAGAAAAGGGTCTGTTTGCTCTAAGCAACCATAGCCAGCAGGATATGTTTCGATACTCGACATATCAAAAAAACCAGTTACCGCATCTTTATACATAGCCGCCGTCAAAGGTAATGCGTCAGAGCACATTTTATCCCCTATAATAAAATACGGCTTTCGCTCTTTGTTAAACTCTCCTGCAAGATATAAAAGCATTGTGTATTCTTTTACAATGCGCCCTGTGTAATTCGCTTTTTGAGCCTCCACATCAAGCACATCGCTTAAATCTTGCATATTGATAACAAATCTGCGGAAATGCGGAATGTCTGGCGCGCTGTCAATCCACTTCATATCGGCTGCAAAGAACTCGCCTGCAATCACGGTATATCCGTCTTCTGCAATCTTCTCAAGATACGGGCGATACATATCGGTATTAGCTCTTTTATCGCTTATAAATATTATGATTGGCTTTCCTGCCGTAAACGTGCCTGTTACCGTGTCGCCTTTATCGGTTTTATAGCTAATCGTATCGCTTTCCTCTTCCTTGCTTTTGAACACCGTCAAGATAGCATCAGCCTTTTCTAATTTAGATTCGATAGGAGTAAAACCTGTTGAAAACTTGCCTGCGTATTTATATGTTTCAATGACAACATTGTTCGATTCACAGTACACAGGGCGGAAATAAAACACAAATACTAACGTTATAAGGTTTAACAAGAGTGCGAAAATTGAAAAAAAGCGAAACGCAGGGTAATAAAAGTCTACATACAGATACGCCCACACCTTTATGGCAGCGGGAACATTAAGCGCAAATTGGTAGAATGCAATAATGCAAATCCATATTTCAACAGGAGATATTCCCCAGATAAATATATTTAAAAGCGAAATGATAAAAGCGATTTGTGGCAAAGAAGCTAATGCATCAATTCTCGCTTCTCTGATGTAAAGCACGCGCGCAGAAGAGGCGGCTAAAAGAAAGAGAACCAAGAGTTCACTAAGAGTACTATCACACATAATCTTTATACTACAGCAAAAATCAACATTCTGCAACGCATAGAAAAAATATAAAATCTTTTGATACTTTGATTTTTTCGATAAACCGAGTTATAATTTTGAATTATGAACAGCACAGCCAATTATACAGTAGACAAAAATAAAATTCGCAGAGCGATAAGTTCTGGGCTTCCGCTTATGCTTACAACGTATAAGCTGCCGCACGAAATGGAAATGTATATGAATGCCGTGCTTGCTACTTTCCTTGAAGAAATCGGAAAGCCTCAACTAAAAGAATATATGACCTATTGCTTGAGCGAGCTTGTAGGAAACGCAAAAAAAGCAAACACAAAGCGTATTTATTTTAAGGAAAAGAACCTCGATGTGCATAACAGACGCGACTATATGGAGGGTATGAAGACTTTTAAGCAAGATACGCTTGATAACATAAAGCATTATCTTGATGAACAGGAAAAAGCTGGGCTGTATATCCGTCTGATTTTGCAAAAACGAAATGATAAAGTGCGCATAGAAGTTCGCAATAACTCTGCTCTTTCATACTTTGAATATGTGAGAATTCACGACAAGATCTCTCGTGCGCAACAATACAAATCTATTGACCAAGCCTTAAAGCAGCTTTTAGATGACAGCGAGGGCGCAGGGCTGGGGCTTGTTATTATGATTCTTATGCTCAAAAAGCTGGGCTTTAGCGAAGAGAGCTATCAAGTAAAAAGTGAATGTGGGGAAACTATTTCTCGCCTTGTTTTGCCGCTAAACACCGAAGAACATCAATCCATTTCGCTCATCTCTTCAGAGTTCGTCAATCTCATAGAAGACTTGCCTCAGTTCCCTGAAAATATAGTAGAAATAAACAAGCTGCTCGATAATCCAGACTCTAAGATGAGCGACATTGCAGAGAAAATCAGCAACGACGTATCTATGACCGCAGACTTATTGCGCCTTGTCAACTCTGCCACCTTTGCCAGAAGTGCCCGTTGCCGCTCTATTGGGGACGCAGTTAAGTTTGTGGGTATCCGCGGAGTAAAGAATATGCTTTATTCCATCGGCTCGATAAAAAACCTCTCTAAAGACGGAGAAAAAGAAACAGAGCGAAAGAAAAAACTGTGGACACACGCATACAAAGCGGCGTTCTATTCATATAATATAGCGCGCAATATACTTTCAGATGACAGAGAATGTATTGAAGATTCTTATGTGTGCGCATTGCTGCACGATATGGGCAAAATCATATTTGAAACAGCACACCCAGATTTAATCGAAAAGCTCAAGAAAATCCTTGCTCACAAAGGAATAAGCGCAGACCTCTTTGAAAAGTTAATTGCAGGTGTTGACCATGCAGAAATCGGCGCGCTTATAGCAGAAAAATGGAATTTCCCTGAACAGATAATAGGCGTAATCCGCTATCATCACGAGCCAGGAGAAGCCCCTGAAGAAATTAAAAACCTTTGCAGTGTCGTCTATATTGCAGATATGATTATTCACTATCAAAATGGAGATATTACTTTTGAAGATGTAGACTTCGATGTATTATCTCGATTGCACTTAACAGACGAAAAAGATTTCATAAAATTATCGAATGCAATAAAAGAAGCGTTTGACAAAAACTCCAAAATATCGTAATAATACCATTCTCTAGTAATAAGCCAAAGACGGTTTTTAATCAGTCTTGGCTGTCCAGTTCCGTTCCGTATTCCTGGACACAAAATAATAAAACACGAAGGAGTTTTTTTATGACCTCTCAGTCTTCTCTCTCATTCACCTCGTTTGTAAAAAACGAAATTAACGATTACAAAGCACTTTTTAGCGCAATCCCGTCAATCACCGTAACACTTTTCTGTGTGTCTGTCGTAGTGATGAACCTTATGGCTTCTAAAGCTGTCATCTCCACCCCTTACCTCACTGCAACAGGCGGACTGCTTATCAGTTGGGCTCCGTTTCTTTGTATGGACGTTGTATCAAAACATTTCGGTCCAAAGGCGGCAACAAAGCTCAATATAATCGGTCTTCTCGTCAACCTTGCTTGCGTGGCTCTCTTTGAAATCGTCAGCCTTATCCAAATCGACACCACTGGCGCAAAAGCCGATTACAGCGCATTTAATTCGGTTTATCGCTGCACATGGTTTGTTTTGGTAGCAAGCTCTGTTGCTTTCGTTCTTTCTGGCGTGGTCAATAACTTTTTGAACTACGGCATTGGCAAGCTATTCAAGAAAAACCCCGACGGCAAAATTGCTTATATGACAAGGTGCTACATCTCTACTTTCGTCGGGCAATATGTAGACAATGCGCTTTTCTTGGCTCTTTTATATCTCGTCTTTTTGCCCTCTGTTGCAAACATTCACGCCTCTAGCCCGCTTGCAGTCTTTGGAGGCGCATTGCTCGGAAGTATTATGGAGCTTATAACTGAAGTGATTTTCTCTCCGCTCGGCTATTCTGTTACGCTCAAATGGAAAGCTAACAGCGTCGGTAAAGAATATTTCTTATATCGCGAACAGCACAAAAGTGCATAATTCACATATCTTTTTAAGGACTCAAATACATGGAAAAGCTAGAAAATCTCTCTGCCGCTTCTCTTGGTAAAGAAGTGAACAGTGGCAGAATATCTCCTACACAAGTAATCGAGTATTTCGCGCACAGAATAGAGGAGCGAAACAAAAGCATAAACGCATTTGTCTACACGAAAATCGATGATGCGCTTAGCAGAGCAAAGAAAATCGAAGAAAAACTAGCGAAGAGTGAAAATTGCGGGGAGTTTACAGGAGTTCCGACAGCTCTCAAAGATTTTTTGCCAAGCAAAAGGGGCTGGACAAACTCTCATGGAGGAGTTAAATCGCTTATTCGTGAAGACAGCTATGATTCAGCCTTTTATGCAGCTATGCGTAAAGCGGGGGCTATTGCATTGGGAAAGACAAACGCACCTGCTTTTGCATTCCGCGGCACAACCGATAATTATCTTTACGGCGCGACATCAACCCCGTTTAACACCGCACACAATTCAGGCGGCTCATCGGGAGGCAGTGCGGCAGCGGTTGCAGACGGGCTTATCTCGATTGCAGAGGGAAGCGACGGCGGCGGCTCTATCCGTATTCCTGCGGCGTGGTGCAGTTGCTTTGGCTTCAAGGCATCTGTCGGCACAATTCCGAGCGTATGCAGACCTGACGCATGGGCAGCGACACACCCGTATTGTTTCAATGGCGCAATCACTCGCACGGTAGAAGATAGCGCAATCGCTTTGAACTATATGGCGCAATACAATCCGAGAGACCCTTTAAGCCTTCCAAGAAGCAACATCGATTACAGAGAAGAAATGCAAAAAGGCATAAAAGGCTGGAAGATTGCCTTTACAAACGATTTCGACGTATTTAACATAGACAAGGAAATCTGCGAAGTTGTTGAAAAAGCAGCATTGAAGTTTCAAGAGGCAGGCGCAACGGTTGAAAAAGTGCATTTCAACTTTAAGCACAGCGCAGAAGAAATGGGGCATCTTTGGTGCAGAAGTATCAGCATTGACACGGCTATTGAGCTTGAGTTAATGAAGAGAGGTGGCTTTGATTTGAGAGAAGAAGCAAAAGACGAAATCCCTGCCGAATTCTTCGAGTGGCAGGATAAAGCCTTTGCTTCTACTGTGATGGATTATTACGACTTCAATCTTATCCGCACCGAAATACTTGACGCACAAGAAGATATTTTCGAGAACTATGATTTAATCGTATCTCCGACCACTTGCTGTTTGCCTGTTCTAAACGCAACTGACCACAATACACAAGGACCTGAAACGATTAACGGAAAGAAAATCGACCGCCTAATCGGCTTTGCAGAAACGTTCTTTGAAAACTTCACAGGAAACCCCGCCGCCTCTGTACCGTGTGGATTGTCAAAATCTTTGCTTCCTATCGGTATGCAGATAATCGGAAAGAAGTTTAGAGATGCAGATGTCTTTAGAGCGTCAAGAGCCTTTGAGCTGCTTTCTCCGTGGGATTATACTATCCCTTTCAATCGCAAAATCTAACCATTCAACTCACTCTTGAGCGTACAGTATAGAGCAGTTAATCGCTACGCTAAAGAGTGGCTATACTGTACAGTAAAGAGCGACTTTAGCGTACGCTAAAGAGTGAATTCACAAAATAAAAAACCGCCTCGAAACTTCTCAAAGCGGTTTTTTATGGAGATGATCGGACTTGAACCGACTACCTCAACAATGCCATTGTTGCGCTCTAGCCAGGTGAGCTACACCCCCGATTGATGTTGCAATATTAACACGCGGCTTTGTTTCTGTCAAGTGCATATAACTTGATAAAAATGATGAGTTTTTGTAGTATATATTCGGGAGAAAAATGAGTGAACGTTTTACATAATTTTTCTGTTGAGTACTTTGATTTTCTTTTGCAGAGCGACTCTGGAATGAAACTCTTGAAATCGCGGTCTGCAAAAGCAGTGATTTCTTTTCTCTATGGGGCGTTTCGCAAAGACCATATACAAACTATTCTTTCTGATGAGCTTGAGAGCAAACTAGCTTCATTCTTGAATATGCACAGCGCAGATGAGCAGGAAATAGAAGAAGATGCTCTCTCCGATACGCAAGAAAAGCACATCAGCGCATTCGCAGAATCAAACATAAGGGCTCGAATCTATATAAACTATTGGTGTTCTGAAAATAGAAGCTATCTTCGCCGCTATCAAAACAATGAAAGCGAAATCGTTATTGAGCTTTCGGCAGGGGTAGAGCGTCTTTTTAACTATCTTGAAGACGCAGGCGCAAAGGATTTTATCGGAACAGAAAGCCGCTTTAAAAACATCTTGGAGCAGCTGACAGAGCTAAAAGAGCACGTCAACGGAAATCCTGAAGAGAGAATAGCGCAGCTTGAAGCGCAGAAAAAGAAGATTGACGAAGAGATTGAACTTATAAAGCGCACGGGAAAAACAGAAACCTATTCCGCAGTGCAAGTAACAGAGCGATTAAACGACATCAGTCGTCGCTCAAGGGATTTATTAAGCGACTTTAGGCAGGTAGAAGATAATTTCAGAAAGATTATGAAAGACATCTATCGCGCGCAAAGTCAAGCCGACGCTTCTCGCGGTCAGATTTTGGGCTACACGCTCGACACCAGCCGAAAGCTCAGAGAATCTCCGCAGGGGCAAACATTTACTTCGTTCTGGAACTTCATTTGCGAAGATAAAGAAGACAAAATCAGCTCTTTAATGCACACCATTCTTGACACGACAGAGATGAATTGGTCTGATGATTTTATGCTCAACTTAAAGAAGTATCTGTATCAAGCAGGGCATAAGGTTATTGAGCAAAACCACACGCTTTCGGAACGCATTAACAAAATGCTTTCTAATCAAAATATCAACGAACACAAGCGAATTGATAAATTGATTGGCGAAGTAAAGGCTGAAATGCTCAACTATACAAAGGGTATAGAAGAAGGCGCAAAGGAAGCGAGTGCAAACTTTATGGAAGTAGACACAAAATGCGCTATCTACTTCCCACAGGCGCGCTATGCAATCTATCCTGAAGCAAAGAACAAAATGTCTCAGATGACAGAGTTTGCAAACGATATTGTAGATGTTACGACATTCAAGGGCTTATTCAATCAATTCTATATTGATGAGAAAGTGCTTAAAACTCATCTCGCAGACTTTAGAAAAAAGAGAAAAGAGCAAAGTTTTACTTTGAACGACCTTTTCAGTGAGTACCCGATAGAAAAGGGTCTTTCTGAAATCATAGCATATCTTGATTTAGTGCAGAAAGAATGTAAAACGCAAGTCTTCAAAGACGAAAAAGAGATAATCCAGTTCAAGAAAAACGATAATATTATTTCGGTAACTGTACCAAGGATGATGTTTTCATGACAGATTTTGACGATGCTACACCAGAGGGCACACAGTCTTCACCATCATGGGGGGGCGTGTGCGTAAAACTTTTGCAAGGTCCTTTATATCGCACTGGAGTTGACGACGTGAACTGGAAGACGCTCACAACGTGGCTTTCAGAGATAAATAACTACTTTGAAAAAATCGGGCTTATTGTGCTTGTGAACCAAGGCGACGGCTATGCGTATCTTTCGCAGCTTGACGACTTTAAGGCAAGGGAAGCGATGAACGGCTTTGAAGATGTTGATGATGAGGATATGCACAAAGACAGCGAAGGGGAAAAGATACCGCGCCTTATAAAGAAAATGCCTATGACGGTAGAACTTTCTATGCTGTGCGTGCTTTTGAGAGAGGCTTTGGACAGAGCAGAGGGCGAGGATTCAAGCGAGCTTGTGCTTAAAGAAAGCGAGATAAAAGATATGATTGTGCCATATCTAAAGACGATGAGCGACCAAACAAAGATAATGAAGAGGCTTGATGAATACATCTCTCAGCTTATAAAGCTCACCTTTATCCGCGAAATAAATGAAAACGAAAATGCCGCCGCAGGTAAAGAAAGAGAGTTTGAAATCCGCAGGATAATCAAAAGCAGAATCAGCCCTACTTTCCTTGAAGAGTTCAAGAAGCGGCTTCTTGAGCAAAATGAAAAAAACGGAGTATCGGAGAAATAGACAATGAGCGATAATCTTTTTTCAGCTAACACAACGACACAAGGGTTTCGCCTTGATTTCTTTCAGCTTTATAACTGGGGTCTTTTTGACGGAGAGATTTATACTGTAGACGCGCGAAATAAATCGACGCTTTTAACAGGCGAAAACGGCAGCGGTAAAACAACGCTTGTTGACGCTATTATGACGCTTTTAGTTCCGCAGAATATGCGATTTTATAATCAATCGTCTGGCAGCAACAAAAAGCACGACCGCAGCGAAGAAAGCTATGTTTTAGGTGCATACGGAAATAAGCAGGAAAGCGAAAATGCAGTTGCAAAGGTGCAAACACTGCGCGACAGCACGGCTTTTTCTGTGCTTGCAGGTTGTTTTGTAAACGAAACGACAGGAGAGATAGTGAGCCTTTTGCAAGTTCGCTACTTCACAGGCGACACATTGCAAAGGATTTTCGCCGTTACTCGCAAACGCCTCAGTATCCAAGACATAAACGAAGCTCTTGTAAGAAAGAATATTTCGATTGACCGCACGCCAACGTGGCGAAAGGTGTTGCAGCAAGAGTTTGGCACGGTTTTCTTTGGCGACAATTTCAAAAAATACAGCGAGTCTTATTCGCAGATATTCGGTTTCCGCTCCGATAAAGCACTCCGTCTTTTCTCGCAAATCGTCGGCTTGAAGGTTTTGGGAAATCTCACCGAGTTCATCAGAATGAATATGCTTGAAGAGCAAGACACCCTCACTCGCTACGAACAGCTTCGCTCTAGTTATCAAAACCTTATGCAGAGCAATCGCGAGATTCAAAAAGCAAAGGCACAAATAGAGCTTTTAGAGCCTATCAAAGAAAATGGCGACAAGTGGAGAAGCAAAGCAAGAGAAAAGCAGCACTTTTTCAATATGCGCCAATATGTGCCGTCTTGGTACACAAAGTGCGCCCGTGAAATAGTGAGCGATGAGCTTGAGAATATCCGCGATACGTTGCAGCACACGATAAGCAATCGCGAAGAAGAGCAGAGTGTAAACGAGGGTATTCAAGGCGAAATCGACACCATCAAGATTTCTATTGCGCAAAATGCTGCAAGCCAAAGATTGAACCAAATCCGCGAGAAAATTGAGTCTATCACCAACGAGAAGAAGCATATCGAAGAGGAAAAGTTCAAATACAACGAAAAACTTTCTGCACTCGGTATCGAAGCTCCAATGACATCAGACGGATTTGATGTAGTAAAAAAGACGCTGAAAAGCCTTTTGCAAAAAGAGCAAGCCAAAAAGTCTAGTGCAGACAAGATTCGTATTGAAGCATATTCAGACGAGAAAGAAGAAAAGAAGCAAATCGACGCAATTACAAAAGAGCTTGAATCGCTCGGTTCACGCCCTGCGTCTAACATTCCGCTTGAAAATATCGAAATCCGCGCTACTATTTGCGATGCGCTTGAGATAAGCGAAAGAAAACTGCCGTTTGCAGGAGAGCTTTTAAGAGTGGCAGAGGGTGAAGAGAAGTGGAGCTATGCCATCGAACGACTTATGCACAACTTTGCTCTGACCCTCCTTGTAACGCCCGATATTTATGAAGACGTTACCGATTACGTTAAAAACAACAATATGAGAGGGCGTGTCGTATATCTTAAAACAGATGATGATTTCTATCTCGCAGACGATTTTGACAGCGACAGCGATACAGTGCCTGGCAAAATGGAAGTACGCGACGAGCACCCATTGAGCAAATGGATTCGCTCCTATGTGAAATCGCACTTTGATTTTCTTTGTACCGACGACACAAACGAGATTGCACGAGCAAGGCAGGCGATTTCTTCTACAGGTCTGATTAAAAAAGGCTCAAAGCACGAAAAGGACGACCGAGAGCATATCAGAAACAGCTCTATTCAAGTTTTGGGCTGGGACAACTCTAGCAAACGCAGAGAGTTAAGTGCGCGCCTTGACGAGCTTAAAAGCGAAGCAGAGAAACGGCAGAGAGCAAGAGAGCAAAGCGACGCTGAAACAGAGCAAATTGAAGAGAGAATACGATTGCTGAAAAATGCAAGTGAAATATCCTCTTGGTCGCAAATTGACACAGAGAGCTTTGATGTAGAAATCATCTCGCTTGAAGAAGAGCAGAACAGGCTTTCTAATAGCGACGAAAATATGAAGGAGCTTCAAGGTCAGCTCAAAGCCGTACTCGACAAGAAAAAGGCAAGCGACGAAAGAATAAACACCTTCACAGGCATTATCGCAGTTTTGCAAGACAAGCAAAAAGGCAAAGAGGAAAAACTCTCTCAATATACACAGACTTGGCAAGTTCTCAAAGACGGCTTAGAGAGCGTGGAGGGAAAAGAAACCGAAGAAGCGTTTGAAAGAGAGTATCAAGTGTTTCTTGACGCTACTTCTATCGACGCACTCGACCAAAACAACGCCACCATTACCGAAGACCTCGACAAGAAAATTGAGGAATGTACAAAGAAAGAAACAGAGCTTTCTCAGCTTTTAATCAAGCAGATGAGCAACGTCAAAAACCCGAATCAATCGTTAAGAGAGAAATTCGGAGATTGGTCTGACGAGTTTATCAATATGGAAGCCGCAGTTGAATACATTGATGACTTTATCAGCGTCTATGATAGATTGCTAAAGGACAATTTGCCGCACTATCAAGAGCAATTCAACGAATACCTACACGAAACAATGAATAATGACATCGTTGATTTCTACGAGTTTATTGCGGACAAAGCTCAAGACATTCGTACTGCGATAGAAAACTTGAACTCAAGCCTAAAGTCCATCACTTACGAGCAGACACCAGAAACATTCTTGCAGCTTATTGCACGCGACTCAAGCGACATACGCATAAAAGAGATGAGAGCGAAACTCAACGCTGCGCTTCCTGAAAGGGATAAACTTGAAGACGAAGAGTATCAGCAAGAGATGTTTGAAAAAGTCAAAGATTTGCTTGATTATCTTGATTCAAGCGATGCAAACAGAAAGTTTGTGCTTGATATACGAAACTGGTTTTCTTTTGCTGCCAGCGAAAACTATTCATTCGACAAGAGCCAAAAGCAATACTATTCCGACAGTGCAAGCCTTTCTGGAGGCGAAAAAGCAAAGCTCACCTATACTATTCTTGCTTCAGCTATTGCCTATCAATTCGGCATTAACAACGGCAAAGGTTCTTCGTTTCGCTTTGTTATTGTTGACGAAGCATTCAGCAAAAGCGACTCATACAACAGTGAATATGCAATGCGATTGTTCAAACAAATCGATTTGCAGCTTATGGTTGTTACTCCTCTCGACAAAATAAATATTGTCGAAGATTATATCTCTTCAGTGCATTTGACCGAAAACAAGAACACCCATAATTCACGCCTCATTGGAATGAGCATAGAAACTTATAAAGAAAAGCAACAGGAATAGCTTAGAAATAAAAAGATAAAAAAAGCCCTCGGTTACTCTAGGAAAGTACCGAGGGTTTATTGTTATTACAAGATTGTTCTAGCTAAAAACTAGCGAATCAAGCTCATAACATTCTGGCTTGACTGGTTAGCCTGTGCGAGCATAG
>ERZ842401.6306-NODE-6306-length-12704-cov-16.615385_pt1 | contig 12704 bp, 9 predicted proteins | sample MGYA00521270_ERZ842401 | MGnify/ENA primary metagenome ERZ842401 (study PRJEB31892, sample SAMEA3878208) | bioreactor metagenome | biome: Moose rumen | place: Sweden | collected 2011-10 | study: EMG produced TPA metagenomics assembly of the PRJEB12797 data set... | reverse complement strand
CATACAGCGACAAGTCTTATCCCGATATGCTCAAAGTCGGCTACACTACTCGCGATGTTGCCACGCGTATAAAAGAGCAATATCCAACACTGCACCCGAATGAAGTGCCGTACAAAATAGAGCTTGAGATGAGCGCGATGAGAGATGACGGTTCTTCTTTTACTGACCACGATGTACACAGGACTTTAGAGAAAAAGGGATTTTATCGCCTAAAAGACGCTGACGGCAAAAAAACAGAATGGTTCAAATGCAGTCTAAACGACGTGAAAGCCGCCGTTATAGCCGTTCGGAAGCGAATCGACAACACAGAAAACCGCACGCAAAGTTTTTCTATGCGCCCCGAACAAGAAAAAGCTGTGGAAAAAACTATTGCGTATTTCAAAAAGACAAAAGCAGAAGGATACATCAAAAGCCCAAAATTCTTGTGGAACGCAAAAATGCGATTCGGCAAAACATTCGCGTCGTATCAGTTGGCTCGTGCAATGGGCTTTAAGCGTGTTTTGATTTTGACTTTTAAGCCTGCTGTGCAATCGGCGTGGAAAGAAGATTTATTGTCGCACATCGATTTTGAAGGCTGGCAATTCATCAGTCGCCCCGAAAACGCAAACGAAGCAGACATAAACGAGCAATATAAAAAAGCCGACAAATCACGCCCGATTGTGTGTTTTGGCAGTTTTCAAGATTTTCTTGGACGCACAGAAAGCGGCGGTATTAAAAGCAAAAATGAATGGGTTCATACAACCGCTTGGGATTTGGTAATCTTTGATGAATACCATTTTGGCGCGTGGCGGGACAATGCAAAGCTCCTTTTTGAATCAGAAGACGAAGAGAATTCTATCGACAGCACAAGCGAAGCAACAGGCAACGAAATAAACGAAAGTTGGCTCCCGATTTCTACAAACTATTATTTGTATCTATCGGGAACACCTTTTAGAGCCTTGAACAGCGGAGAGTTCATCGAAGAGCAAATTTTTTCTTGGACATATACCGATGAGCAGGAAGCAAAAGCGAATTGGTATAAAGAGCATAATATTTCTGACAAAACAGCCTCTGGCTGTCCATATGCTGCATTGCCGAAAATGGTGATGTTGACTTACAAAATACCAGATTCTATAGAAGAGATTGCAAAAGGCGGCGAATACGACGAGTTTGATTTGAATGAGTTTTTTAGCGCAGTGGGAACAGACGAAAAGGCTGTGTTCAAGCATAAAGATTATGTGCAAAAATGGCTTAACTTGATTCGAGGGTCATTCACTCAAACGGCTGTCGATGATTTGAAGCTGGGAGCTGAAAAGCCGCCTATGCCTTACAGCGACACCACGCTTTTAGGCTTATTAAATCATACGCTTTGGTTCTTGCCAAATGTGGCGAGCTGCTACGCGATGAAAAATCTGCTAAAAGAAAAGCAAAATCTCTTTTATCAAGAATACAAAGTCATCTTTTGCGCAGGCAGAAAGGCGGGAATTGGAATAAAAGCGCTTCGTCCTGTTTTGAAGGGCATCGGTGGCGATGAGTGCAATCCGCTAAAATCGAAATCGATAACGCTTTCTTGCGGAAAACTCACGACTGGCGTTACAGTAAAGCCGTGGACAGCGATTTTTATGCTTCGCAATTTGAACTCGCCCGAAACATATTTTCAAAGCGCGTTCCGTGTGCAATCTCCGTGGACAATAAAGGGCGAAGACGGCAAAACTGAAATCGTGAAAAAAGAGTGTTTTGTGTTTGACTTTGCGCTTAATCGTGCATTAAAGCAGATTTCGGATTATTCTAGGTCGCTCAGCATAAACACAGGAAGCGAAAGCACAGACAACAATCCCGAAGCAAAAGTAGCAGAATTTATAAAGTTCCTTCCCGTTTTGGCTTATGACGGCTCATCAATGCGAAACGTCAACGCATCTGAAATCCTCGACATTGCAATGGCAGGAACAAGCGCGACATTGCTTGCAAAACGCTGGGAAAGTGCGCTGTTGGTCAATGTGGATAATGAAACGCTAAAGCGTCTTATGGCAAACAAAGAAGCGATGGACGCGCTGATGAAAATTGAAGGTTTCCGCACTCTGAATAAAGAAATCGAAACGATTATCAGCAAGAGCGATAAAATCAAAGCAGCTAAAACAAAAGAAGGCGAGCCAACGCAAGAGGAAAAGAAAGAGATTTCAAAAGAAGAAAAGGATATGAAGAGCAAGCGAAAAGAGATACAAGAAAAGCTCATCAAGTTTGCAACTCGTATTCCTGTGTTTATGTATCTGTCGGATTATCGCGAATACTCTCTAAAAGATGTTATCACACAGCTCGAAAGCGATTTGTTCCATAAGGTAACGGCTTTGACGCTGCACGATTTTGATTTGCTTGTGTCGCTCAATATCTTTAATGAAGCATTGATGAACGACGCTGTTTATAAGTTCAAATGTTACGAAGACGCTAGCCTTTGCTATACGGGAATCGATAAGCACAGAAACGAAAAAGTAGGCTTATACAGCACCGTTCTATCAGCGCAAGATTACGCTCAATTAAGGCAAGCACAACAGCGTTCTATACAGCTTCTATAGATAAGTGCAAACATTTTCTGCATAGATTTATGAAGCAAACTGGAAAGGTTGAAAATTCGCTAAAAACTACGATTGCAGGGGAAATCCGTAGTGTGCTTTGTTGAATTGATTTTTCGCAAAAAAGCAGAGCACGCTCTAGACAAGAGAAATGGAAAACGAGCGGTTACAAGCCGAGCAAGTTTGCTCTAAAGAAACTTGAAAAGACGGTCAATGCTTTTTGGAAGCCTGGCATTTACGAAAGAAAATACAGAGACCGCAGCATTACAACACAACGATTCATAAAAGAGCCAACAGCAGAAGAATTGAAACAGATTTATATCAGTCTGGGAAAACGCAAAGACGCTTGAAAAAGGCTTCGGCAGCATTATGACTTCCACTCAGTCGAATGAAGACAACGCTGCAGAAATCCAAAATTATATGGCTCAAGTATCCTCTTCTGGTGAAAAGATTTTCGATTCTCTTCAACAAATTGTGAAAGGAATTGAAAAATTCTCTTCTTGACAGGAGCTGTGATTAAGAGTATTCTCACAAAATGCTTGATGAGAAACAAAGAGATATTACTATTTTATGTCAGGTAGTGGACAATTTCGGGGATATAGGCTTTGTCTATCGCTTATCTCGTGCTATAAGCGAAGTCTGCCCCGAAGCAAAATTAAGGCTCGTTGTGTCGGACTTAGCCTCTTTTGCACGGCTTGAGCCGAAAATCGACGCTAAAAAAAGCAAGCAAGATTTTGCATATAATTCTGTGAATTGGCAGATATTTGATTGGAATAATACTGAAGTTTGCAAAAAAGAGTTTGAAGAAAATCACCCGCTTGTCGTTTTGCAGTGCTTTCAGTGTGAACGTCCGCTGTGGCTTGATGAAATACTTTTTAGCGCAGACAATACACACATAAGTCATATTATAAATGTAGAATACTTGACAGCAGAAGATTGGGCTGATGAATTTCATTGCTTGAAATCGGCTACAAGAAGCAAGAATGTAAAAAAAGTAAACTTTATGCCAGGATTTACAGACAAAACAGGCGGTCTGGTGCTTGATACCTCTTTTATGAAGTCGCTTGCACATAAAGAATATGCAAGAAATCTATTAAAAACACAAGCTGACATCGAAGTATACGATACCGATTTTAACGTTGTAATCTTTAGCTATGAACGCGATTTCTCGCCGATTGTAAGAGCGTTATGCACCTTTGAAAAACAGTTGCAGCAAGACGGAAAGAAATTGCGGATTTTTGTTACTGACGGAAAATCAAAGGCTTCCTTTCAAACAGCTATCGATGAATTGCACGAAGTTTCACAAAACAAGCAGAGCTTAAAAAACAGAGTTTTCTTGCCGTTTTTGCCACAAAATGTATGGGACGCGCTTTTGACAGTTTGCGATTTCAACTTTGTGCGGGGCGAAGACTCGTTATCAAGAGCAGTTCTTGCAGGTAAACCGTTTGTGTGGCACGCCTATCCACAAGAAAATGAATGGCAAACAGTAAAAGTAAAGGCTCTAATGCAAAGGATTTCTAGCTATTTGAGAAAAGAAACAGCATCTTTATACAATGAGCTTATGATTGAGTACAATAAGGACAATACAAACAACGAAAAGCAAGAGGCATTGTTAGAAAAAATCTTTTCCCGATGTGATGAGCTAAAAAAGGGATTAGCCGATTTTGCTGAAGAAACAATTTCTATAGGAAATCTCGCAGAAAATCTGTGTATTTTCATATCTCACTTGCAATTCTAAGCAAAAACTGTTATTGTATAGATACTATGTTACAGACAAATGAAATTAGAGTAGGAACAGCTTTCATGTATGAAGGCTCACCTTTTATTGTGCAGCGTTTGCTCGGACAGAAGTCAGGACGCGCTGGTATGGTTACAAAGCTTCGCGTTAAGAATATCGTTACTGGCTCTACACAGGACTTGGGATTGGACGCAGGAGAGAAGTTCGACGATGTTGCTCTTGAAGAAAAGACAACTCGTCTTTCTTACATCGACGGCGATGATTTTCACTTTATGGACCAGGAAACATACGACGATGTTATCTTGACGAAAGAAGACCTCGGAGATAACGCTGGCTACATTTCTCCAGATGACGAGTACGATGTTACTATTACTTACTATGAGGGCAAGGCTGTTGGTATTAACCTTCCTATCAACGTAACACGCACAATCACTTATTGCGAACCGGGAATTAAGGGCGATACGTCAGGAAAATCTACAAAGCCTGCAACGCTCGATACAGGAATCGAAGTGAAAGTACCGCTTTTCTGCAACACAGATGACCGCATCGTTATCGACACACGCGATGGTTCATTCGTAGAACGCGCAAAAGACCGCTAGGAGCGGCTACATGCTAAAAGCGGCTTGCATGCTAAAAGCAGCTTGCACGCTAAGCATGTTTATCAAAAAACCTGTTATGTTGTTTTAACATACAGGTTTTTTTTATCTCTTAATACTAAAAAAATGGAGGAAGCGTGTCATACTCGTGCTTGACACGGGTATCTTTTGAAAAACACGCTGTGCGTGGTGGTTACTTCTTTTTTACAGCAGTTTTTATTATTGATATTGATTATAGACCCAATCGGTTCTATTCCTCTTTTTCTTTCAACAACAGCGACTTTTGACGCTAACACACGAAAAAAAGTGATTTGGAGAGCTATGCTTGTAGCGGGCATAGTTTTAATGATTTTCGTAGTGTTCGGCAAAATCTTGCTTGAATTCTTTGGCATTACACCAAGCGCATTCTACATTTCGGGCGGCATTATCTTTTTCACTATTGCCTTTGAGATGATTCAGAGCAAGCCTAGAAGCCGCAATCCGCCAGAATCTAGCATTGACCCGCAAGACGCAATGATGGTGGCTATTTTTCCGCTCGCAACGCCTTTAATCGCAGGGCCTGGAATGATTACAACGATTATGCTTCAAGTTTCAACCGACAATTTCGGAGCTATGGGATACACATCATTGATTTTAGCTCTTACGCTTTGCCTTGTGATTGAGTTCATTGCTCTCCGCTGTGGAACTTTGATTTTGCGTATAATCGGCACAACAGGTATGTTTGTTTTAGAAAAGATAATGGGCTTAATTTTGGCTGGAATGAGTGTACAGCTGATTCTAAATGGACTTTCAAAAGCGGGACTTGTACATTTGGCAAATTAAAAAGAGCATTGCGTTTAATTTGTGCAATATGATATAATGTTTTATAGAAAAGGCATAGGAGGCTTTTATGACTTACACACTCACTATTCATAATGCAGATACTTCTATTATTTCAGCACTCAAAAGTGTTTTGAAACTATCCCCAAAAGTTCATTTCAGTTTGAAAAAAGAAAAAGACGACGGTTTTTACAACGAAGCGAACATCAGGCATTTGGAAGAACAGGTGCAGCGTATAAAAGATGGAAAAGCAATGTTTATTACCAAGACTCTTGAAGAACTTGAGGCTATGGCAAAATGAAAATTCAATTCGACGAAACTGCTTGGGAACAGATTACATACTGGAGGGAACAAGATAAGAAGACTTTGAGAAAGATAAACAAACTTCTTGAAGATATTTCTCTAAATGGTAATACTGGCTTAGGACATCCAGAACCTCTAAAAGACAATCTTTCTGGCTATTGGAGTCGAGAAATTGACAAAAAGAATCGTCTTATTTACAAAATAGAGGGGGATTCGATTACAGTTATTCAGTGTAAGAATCATTATGACGAGAAATAATCGATGATTTGTATTAGGCCTGTTCGATAATTGTCATTATCTCACCTCGACCCGATAATCTGAGGCAAAGCCTCTTTTTCAAAATGCCTACAGAAGATAGATTCCCGTGTCAAGCACGAGAATGACATAAAGAAGCATACTTTTCGTAACACTGCCCGGCTTTTTTACGGCTTGTGAGCTTCACTCGCCTGCGATATTTTTCCCTTTCGGCTTTAGAAGCAATTTTTCTGCCGAAATTAGAGATTTTAGAGATTTTTCAAAATTTCTTTAAAGAAAACGGTGATTTTATTTTCTCTCGAGCGATTTTTTTAGCGAAAACGGCGGCTTTGACTTTTTGGAAACAGTTTCTTTAAAGAAAATAGAGATTTTGGAGTTTTCCTTTTTTTTTCGCGCGGAAAAAAGGGACGTGTTACCAAAGGTATGCTGTCATTATCGGGCTTGACCCGATAATCTGAGGCACAGCCTCTTTCTCAAAACGCCTATATTGCTATAGATTGCCGTATCGAGTACGGCAATGACATAAAGCCGAGTACGAAACTGACATACTGTTTCCGAACAGGTCTATTATATAAAATACAAAAAATAAAATTACCTTACCCCTATTTTTTTCATAGAAATGATATTATAATAAAAGAAGAGGTATCATTTCTATGAAATTTTTTTCTCGTTTTCTTTATATATTTCTTTCGATAATCATATTTCTATTTTGCTCTTGCAGTGGCTTATTCTCCGCATTTGATAGCGAAGAAGCAAAAGAGAACACGGGATTTATTCGTGTAAAAAACTCAGAAAGAACTATTTTACCAAACACAGATACTAGCGATTTAACAGACTTTGTGCTTACAGGTGAAAAAGAGGGAAGCACAAAAGTGCTTGCAAACGTAGACTCTTTTGAAGAACTTTCTGCAGAAACAATAGAACTTGAATGTGGAACTTGTGCTTTTACACTTTCTGCAAAGTCAAAAAGCACAAATGCAACTTTTTCAGCCTCCCTTGAAAAGAGCATAGAAACTGCAAGCACAACAGAACTTTCTTTTATCCTTGAAACAGAATATACTACAGGTAGCTTATGTATAGAGATAAGTATTGCGGATAATTGGAATAAAGCTGAATTAAGTCTTAAAACTGGGGGGGGGTACAGAACAGTTAACGGATAGCGAAAAAGAGCTTTCACGGAGTGGAAACACTATAGCTTTTTCTAAATCTGAGCTTGAACAAGGCACATACACATTTTCTATCACATTTTACGGTGATGAAGATAAAAGCGTAAAGCTCAATACATACTCCGAACTTGTGCGCATTGCAGGCGGTATTACAAGCTCTGCAAGCCGCAGCATCTCACTAAACGAGATGTACACAATCACTTATCACTATTTATACAACGGAGTTGAGGGAGAAGAACCTGCAACAAGCACAAGCCTTCCGTTAAACTACTCAAAACACTCTTCAATAGAGCTTTCAAATATAAGTGCGGAAAATTACGCCTTTGGCGGTTGGTACGAAGATGAAGATTTAACGGCAGCTATCACTACAATATCAAGCGGCAGCACAGGCAACAAAGACCTTTATGCATCTTTCGTAAACGAAATTGTTCTTTCTGCAAGCGCAACAGATACAAGCGAAGCAATGATAAACAAACACTCTCCTGTCAAATCTCTTTCTACAGCATTGCAAGCATTGCCTTCTACATCGATAAGCTGGAAAGTTGTTGTAAATGGAGAGGTTACAGAAAAACAAAAAACTCCTGATTCGCTTGCACTTACAGACGGAAACACTGTAACAATAGAAGGAAAAGAAGGCTCTTCTTTAGGAGAATTTGAAACATATTGCAACATTACACTAAAAAATATTTCCACAGGTGCTATTATATTAGGTGGCTCTCCTACAATTACACTTGAAAATGTAGCTGTAACAGGAGATGTTTCAGTACCTGCGAATGCTAGTCTAAAAATCGGTGGTAGCACGACTATTTCAGGAGCTGTTACACTTAACAAAATCACAAGTGAACAATCCTCAAAAGTAACCGTAACAAGCTCGCTTACAGCCGACACTGTTGCGACAATTACGCCTGCTGAATACACAAACAACACAAGCGTTTTAGCAGTAGAAAACGGCATTTCTATGGCAGATGTTTACACAAAGTTCTCTATCACCCCACAAGAAGAAAGCACTATTGCTTGGTCGATAAACTCTGAAGGAAAACTTTCTAGACCTTATGGCACAAAGTCAAAGCCAAATGCAATCGGTGATATTGTATTCTCTGATGGAAGTGCTACAGCATATAGTTCAAATTTGACTTTAACAGATGATGAAAAAGCAAATGCGGTTGCAATTATTTTCTATGTTGGCGGAAACTCTGCAATAGGCAATAAAATTCTAGGAGTAGGTCTGCAACAAGATGAGAAACAATGGGCTGCTACAGACTCTACAGGTGTAAGTACATATTTCTCTGAAATAAAGGCAGATACAACTACTAAGAATGCAGGTGAAACAGGAATAGCTGGAGCATTTTCTTACAACTGGACAGGTTCAAGTTCAACTGGTACTAATGATGTAGAAAAAACAGATTATATTACAGGCGACTTTGACGGTAGTGATAACTGGGCTAAAATTTGTGAGCAGGATACTTCTGCAAGTACAACACCATCGAACTATCCTGCTTTTGAATGGGTCAATAACTATGGAAATTCACTAACAGGTGATTTTTCTACAAACTGGTATTTACCGACTTTAGCAGAGCTTCGAAAAATTTATGAAAACAAGTCAACTCTAAACGCGGCATTAACAAAAGTCGGCGGGACAACTTTGTCTAATAGTAATGACTATTATTATTCATCAAATCAAGGTTCAGAAACTAACAAAGCTTGGTACATTAGTTTCAACAACGGTCTTGCAAGCGAATACTCTAGTACTAGTTCTAAAACTATGAATAATTTCGTCCGTGCTATTCGAGTGTTTGAGTAGTGCATAGATTTTTTTTGAGTCCCCGCTCTTATCTAGTTAAATAAGGGCGGGATATTTCTCTACCTAAAAAATTACGAGGCTATGCTGTTAGAAAGAGCAAGTGTATTTAGGATTTTTTCCATATTTTTACAGCAGTTTTTTATTGATACTTATCATTGACCCCATCGGTTCTATTCCTCTTTTTCTTTCGACAACAGCGACATTTGATAATGTAACGCGAAAAAAAAGTTATCTGGCGAGCAATGCATGTTGCAGGAATCGTCTTAATGATTTTCGTTGCATTCGGAAAGATTTTACTTGAGTTTTTCGGAATAACACCCAGTGCGTTCTATATTTCAGGCGGCATCATATTTTTACTATTGCATTCGAGATGATTCAAACAAACCGAGAAGCCGCAATCCTCCAGAATCAAGAATCGCCCCTCAAGACGCTATGATGGTAGCAATATTTCCGCTCGCGACACCTCTTATCGCTGGACCAGGAATGATTACGACAATTATGCTGCAAGTTGCAAGCGATAACTTTGGCGCGACAGGATATATTTCGCTTACGGTGGCTTTAGCTTTGTGCCTTATAATAGAGTTTATCGCGCTTCGGTGCGGAACATTGATTTTGCGTATTATCGGCACAACGGGAATGTTTGTTCTTGATAAGATTATGGGCTTAATTCTTGCAGGAATGAGCGTGCAACTGATTATCAACGGCTTAGAAAAAATGGGTTTGCTCCATTTTGCACAATAAGGCTACTTGCTCTTCGCCGATATTTCCCGTAACGGCAACAGCGGATTAAGACCCCCCGAGGCACTCAAAGGAGACCTTTCTGGGTGATAGAGCTGTGGCACCCCCTACCCTATCGCGCAAGATAGCTCGCGTCAGTTTTTCCCTGCAAAGTAATTGCGCCTGTCTTATCATATTCCGCCTTGAGCGCACACCATTTTTCCCTTTGGCTTTCGATATATGCACCGATATTATCTGAAGTAAGCAAAATCCCGAACGAATCCATATCGGCGGTGTTGGGTTCGGGGGAATACATGGTTTCTATCATCTTGTCGCCGACAAAATCGAAACAGTGTCCACCGTCCGAAAAATTATATGGATTCAAATCAATATCATTTAATCCGCTAAAATTCCAAACCTGTTGCACTGCAACTAAATCTTTCAGATACTGTGTAAATTGAGGAGTTGTATATTTATGGATTTCTGCAACAAATGTAGGCATTATAACGATTGTAAGTTTTATTCCCCGTGCGTCAAGATTTGCTTTTATGCGTTTCAATGCAGCTATGTTTTCATCACAAGCCAAAAGCTGCGGTTCTCTGTAAAATAAATCATGTAATGATTTTTCCCAACCACCGTCTTGCAAATGCCAATAAGGTAAAACTCTCTCTTTTATAAATTTTTCCTCGTCCTCATTGCGCTTTTCAAAATACAAAGAACAATCTCTACCACCATCACTGAACATAAGCGGTTCAAGGTTTTCTGTATTACGTTTTTTGTATAAATCCGTAAACGTGTTTATGTTCAAATACTTTTCTTTCAAGAGCTTTGCTTTTATTTTCCAATATGCAAAAGGCATTTTTTGAATTTTGCTAGGAACAAGTTTCCACCCTGCTTTAAAATGTTCAACTTCGTGGCTTGAAAGGCAAATAATGACTTCGTTTATGTCTTTGTATGTCTTCAAAATGTGATTACAAAACATTTCATAGTTTTCAAAACAACCGCCATTCGTCCAATAATTATAAAAATCATCACCTGTATATTCTTTGAGCGTTCGCGGTTGTATTGCCCCCGATTTAGAGCCTCCGAACAAAAAAGCATTGTATGAAAGCCCTTTTTGACTAATATAATTCGTCTTGTTTTCAATCATAGCCCACGCATCGCTTCCCCAAATGCGCCCACTTTTCCAATCAGATTTTAACTGCTTGCTCCAAGTTGCATTTGCAAAAATATTTGCGCTTGCAAGCACTATCATAGCCGCAAAAAATGCGCTCAGCAACAACAAAACAAAAGTCTTTGATTTCATTTTCTTATCTCCAAATAAAAATTTCCCCTAATGTAGCAAACAAGCGAAGTGCGTAAAGGCTATTTTTCAAAAATGCAGGTCGTACTTTTAAAAAATGCAGGACGTGCATTTGCAATAAACAGGGCTACTTTCTTCTTTAAACTAGCCTTGTTTTTCACACTCACAATCCTTTGACTGCTAAAACTGAAAATAGAGGAACGAACTGGTGCGCCCCATAAACGCCACCGAAAGCCCTGCCACAAGAGCGAGCGGAACAAGGCGGCTCCAACTCGGGCGAAATCGGTCTGAAAGCGTCTTTGTCGTCGGGCAACAGAAAATGATAACGCACGCCGCCGCAATGCGCACAATCATCAGCTTTGAAACACTAGAACCGATAGAAAAAGCCGTGTCGCCAAAATTGAACAAACTCTGAAACACAACACCCGCTTGATGAAAATCTTTCGCCACAAACAAAATGCGCGTCAAAACCACACCCACCAACGTTAAAATGTGCGCTGGAATTGCGGGAAAAGAAAGGCTGTGTCTCTTCATCGCACTCGCAATGCAGACAAGAACGCCGTTCACCACGCCCCACACCACAAACGTCCAGCCCGCGCCGTGCCAAAATCCGCTCACAAAAAACGTTACCATCGTGGCAACATAATATGTTCTAAAGCGAGAGCCTTTGCGATACACCGAGCGGAAAATATACGAGCCCAAAAAGCGTGAAAGCGTCATGTGCCACCGCTGCCAATAATCCTGAAAGTTCCGCGCTTTGTACGGCGAATTAAAGTTTTCGGGAATAATCACATTGAACAGCAAACCGATTCCAATCGCCATATCCGCATACGCCGACAGGTCAAAATAATACGAAATCGTGTACTCAGCCGCGTAATACCACGCACTCGCCGCGCCCACAGGAGAAGCAACGACATCAAAAAAACTCTGCGCGTTAGTGGTGAGCGGGTCGGCAAGCAAAATCTTTTTCGCAACCCCTATCGTGAACACAAAAAGCCCGCGCGCCACGTTGTCCCAATTCACGCACTGCCGCGAGCTGTCCTCAAACTGCGGCACCATTTCGCCGTGATGAACGATAGGTCCAACGATGAGCTGTGGAAAAAACGTGATGAACAAAAGATAATCCAAAAAGCTGTAACTTGATGTTAAGCCGCGGAATGAATCGACTTGAAACGCGATAAGCTGGAACGTGAAAAACGAAATGCCTATCGGAAGCACGATTTTTTTGAGCGCAACATTTTCGCCGAATAAAAAATTGTAGTTCGCAATGAAAAAATCCGTGTATTTGTAATAGCCCAACAGCGCGACGTTGAGCAAAATCCCCGTTAAAAACAATATCGTTTTTGCTTTGCCGTTTGCCATACGCGCTATTTTTGTGCCAATCAAAAAATTAAGCGCAACACTAAGAGCGAATATCAACACGAAATCCGCCGAGCCGATTGCATAAAACGCAAATGACG
>ERZ842401.6305-NODE-6305-length-12705-cov-5.396759_pt1 | contig 12705 bp, 2 predicted proteins | sample MGYA00521270_ERZ842401 | MGnify/ENA primary metagenome ERZ842401 (study PRJEB31892, sample SAMEA3878208) | bioreactor metagenome | biome: Moose rumen | place: Sweden | collected 2011-10 | study: EMG produced TPA metagenomics assembly of the PRJEB12797 data set... | reverse complement strand
GGCCGTGATTACCCTCGTCGGCCAGTGGGAAGACGTCGGCACCAGCGTGGTTGCTATGGAAGCTAACAATGTGCAGGGCCTCACCCTGAACGGCAAGGATTCCGTGGCTGTGGGCGGCAACGAGGTCGTCAATGTGAAGGCGGACTTTGCTGGCGTTGCTGGTGTTGTAGCGGATGAAACAGAAGCCCCCACTTTCCCCATCTCCATCGGCGTGCTGGCTCCTGAGGCCGAAGACCTGGAGGTCACTGGCTATTCCGCTAAGGTCCAGACAGAAGCTCCTGGCAGTGATTTTGCGTTTGATGAAGAAGACGCCAGGGAAGAACTGGACGACATCTTTGCCGACTACGATGCCGGCGTGGTGGTCCAGGGCGCCAAGATCGACTTGGACTTCTATACCGCGGATACTGATAAGCCCCTGTATGTGGCTGTCCAGTTTGCCTACGGTGGGGATGACGAAAGCGCTCTCTATGTCCTGCGTGTAGCCCATCCCAAGGCGGACGAAATGGCTGAAGTTTGGATCGATTTGGACAATCCTTCCGCTCGCTTTGTTGACGAGGCTGGCAAGACCACCAGCTACAATGTGTTTGATGCATACTGGGTCAAGCGAGGCACCTATGCTGTAACTGCTGAGCCTGTTTCCACAGACGATGCGTTTAACGGCTGGAAGGTCTATGACATATCTGATGAGGGCGAACTCGGTAATGAGATCAAGCCCACCGGAGACAAATACGTCATTGACCGTAACGTTGGGTTCCGTGCTACTTGGACCAACGGCGTTAAGGTGTGGTTTGACGAGAATGAGGATTCCATCGTCGGAAATGTGGCCGTTCTTGGCGAGATGGAGGACGTCACTCTGCTGGCCAATGACGAGTACACGATCCCTGAGTGCGCATTCTCTGCCAAGGGCAACAAGTTCCTGGGCTGGAAGGCTGGCAGCTTTGTAAACACTGCCGAAGGGGACCAAGATCCAAATTATGAGTTTGTTCCTGCATATGATGTTGTCTTCGGCGGTGAGTACGTTGACGAGGATACCATCCTGAAGCCCGGCGACAAAGTCACGATTGGTTCCACCGACTTCACGTTGTTTGCCCAGTGGGACGCCGGTGTGACCGTGAGCTTTGAGTCTGGCATTGAGGATGAAGAGGACGTTGCCGTCCTCGGCGAGATGGAGGATGAGGTCGTCGGTGTGAAGGCCGAGTATACCATCCCCGAGTGCGCGTTCTCTGTTAAGGGCCATGAGTTCATCGGCTGGACGACCGATGCTACTGATGTGATCTTCGACGGCGCCTATGTTGACGAGAATACCGTCCTGAAGGCTGGCGACAAGATCACCACTGGTACCGCTCCCATCACCCTTACCGCTAATTGGTACGACGGTGTGACGGTCACCATCCTGGGCGATGATCAGACCACTTCTCAGGTTGCTGGAAATGTTGTCGTTACCGGCACCATGGCTCCCGAGAGCAAGGACGAGAAGGCCGAGTATACACTGCCTGACAACAAGTTCTCTGCGAAGGGCTACAAGTTTGTTGGCTGGAAGATCGGCGTCTCCGATGATCCCGTGGACACCGTTATCGTTGACGGAGAGAAGATCGTTGCCGGCACTAATGATGTACAGCCTGCCGGGACAAAGATCACCCTGGGCACAGAGGACATCACCCTGACGGCGCAGTGGAAGGCTCTGCTCCAGATCACGCTGAATCCCGGCGAGGACGGCGCTGGCGCTGCTGCCGGCAGCACAGAGATCAAGACCGACAAGATCTACGTGATCGGTGACGCCTTTGAGCTGCCCGCTGCTGATACCTTCACCGCCGATGAAGATCACGAGTTCCTCGGCTGGGATGTTAAGGGCTTCAAGCTGACTGCAGATGGAGACGCAGTTGGGGCTGATGCTGCTCCCGTTGCCCCCGGCAAGAAGGTTTACATCGCCGCTGACACTGCTCTGACTATCACCGCCAAGTGGGGCGAGCTGAAGACCATTACCTTCTCCTCTGACGAACACGGCGTTGGCAAGATGGCTTCTGTGAAGGTTGGCAAGGGCGCTACCTACACGCTGCCTGCTTCCGGCTTCACTGCAAAGGCTGGGTATAAGTTCAAGAAGTGGGAAGTTAAGAAGGGCGAGGAGGAAATTACTACAGCAACGAAGGTTGGGGACACCTTCGAGGTGTCTGGTGATGGCGATATCACTGTAAAGGCTATCCATGAGGATATCACTGGCATCGTTCTCCAGGCCAATAATGATAGTGGCGAGGCCGATAAGGTTACTGAGCTTGATGAAGGTGATAAGTTCACCCTGCCGGCGGCTACAACCTTCACTGCCGACGCTGGCTACGAGTTTGTTGGCTGGAGTCTGAAAGCTGTTATCGAAGATGCCGCTGAGGACCTGCTGCCTGCTGGCAAAGAGGTTGAAGTTGCTTCTTCTCTCGCAAACAACACCTACAAGGCCATCTGGAAGCCCATCGTTCAGTTCAACCAGGGCACGCCGGTTTATGGCAACCTGATCAAGTCCGGCAACGAGGATAAGGTCCCCACCGTGACTGTGGCGAAGGACGCTGACCTTACCGCTCTGTACAAGAGAGACACCTACAAGCTGTCTGCCTCTGCTGCAGTTCCTTACAGCACCGGCAACAACTTCGGTGGTAAGGATAGCGGTCACTATGTTGCTCTGACCCTGAATATCCCCGATGCTGAGGTCGTTGCTGGTGCTAAGTTCCTCGTCGAAGGCAAGGACCACAACGAGTATGAACTTATCGATGCTGTGGACGACGATCCCTATGCGCTGGATGGCAGCAAGATCAAGGGCCAGATCACTCTCGTGATGCGCATTGACGACGTCATGGCGAAGACCGACAACACCAAGGAGCTGTTCAAGGGACAGTTCCAGTGGAAGAACGGCACTACCACCGAGTTCGTCCTGAAGCTGGACGAGACCATCAAGATGGCCAACACTGTGAAGTTTGTGAATAACGAAGCAGACTCTACTGGTGAGATGGCTGATGTTGCTGTGGTTGCCGGCCAGACCTTCACCATTCCTGACGCTGCTTACACGAAGACGGGTAGAGTAGTTGCAGGATGGACTGTCTATCCCACTGTGACTGGAACGACTGCTGCTGGTGTTGCTGTCACAACTCCCACGGCAGATTGGAAGTCCGGCGATACCATCGTTCTGCCTAACCAGGATGTGACCCTGACTGCTGTGTGGGGTGACGCTGGGTACCTCATTACCTTCAATGCTAACGGCGGCACTGTCACATGCGACAACCCGTTGACCATTGTAAGTGGAAAGCAGCGTAAGGATGTTGTCAATACGACAGGTGCTACTCCCACACGTGATGGCTATGTGTTCGCAGGTTGGTATGATGCTGACGGCAATAAGTGGAAGACAACTTCTGAAACTCCTGTAAACGCAAATGCGACCCTGACCGCTCACTGGACTGCCAGCACATTCACGGTAACGTTTGATAAGAATGGCGCCAGTGGTTCGGAGTCCATGGACACACAGACGATTACTGTTGGGTCTGGCACCAAGCTGAGGGGAAACGCCTTCACCTATGCGAACCACAAGTTCAAGGGTTGGGCCACTTCTCCCAGCGGCGAAGTGCTCTACACCGACGGGCAGGACATCTCCTCTCTGCGGACTACAAATGTGAAGCTGTACGCAATTTGGGAAGCGGCTTATGCCATTACCTACAATTTCGATACATCAAATACGGGTATTGTAGGGGCTCTTGCTGGTGTGACACTCCCCACCGACGTAAAGCCTGGCGAGAAGGTCGCGCTTCCTACTCTTTCGCAGCTGAACTATGACAGCACCAAGCAGCCTGAGGGCAATGTCCTTGGCTGGGAAATTGGAGGCACCATCTATAAGGGTACCGAGGGTCCTGCTGCTACCGGAGAGGTCACTCTCAAGGCTGTATGGACGACTCCGTAACCCCAATAGGTAACTGAGCTCCAAATACGTACTAAGCCCTAACAAGGAGACCCCCACCTCGGTGGGGGCCTTCCTTATGCCATAGGAAAGCCCCCTGCCGAGGCAGGGGGCTTTCTGTTTGCTTCTCAGTTCAATTACGCAGTAGCGAGCTTGAAGGTCGGAGTAATAGTGGTTGTAGCAGTAATAGTCACTGTTGCTCCAGCATCAAGCTTGACGCCGTTAACATCCCACTTGTCAAACACATAGTTTTCGGCAGGAGTAGCGATGCTTGCGGCTGCAAGAGTGATCTGGGAGTTACCCTCAACAGTCTGCACTGCGGGAACAGTATTCAGGCTGCCGTTCGTGCCAGTAGCTACATAAGTCACGGTATAAGCCGGAGCCCACACGGCATACAGGGTGGTATCCTTGGTGATGTCAGTGATGACAGCCTCGTCGGCATACTTCACGGCACCAGTGGCAGTGGTCGCCCAGCCCTTGAAATTGTAACCGGTGCGGGTAAAGCCGTTCTTCACCAGCTTCTGCTCAGCGGTCCGGTTGACGTAGTAGGTCATGGCGTTCTCACTAGCAGCCAATCCGGTCGCATCCAGGGTATTTCCCACCACGTCGCCGCTTCCTCCATCATTCGCATTGAAGCTGATCTTCACAGGCTTCTCAATGGTCAGGTCGGCGGCGTTCAGGAGGATGTAGGTCTCCGTGCCGTTCGCCCAGGTGAAGTGCACCTTGAAGATGTTCTTCTGGGCAGCAGAGAGCGTAGTGTCGGTCAGGATATCCGTGACACGACCCACCAGCGTGATCTGGCCAGCAATGGGCTTCCCAGAGTAGGGATTTTCGTCAATAGCGTCGGCCAGATTATATACCGTACCAGCAGTCTTACCAGTGATCTGAAGCTTATCGCCAGTGGCAGCAACATAATCCTTCGGCAGCGTCATAACGATAGCAACATAGTTGCCGCTGGCAAGCGAGCTACCGCTTCCGGCAAAGCCATCGTTACCGGTGGTGTAGGGAACGACACTGCTGGAGGCCAGCTTGTAGGTATCCATCTCATACTGAGCGGAGAGCGCGGCGTCCTTGGTGGCGGTGACAACAGGCACCTTGTCGCTGTTCTCAGCAGCGATCAGATCGCCCATGACGGGCGTGCCCTGGCCGAAGGAGACGACGGGCTTCCAGATGGCGAAGAAGGTGGAGTGAGTGCCATCGGTAATAGTGACGGGAGCGCCAACCTTCTGGAGCTCTTTACTATTAGTGACAACGACTTGCTCCTCGCACCAGCCAGCAAACTCATAGCCCTCATAGGTGAAGGTGTTGGCGGGCAATGTGCCTGTCGTGCCGGTCACCGCAACAAAGGTCTCCTCGGTGTCGGTAGCACCTCTGTTAGCCTTCAGGACAATACCGTTCTGGCGCTTCCAGTTGGCGGTGACAGTCGATGCCGTACTAATCGTCACCTTCGCACCAGCTTCATACTTCGCAGTGTCGGCTCCAACAGTCCAACCCTCAAACTCATACCCGGCATTGGGCGTGAAGGTGGGCTCAGGAAGAGTGTATTTTTCGCCGGCTACAACATCAACTCCGGCCATCTCCCCGGTTGCATTTGTCCCATGGGCAAATGTAACCTTAACCAGCGTGTCCCATACAGCCGTGATAGTGGCGTTGGTAGAGGAGTTCTGCATATAGACCTTGGTGCCAGCTTCTACAACCTCAGTAACAGCAATGGCATCACCGCCCTTGGTGGCAGAGAGCCCAGTTACTTTCCAACCCGCGAACTTATAGCCAGCTGCCGCCTTGAAGGGATTCTCAGGCAGCGTGTACTCATCGCCAAGAGCATAAATCTCGTCAGTCTCGTCATCTTCCTCGGTGGCAGCAGCTCCGTCACCCTTCTTGATCTCCACCGCAAGCAGCTTGTTCCAAGTGGCGGTGATTTTCGGTGCAGTCGCAGATGCTTTCACATACAGCTTGGTGCCAGGCTCTTGAGCCGTAGCAGGAGCGGTGTTATCAGCCTTCTTGGCAACCAGGTCAGATACCGTCCAGCCAGCAAAGGTGTACCCATCCTTAGCGGCGAAAGTATCTGCTGCAGGAAGCACATACTCGTCACCATCGCAGTAGATGGCTTCTGTCGCTGTGTCTTCGGCAGAGGCGGCGGCATTATTACCCTTTTCAATTGTGACAGCCAGCAACTTGCCCCACTGCGCGGTGAGGGTGATGTTCTTCACACCCAGGGTCAGCTTAGTGCCGGCAGGCTTGACGCTACCATGAGCGAGGTAAGCACCGTCGCACACTACGTCGTTATCAACATTGTCAGCAATGCCGACCTTCCAGCCGATGAAACGATAACCCTTAGCGCTGTAGGGGCTCTCAGGCACGGTGAACTCGGCCTTCTTGGCCAGGGTCTCGTCTTCCTTCTCGCCCAGGATCAGGGCAGTACCAGCAGTACCGGCTTCGTAGCTCACGGTCACGCCGGCGTCCCACTGGGCGGTCAGGGTGAGAGTGTCATTTACGATGATCTCATCGCCGGGCTGGAGGACATCGTTCACAGCAATATACTTGCCGTCGAAGACGCTCTTATTAGTAGTACCAACAGCGGTCACCTGCCAGCCAGTGAACTTCTTGCCCTTGATGCTGAAGGGGTTCTCCGGCAGGGTGTACTTGTCGCCCTTGAGCACGGTGACGTTTTCGATCTTGCCGTCCACGTAGTCCGCGATCGCAGCGCCATTGGCATAGGTGATCTTCTCGCCATCGGTCCACTGGGCAGTGACGGTGGCATCGTCATAGATATCGTACTTGCCCTCGTCGTTGGCCTTGATCTCCGTGCCGCCGATCTCAACTTTCCAGCCGTCAAAGGCATTGTCGGCATCCACAGGCTCGGCCTCAATGGCGTAGAGGTCCTTCTTGACCCAGTAACTGGTGGGCACAGTGACCGCACGGCCCTTCTCGTCCACGAAGCTGCCGCCGCCCAGGGCCAGGCTCACAGTGGTCATTTCGTCCGCCTTGGGGTGCGCCAGCCGGATGACGTACACGTCGCTTACGTCATTGTTGGCATACAGGAACTTAATGGCGACATAAACGGGCTTGTCAGCATCACCAGCGGCCCAGCCTTCTACGGTCTCAAATTCACTTGCATCAGGGTAGTAGTACTTTCCAGCCTTAAAGTCGATGCTGATCAGCGCGCCTTCGACGATCTCGCCGGCGTCATAATCGGCATAGACCTCATCAAGAGCATTAGCCTCGTCACCGAGTCCCTCAGCGTCTTCCTTCGTCATGGCCACGCCAATCTCATACTTGCTCACCGTCAGGCCCTCGGCCTCAGGCGCCAGCACAGCGAGGGTGGTCACGTAGTCCTCACTGTTAACCGTTCCAGTTCCGCCCACAGCGGTGAAGTCAGCCTTCACGTTCACCAGGTCGGCGCCCAGCTCCACGGCGTCCTTGCCGTTGAGGGTGAAGTCCCGCACGGTGTCGGCTTCCACGGGCACCACCGTGGTGGTCACGCCTTCCCACTGGGCAACGAGAGACATGTTATCCTTAACAGTGTCCGCGTCAAAATCCCAGAAGTCGTCAGCAACTGTAGATTCAGTCAGGAGCTGCTTCCATCCGGCAAACACATAACCTGCACGAGTAGGATCCTTGGCAGGGGCAGCGATCAGGCCGCCAACACCAACTGTCTGCTTTGCAAAGGGGCTGGTGGCATCAGTCACATCAGCTGCAGCGATATCCAAGCGGAAAGAAACCGTCTTTGCATCGGCAGAAATGGGAGAATAGACCATATCGTCCAGTACCTTGATCTCATCACCGGGAGCATAAGTCTCGCCGATAGGATCAGAACCGAACTTCACGTTCCAGGCTTTCAGCGCCTTGCCAGTAACAGCAACCTGATTAGCCTTGGGGAGAGTGAATTTGGTGCCTACCAGAACACGACTAGGAGTGGTGTAGCCGCTGTTTGCAGCCAGGGTGATTCCATCGGCACTCACGAAAGTGAGTACATGATATTCAGCATCCTGCCACTTCGCCTTCAGGGTAATGTCCTTGGTGATGGCAGTAGCGAAGTCAAACTCGTTCTCACCGTCGTACCAGCCCATGAAGGCCTTGCCTTCCAGCTTGGGAGCCTCGGGCTCAGTGGCAGTCTTGCCGCTGTCCACCTTCTGCTCCTTCACCGCAGAGCCTCCGTCAGAATCGAAGGTTACAGTGTAGGAAATGATGTTCCACTTACCGGTAATCACAACACCAGTGCTGCCACTGACAGCAACCTTGTAGGTGCTCAGATCAACCTTACTGCCGTTCACATACCAACCGTCGAACTCATACTCAGCCTTCTCTGTGGAGGGGATCTGATCAGCAGGGATGACCTCGCCGACCTTGACTTTCTCGATCACCTTCAGCTCAGTGCCGTCCTCGTCCACAAAGGTGACAGACTCGGTCAGCTCAGGCGCAGTAGTGGGCTCGGTGGTGGGCTCAGTGGTAGGAGCAGTAGTAGGCTCAGTGGAGGGAGTAGGCTCAACGCTATCCTCCGTCCAGTGAGCATACAGGGTGTAGCTCTGATCGATAGCAGTATCAAAGTCGAAAGCGATTTCGCCATCGACCTTCTCCTCGGTGGTGAACCAGCCGTCGAAGGTGTAGCCGTCACGGGTAGTGGGGAAGATTCTCTCAGAGCCTACCTTCTCGCCATCCTTGACATAAGCAGTCTCAGACTTAGGATCATCCTTGATGTTCCAATCGAAGCTGACCGTGAAGAACAGAGTGACATTTTCGCCGTCCTCGTTGACAACATTCTCAACGGTGGAGCCGGGCTGGGAGGCAACGGAGTACTTCTCAGCCTGAACGACGACGTCGCCATAGTCGCCATCCTCCAGATTCAGCTGGCCGCCCTCAGCGCCGGGAGCCACGATCACGCGGTTCGCGCCGCCCGTCAGGGTGACAGGATCCTTGGTGGCGATGATGACGATGGCGTTGGGGTCCTTGACCTCGTAATCACCTTCCTCGGTGATGTACAGCTTGTTGTCATCATAAGCACGAGTGGTGCTGTTGTAGCTGTTGCCGGTCAGTTTGTCCAGCAGCACAACCAGCTCAGCACGGGTCAGGTTGTCCAGAGGCTTCAGGGTCTTGCCGTCGCCGGAAACGTAGCCGGCCTTCACAAGAGCCGCGACCTCACCCTTTGCCCAGTCGTCCGTCTTGCTGCCGTCGCTGAACGCAGCCAGGACCTCATCGGCCTCAGCAGCGCTCAGGGCGGGGATGCCCAGTGCACGACGGAACACGGCAAAGCCCGCCTCGCGGGTCAGATAGCCGTTGCGGTTGAACTTGGTGGTGGTCTCGCCGTTCATCCAGCCGGCAGCATAAGCCGACAGAACGTACGGGCCATCCCACTTGCTCACGTCCACATCCGTGAAGGGATTCACGGTGCTTTCGGGAGCCTTGAACACGGTCACGAGGATCTTCGCAAACTCGCTGCGCTTGATCGGATTACCCGGCTTGAAAGAGCCGTCCTCGTACCCGTTGATTACGCCGAGGTCAGACCAACGGTTGACCGCGCCGTAATACCAATCGCTCTCCTGCACGTCGCTGAACTCCTTCGCCGAAGCGGGGAGCGCCAGTGCGAACAGAAGTGCGGCTGCCATAATGACAGCCAGGACTTTCTTCATCATTACGTATGGCCTCCTTCTTTATTTTTCGACCTGTTACGGTCGATCGAACCTGGAAAACACAGCCGCTATCGCTCGATTTTTTGTTCATCCTGAGCAAAATGAACGCAAAAAGGGTGCAACGACTCATATTTTCGCAAACATTATATCTAAATTACGGACCGATGTCAATACACCATCTGCTGTTTTTTCCGGAAATTAGTTAACAGAATCTTCCAGAATCCGTATACTATTTATATGCACTGGGAGCAGGGCCGTCTTTTCCCAGGGATTTCCGGGGCTTCTCCCCCGCCGCCCTATACTATATATAATTTGGCCGGAAAACGCCCGAAAGCGTAAAGCAAAACAGCTTGTCACCCCCGCCTTTTGTTATAACGTTATAACAATAGCCGCCCCAATGTTATGACCTTTCGGTTGTTCTCTCACTGAATAAGGTATGCCCGGGTGGGGGCGCCGTCGGCGCCGGCCAGGTTCAGCGGGGCAGCGCTGAGAAAATACTTCCCCTCGGAAATATCCCGCAGCACTACGCCCTCCAGCAGGGCTACCTCTGCCCCCAGCAGGATCTTGTGGACCTCCATGGGGGCGTTCTCCGGGCCCACGGTCTGGCTCTCATTCCCCAGCAGGAGCAGCTTTGCCTGGGCGAATACCCGGGCCGCCTCCGCGGTGACCACCAGCTCCCCCGCCAGGAGCAGCCGGTGCTTGGCCCCGGCCTGCCTGGCTCTCTCCAGGATCTCCAGGGCGTCCTCCGCGGTCAGGTCTCCCCGGCAGCGGGCCACGAAGCAGTCTCCCACGAAGGGCTTGAGCCCCAGCCGGTCGATGGTCTTCCCCTCCCCCAGGAAGTGGAAGGGGGCGTCCACGTGGGTGCCGTTGTGGGCGCACATGGAAAAGGTGGTCATGTTGTACAGGTCTCCCCGCTCCATGGACCGGGCCCGCTCAAAGGCTGGGGCCGGGTCTCCGGGGTATACCTGGCAGGAGAAAACCTCCTGAGAGATGTCATAGATCATGCTGTCGCCCTCCCTTTCTGTCCCTCCCATTCTACACCCGCCCGCAGAAAAACTCAACCAACAGGGCGGTCCCCCCTTGCGGCCTCTCCCGTTTTTTGGTATCATAGTAGCAAATCTGTCCGTTATGGGAGGATCTTTCTATGAAACGCAAGCTACTGGCTCTTTTCCTGGCCTCGGCCTTGCTCCTGGCCGGGCTGCCTCTGTCCGCCGCCGCGGCGGCCACTTCCGCCTACGACGACGTCAAGCCTGACAGCTGGTACGCCTACGCCGTGGAGTGGGCCACCGGGGAGAACATCGTCTCCGGTTACGGGGACGGCACCTTCGCCCCCAACCGCAACGTGACCCGTGCGGAGCTGGTCAAAATGCTCTGGGGCGTGGACGGCAAGCCCGCCGCCGAAGAGGGCCTGTTCCCGGACGTGCTGCCGGAGCAGTGGTTTGCCGCCCCGGTGAACTGGGCCGGCGCCAACAAGGTGGTCAGCGGCTATGAGGACGGCACCTTCCGGCCCCAGCTCAACGCCACCCGGGAGCAGGTGGTGACCATTCTCTATAACTACGCCACCTTCAAGGGCAAGGACCTGACCGCCCGGGGAGACCTCTCCGGCTTCACCGACGCCAAGCAGGGGGCCGACTGGGCCCTGACGCCCATGCGCTGGGCCGTGGGCCAGGGGCTGATCAACGGCACCGCCGCCACCACCCTCAGCCCCAAGAGCACCGCCAGCCGTGCCCAGCTGGTGAGCATCCTCTACCGCTGGATGGCCGAGTACACCCAGCAGGACGTTCACGTGTACCGGGAGAGCCTGCAGGAGAACGAGACGGTGACCCTGCGGTACTACCGGGACGAGCCCCACGTGGCCACCATGGGCCTGATGGACTACTACAACACCTTCTGGCATGTGAAGACCTCCCTGGACCCCATGACCCTGGAGCGGGACGGCCTGGAGTACGTGTTCACTGCCTCCACCGGCGCCACGGCCCGGCTCAACCCGGTCACCGACGTGATGACCGTGGATGATTACTCCCTCTTCTCCCAGCTGCCGGTGGCCCTGGCTCCCGAGAGCCCGGAGGACAAGCCCGTGCCCTTCATCTTCGGGGCGTACGTCACGGAGTCCGGGGATCCTCTCCCCTGGGTCACAGACTTCACGGATTATTTCATCGACCTGCGGGAGGACGAAAACGACGTGTTCCTGCCCCTGGACACCCTGAGCAATCTGTTTGGGGGCCAGAACGGCTACTACACCCTGTTCAACGGCAAGGCCATCTATGTGGAGGATTCCATGGGCAACGTGCTGGAGAACGCCGTGGGCCAGAGCGCCCCGGACTACTACAGCTTCACCTCCGGCACCCGGTCGGCGGACCTGATCGAGCACAGCTATCAGGAGCTGCTGTTCAACCTGGAGCACTTCTACGGCCGCCCCGGCTCTGAGCTGCTTCACGCCGCCCTGGAGACCCAGACACTGGACTCCTATCTGAAGACCACGTACCCCTGGGTGTACAATTCCCTCCATTCCGCCAACTATGTTCAGTACACGGCAGGGCTTTTCGCCCTGTTCAACGGCCTGATGGCCGACGGCGGCCACACCTATTTCGCGGACGTTGACTGGGCCGGGGAAACCGCCATGAGCGTTTTCTATCAGCTGTGCCAGGCTAACGGCGTCCCCTACCAGGAGAAAGCCATGGGCAGCTCTGCCTGGGTCCAGACCCTCTCGGCCCTTCGGCAGCAGATGCTGGGAGACGAAAGCTACTACCAGCAGGGGGACACCGCCTTCTTCACCTTTGACGGCTTCACCCTGGACGGCCCGGGCTGGAAGGAGTACTACGCGGCCCTGCGCAATGGAGAGGAGCCCACGGCGAAGCCTGACGATACCCTGACGGCCTTCCTGGCCGCTGTGGAGAAGGCGGATGCCGACCCGGAGATCAAGAACTTCGTGGTAGACCTGACCACCAACGGCGGCGGCGTGGTGCAGATCGGCGCCTTCATGACCGACCTGATGGCGGGGTCCAACCAGCTCAATGAGGAGGACCTGACCACCGGGATCTGGGAATCCTACAGCTACTACTTCGACCGGAACCTGGACAACGTGGACGACGAGCAGGACGACGCGGTCTCCTACGACCTGAACTTCGCCGTGCTGGTAAGCCCCTACTC
>ERZ842401.6304-NODE-6304-length-12705-cov-7.812885_pt1 | contig 12705 bp, 2 predicted proteins | sample MGYA00521270_ERZ842401 | MGnify/ENA primary metagenome ERZ842401 (study PRJEB31892, sample SAMEA3878208) | bioreactor metagenome | biome: Moose rumen | place: Sweden | collected 2011-10 | study: EMG produced TPA metagenomics assembly of the PRJEB12797 data set... | reverse complement strand
AAAAAAGAATAATTTTATCATTCCAAAACAATGAGAATAATTAAAGAAATTCCTTTTATTTATCTTTCATCCAAATTCATAGAGGCAGGAACGAAACTTGGAATCTTTATATCAGAATTAAAATCCCGAATAAATAATGAAAAAGAATTCATTTCTTTTATATCATCCATCAAATTTTGGGATTTCAATAAAGTATCTCTTTGGACCTTCGAGGAAATATTAAATTATATCGACGAAATTTTACAAAAATATTCAATCACAAATGATGACGAAATTAATCGTACTATATTAATACCCTTATTGAAGTTTATTCATTTATTACTACAAAATTGCTTTAGTAAAGAAATTTTTTCTTCCTTTGATCATTTGGAAAAAATATATTTAACAAATTTCGATATTAAAGTAAAGACATTAATTATAGAAATAAATATAATATTTATCGATAATAAAAGAAACCTTGTTCATGTGAATAAAATTTTTTATAAGACTTTTTCTGTTCTATGTAATTTAAAGCCGATTTTAATGGATTTAATAAATAATAATTTCAAATTGAATCAAAATTTAATAAACATTCTAGAAGAATTGATTACTAATATATATAATAAATGGTCGAATAATTTAAAAAAAAGAAAACAAAGATTAAATCCAGAAGAACAAAAAACGATATATGAAATATCCCCTTTTAATATATTTAAAGAAATAATTAACAACAAAAAAAATTACAAAAATGGCGATAACTTCCGAGGTAAATATAAAAAAGAATACACATATTTTACTCAAGGATATCTTAATAAACAAACATTATATGAAAAAATAATGGATAAAGAAAATGTTATGAAGTATTTAATAAAAGAAGAAATGGTATATATAATATGTATTAATGATTTTTTATTTATTCTGAACGAAATTGTCGAATGTGGTTTGAATGATAAAAATAAAAACAATAAATCATATAATAATAAAATATCATTAGTAGCTAAATTTATTTTATTAGGAATAAATCTCTTTATGAAAGATAATCAAAATGGTTATGATGAAGAAACAGTCGTATCGGAAAATTATATCGAGAATTATTATAATGATGTTTTAAAAATAGTAACCAACCCTCAAAATTCTTTAGAATTAAAAAGTATATTTTTAAACGCTGGAATTTACTTCATGACGACATTCGATGGCTATGATAATATTCTTTTCCAAAATGGTCTTTTTCATTCTTTTTTAAATGACCTTACGCATCAGAATGGAAATGAAAGGGAAGCCTTATCCGAGAAAGAAAGTAATAATCAAGAATTTTTAAATATTATTTTAAATTTTGTGTTTAATTTCAAAATATTTAAAGAAATACCAATTAATTTTCTGTCAAAAATTTTAGAAGTACCGAAAAACAATGTTTATCCTTATCGAATTGATAATGTTATTTTCGCACTGAAAAAAAGAAAAGTTTTTGACGAAAACACGGTTAAAAATATTGTTATACCGAGATTGATTTATGAACTTGAAAATATTGGGATAAATTCGAATGAACTTAAATATAATTTTATTAATGATAATAATACACATAATATAACGACATATGAAAGAAATGTTTTAATTGATAGATTGTTCAAGATTTTACTTAAAATTGTTGGGAGAAGTTCTAATTTAATTTCTTATGGTAATTTCGACCAAAATTTAACTGAGGTATTTAAAAATATTATTAAGGATAAAAATATCTTAGAAAATTTTGAATATACTCCTTGTATTATAAATTGTATTTATTTCTTCATTAAGATATGTAATTCATTTCCTTCTAAAATACCTTGGTATATATCTAATAACATTTTTGATGTTATTTTTGATTATTTTTTGAATTATTTTCCGAAATATGATGGAGCTCTTGATGTCGTGTATTTAATGTTTTATACAATTTGCATACATAATGAAGGAAAGACATATGTTAAAAATAATCTAGAAAAAGTAAAAAATTTATTCGCTACAATTTTCGAAAAAATTGAAAATGATAATAATTATTTTTATTATAATCTTTATGTATTAAAAGACCTAAGCAAAAATGAATTATATTCACCATATAATGCTTTAGTACATACAGATGGAATCGCTGAAGTTATTCAAATCATCTTCGAAAATGTGAAAACATATATGCAAAAATTAATGAATGAAGAAAAAAGTATTAAAATTCAAAGAAATAATAAAATTATTTTAGACCAAAATTTATATTTTTATAATAGTAAACGAGCTTTTTTGAATGAATATTTTATATCATTAACAGAAAAAGATATTAAATTATTCGAAGAAAATTTATCAATAGAAATAATCCCAATCTTAAAATCATATCTTGATTTACTTTTAACAAATACTTCTTTATACTGTTTATATACTCATTATTCAGTAATAACATCTATAGCATTATTAGCTAAAAAAGAGCCAATATATGTCATGGATAAATTATACAATAAACTAAATGAGATAATTACTTTAGAACAAAATAATGAATTAGATATGGAAGAAATTCAAATATGTAAAATATCTTCAATGGTACAGAAAATGTACGAATTTATTTTTAGTAAAATTTACCAAAAATCAAAAGAATTAATAAATGTAGATAAATACACCCTATTATATTCCAAAATAATTTTGAAAAATATTACTTCAAGAATAAATATATCTTTTTTTATATCAACAGTAAACGATAAAGAATTATTAATAAATTCGAATAATTATATTAAATTTTTATCAAAAAAAATATCTCCAGAATTCCGTAATTTATTAATAAAATTATCTTACAAATTTTTCAGCAAGGATTTACCCCATACGACAAATCCCGAATTAAAAATAATAGATGAAGATAATTACAAAGATATTAAAGTTCCTATAGAATTTAATGATTTAAATTTATTTTTCAATAATTACAACAATTTCAAGGTAGAATATTTAAGTGGATCTTTTTTTAATTCCGAATTATTAACAACGGAAAATAAAATATATAATTATTTAATCGCATCTTTGGATTATTTATCCGCCATGGGTAAAATGATAAAACCGAAAGGTTTATACGATATCAAAGAAATCGATATCGAAATGATAAAAAATTATTTAAAAATGAGTTACCTATTAAAAGAAGTAATAAGAATATTCGAAACAATTTACCAAATAAAAAATTTCGATAATATTGATAACAATATTAATATGTTATTAACACAATTTTCCTTTTTTAATTGTTTAAATATTCTCATTAACGGAAAAATATCTTCAATTGTTATTTTTTATTTCATTAAATATGGAGGCTTTAAAGAACTATTAAACGTCGCACTAAAATTTTTATTTTTTTGCAAAAATGAATTTAATAAGAATAAAAAAGAAATACCGATAGTAGAATTATTAATAATAAAAAACTTTTGGAATTTGCAAGTGAGTTTATTGCTGTTTTTAATAAAGTATTCTTTTTTTGCTCATAATGGCTTTTATACTTTACTAATAAGAGAAAATGAATTAAGTAAAAACTTTAAATCAATGACTGAATTGGATTTATATATTAAGTATTTAATGTTAAATGATTTTATTGATGTTTTTTTTGTAAAAGATAATTTGGATTATAATATCAATATGATAAAAGATATCGAAATTTTCAGTAGTGAATTAATGAGATGCATGTTTATATTATTTGATAGTTCTTGTAGAGAATATTTTAGCTCTAATTTCTATGAAGTTAATATAAAAGAAATTTATGATAAAGGATATCCAATATGTGAAATCGTTCAAGTTATTCAAGAAGGAAAAAAAAAGAATGAGGATATTATTAAACAAATTGAAGATTATAGAAAAAAAGAAAAAGAAAATGAGGAAAAAAAAGATAATAATATTAATAATGAAGATAATAAAATGATTGTTGAAAATGAGAAAGAAAAGGAAAATGAAAAAAAATTAAATAATGAGAATAATAAAGATAAGAAAAATAATGATAATGAAAGACATGAGAAAGAAAAAGAAGAAATAAATACTAATAAGGAAAAAGAAAAAGATAAAGAGAAAGAAAAAGATAAAGATAATCAAAATGAAGAGAAAAATATTAATAATATAAATAATAATGATAATAATATTAATAATAATTTAGATATCAATAACAATAATTCTAATAATAATAATAATTCTATTAATAATAACAATAATAATAATATAGATAATATAAATAATATTAATAACCAAATAATTAGATTTTTCCAAGGTTTTGATGATTTGGGTGCAGAACGCAACGATATATTAAATGTATTTTACGAAAAAAGGTCCTTAAATAAATATCTAAAAGACATCGAAAAAATCCCATTAATACCCGAAGCATCATTTATAAAAAGTATCCCAGAAATTTTCCCAAATAAAAATATACCTTCTAATCCTGATTTAAATACTTTGAATAATAATACTGATTATAATAGAGAAAATTTTTTGAAAAAATTGAATTATATTTATGATGTACTCGATAAATGTAATATATCTTATAAGAAAATAAATACAATGAGAAAAATGAATATTAAGTATAGAATAAAATCTTTCGGAGGAGATTCTCTTCCTTATTTAGAATTTTTAATATCTTTAATTGAAACAATGAAACAAAATAGAGAAAAATTAAGTGATAATAATAGTAATAATAGTAGCGAAGAATTAATATTAAATAAAGAATTAGATTATAAAATGTTCATCAATTATTCAATATTTAAATTTAAAGCGAATAGAATATATTCCGATATGGAAGAAGAAATTAAATCAATTGTAAATTTGAATTTAATCGAAGATTCTATTGAATGTATAAAGAAATTAATAACTAAGGAAAAAAATAAGGATAATATTGAGTTAATAAAAAAATTAATTTATGAAAATGTTTTAAATATTTATATCCAATTTTGTTTTTTGGAATTTAACAAAAGTAATTACGAGGAAAAAAAACTAAGTTTTTTAGATACTTTTTTGCTTTTATTAAAAGAAGCGAATAATGCTGAGCAAAATAATATGATTAATTTTTCCTATATTAATGAAGCTATTATTATTTTTTGCTTGCAAATTATTGTCCAATTTTTTAATAACAATGATAAAAGTCAAGAAATGTTGAATCAATATTTGATAAATAATAATTTACTTAAATATTTATTAGACCTAAAATTTAATGCAAACGATGCAAGTGCGAATTTTTATGATAATCAATTTAAATATTTTGTTACTTTAGAAGAAAGTTTTAAACAGTTTATTATTAAAATATTTTCTGAAAAAAATATTTTCAAACATTTATTAGAAAGTGTATTGAAATATGCTTTTGCGAATATCAATCCAAAAAATAATGAAGTTGATTTAGAAGGATTTATTGATTTATGTAAAGATTATATCAAAGTTGATAATAAAGATATTTTTATTAATACTATTAAAAAACTGTTTTTCATTGTACAAAAAGAAAAAAATGAAAATAAAGAAGAAAAAGATAAAGAAGGAAAAGAAAAAGATAAGGAAGAAAAAGAAGAAAAAGATAACGAGGAAAAAGAAAAAGATAAAAAAGAAGAAATTAAAGAAAAAGAAAAAAAAGAAGAAGAAATAAAGGAAGAAAAAATTAATGAAAAAGAGGAGAATAATAATGATAATGATAATAAACTATATCTTTTAAGACTAAAGCCAGAATATCAAAAAGAAATAGAAAATATAAAAGAAGAATTAAACAAAGGTGAATTAAATCAAAAAGATAAAGAAGATGATTTCAAACCTAAAAAAAGCAAAACAAGTAAATCAAAAATAAATAATAATACCGAAAAAATATCTTCGAATAAATCATCCAAGAATAAAAAGCAATCTTTCGAAGAAAAAATAAAAACCATCGAAAAATTATACAGCGATAAAAATAAAACATTATTTTACACTTTATTAAAACATATTTGGAAAACAAGCTCAATAATATCAGAAGATATATTCAAGGGAAAAAAATACGAAAAATATAGTCGCAATTATTTATTTGATTTAGATACATCTTTATCTGTATTAAATTGCATTTTACATATTTATCCTTGTTATTTATCTTTATTACTTCAATTTACTTATGGCAAAAGACACAAAATGAATTTCATTAAATATTTAATAAAACATATATTTCCTTTATTGAATTATTATCATAATTGTATTTCATGGCCAGGATATTTAAATAATATCGAAGATTTAGAAAACATCACAATGAAAGAAAAACAAGATGTAATTAAATGTTATAATACTCGAGCCAATTCTTTCCAAAGTTTTTTTGAATCTTTTCGAAATATTAATTTAATTTCTTCCTTGATTTATTCAATAACATATAAAAGAAGAAATATGAATGAAAATGAAGTAATTTTAATTAATGAAACTCGTAAAAAAATTTTGAACGAAGTTAATTTGATATTACAAGACATTTCACAACAAAAAAACAATGATTTTAATTTCTTAAATAAGAATGATGAATTATTCCCGAAAAATGTTATTAATTATAAAACATGTATAATAATGCTTTATTCAATGACGGAATTCATGGAAGGAAGTGATATTTATAATCAATTAAATCCTTTGGAAATTTCGAATTTAGTTTATAGTAAAGAATTCAGCATTGTGAAAAATATTACACATATTTTAAAAAGTATGAAAATCGACGAAAAAAATGAAATCTTTCATGAAATGGGTATTAAATATTTAAGCCAATTGTTCAAGTTTATTAAAATCAATCCAAAAAAATCCGATAAAGAAAAAAAAGAAGAAAATAAAAATACGAATAAAAATAAGAATAGTAATTATAAAGAAAATAAAGATAAAAAAGAATTGAATAAGAACGATAAAAATAGAATGATTGAAGAAAATAATGAAAATGAAAATAAAGATGAAATTGAAAATGTTGAAGAAAATAATAATGATTTTCATAGTGAGAATTTAAGTGGTAATAATGATAATTCATCCCAAAGTGAAGATAATAATATGGATATTGATGATTCTAATAGTATAAACAATCTAAATAGTAGTATTAATGAAGATATGATTATGGAACAAATAATGGCAGAAGACTCATCCGAGGAGGAAGATTCCGAGGGTGGCTCAAATTCCGATTCAGATTCAGGTCAATCCAACGAGGAAGAGGAGGAAGACGAGGAAGATGAGGGGGAAGAAGAAGAGGAAGATTTCGATGATGAGGATGAAATCAATCCAGAAAATATTTTAGAAGATAATAACGCCCAAGAAGATTTATTTAGTTTAATGCCAAGTGATGAAGATGACTCAGCCGAAAACGAATCAAATCAAGAAAATAATATAAATTTAAATAATTTAAATTTAAGAATAATACAAAATAGGGAAAACCTTAATGAAAATGAGGAAGAGAATAATGACCTATCTCACCAAATAAATTTGAATAATTTAGAAATAATAATAGGAGATGTGAATCGCAATAATAACCAAGAAGAAAATCATGCATCCGAACATAATGAAGGTATTATGAATTATAACGAAGAAAATTTACTTTATTATAATCCTTATTCAGATTCCATTCCCAATTTAAATAAATCTCAAATAAAAACAGAAATTAATTTATTTTATGAAGAATTCATTGTTTTTCCTTTTTTAGTCACAAGTACAAAATCAAAAAATAATTTAATATATTTTTTCAGACCGAAAATTGATATTGATATACTTAATAATACTGAAAAAGAAATGGTAAATAAAACTTTGAATGTGTTCCTTTATTATTATTTATTCCAAAGCGAATTAAATTTTGATAGGAATTTTAACTTTGTTTTAATCGGATTAAAAAATAAAACTACTTCTGCGTATTTTAATGAGTTGGATAAAATTATTAATGACTTTTTGAGTATTTATAGTGTTAGTAGTTTAGATAAAATTGAAGTTACTAGAAAAGATGTTATTAAACTTATTAAAGATGATGAAAGTGTTATAAAAGAAAAAGATGAAGAAAAAAAAGAAAAAGAAAATAATGATGAACAAGATAATGATAAAGATAAAGATAAGGATAATGAATTATTAGAAGAAATTCCTGAAGAATTAAGAGATTTAGTAGGAAAGAAATTACAAAAAGAAAAAAGTAAAGAAAAAGAGAAAGACAAAGAAAAAGAAGATAAAGAAAAAGATAAACAAAATGATAAACAAGAAAAAAAAGATAAAAAGAATAAGAAAGTTTCAAACGAAAAATCAAAAAGCAAAAACAAACAAAAAGAAGAAAAAGAAGAAAATAAAGAGAAAGAAAAAAAAGAAGAAAAAGATGAACCAAAATTAAATAATGATAAAATAGAAAAAAATAATAATGAAAATATAGATAACAACTTAGGAGATAATAACAATAATGGAAATAATGTGAATCATTTTGAAAACAATGATTTTCTTTTGGATTTACCTCCAGAATTAAGAGAAGAAATTTTATCTGATTTAGACCCAGCTTTAATTCCAACATTATCACCTGAATTGTTGGCAGAATATAATAGAATTATTAATAGAAACAATGATTTAATATTATATCCAATATATGATAACCTTGAAGACAATAATATATATTCAGCTCAAGATCAAGATAGTAACGAAAACTTTCCTTTTTATGGTGGAAGGAAAAAAGTAGAATATCAGTTAAGAAATTTGAAATATAAAAGAGAGGAACTTATTTCAAATTTTAATAATATAAATATTACTGACGAAAATAATTTAAATAATATTTTCGATGATGAATTTTTAGAAACATTGATAGTATATAATATAAAGACAATATTAATTTTCCAAAATAAAGACTCGAATAAATTTAACGAATATGATGACCTTTTAATACAATTAATGTCCAACGAAAATTTGCGATATAAAATTTTAGACATTCTTCTTAATTTATGGATATGTGATACTTCTTGTTTATATAATCTTTTAAAAACAAAAAAAATTCCTCAAAAAAATTCATTTTTGAAAAATCTTTATTATCTGTATATTCAAACAGGTCTTACTGAGGATTATTTCTTCGGGGATTATGAACACTTTTTCATCAGTTTCGCAACAAAGCATACAAAGGATATGAAAAAATTCTTCTTGAAAACCATTTATAATGAAAAAAATGGAGGATATATTTTATTAAATAATAATAATAAAGAGAAAGATAAAGACAAAGAAAAGGATAAAGAATTTAGTATTACAGAAAATTCGAAAAATTTGAAAAAATTATTGAATATTAAATATAAAAATGGAGAAAATGTTTTAAATAATTTAATAAGTATGACTTTATTAAATAATAAGAGCAATTTAAAAACTATTTTTTCTATCAAAATTTTCACAAGTGTAATTCAAAACTGTTTAAAAAATATAATTTCCGAAGACAATATTAATAATACTAATAATAATGAAGATAAAAATAAAAATAATGAATTAAATATAAATGTAGAAACAATAGAAAAAATATTGGATTTGTTTAATAATTTCGAAGCAGCTTTATATTTAAGTAAAGGACAAAGATCAAACAATCCTACTTCATTATTGATTGAAATGATTAATGATCAAAATATATTTTTAATATTACTCGATGTTTTATTAAAAAGAATTAAAGCAATAAAAGAAAATATCACAAAAGAAATGGACGATTTTTTCAAGAATAAAAAATTCGATATTCAATTATTTAATAAACTTTTACCAGATATTCTTTTATTTAAATTAGTTAAATTTATTAGTAGTGTAAATGAAAATTTCAATGAGCAAATAACAGACTTAGAAAATAAAACAAAGAATAAAAATAAAAATGATAAAAATAATAATAATAAAAATTTACAAACGAAAAAAGAAATGCTTAATAAATTAAAACAATTTATTAAAAATATTAATAATATATTATTCTCATGTTGGGAACAACTTAATAATTTACTTTTAGATATCAATAGTATTCTTAAAGACAATCAAGATTTCATCGTGCCGAAATTAAATCGATTAATTCCTTATTTAGAAACCTTTATAACATTATCTCATCTTCAATTTATTTCTACTAATTCAAACACAAATAATAACGAAAAAGCTTTTATTTTCGAAAAAAATTTCGTATCAAATGTGGAATCCCCGTCCCCCGGACCCTCCCCAAATCCACTTACCACAAAAAATGAGATAGATGTTTTCGTCGAATTCTTTTACGAATTCTGTGAAAAAAATAAAAAAATAATAAATTTCATTTTACGTCAATATCCCAAGATGTTTACTAATGAATTAATTTTAAAAATTTCATCCTTACTCGATTTAGAAAATAAACAAAAATATTTCAGACATTCTCTCAAAAAATTACCATCAAGTAAAAAATATATAGCTATTTGTGTAAGAAGAAATGGCCCTGAATTATTCACTGATTCATTTAATCAATTATCTGTAAGAGATGGCAAAGATTTAAGAGGGAAATTAATAATTAACTTCGACGGGGAAGAAGCCATTGATGCAGGAGGAGTAAAACGAGAATGGTTAACATTATTGTCAAAAGAAATGTTTAGTCCGAATTATATGTTATTTACTTTAGCTAAAAATGGAACGACGTATACTATTAATAGTGATAGTGGTAAATATAATAATGAAATGCATTTAAAATATTTCGAATTTATCGGAAAAATAATGGCAAAAGCTATTTTCGATGGAATGATGATAGATTGTTATTTCACTCGTACTATTTATAAATTAATTTTAGGTACTCCTATTTCCTATCATGATATGGAAGACTATGATCCAGTTTATTTTAATTCGATAAAATGGCTTTTAGAAAATGATTTCTCGAGTTCAGATACATATTTATCATATTCATATAATCACGATAATTTAGGAGAAATTCAAACAGTGGATTTAATTGAAAACGGGAGAAACATTGATGTTAATGAAGAAAATAAATTCGATTATATTCAACGATTATGTAGTTATAAATTATATGACACTATTAAACCACAAATTGATTCTTTATTAAAAGGCTTTTATGAAATAATTCCGCAAAAATTAATTTCGATATTTAATCACCGTGAACTAGAATTAGTTATTAGTGGTATGCCTACTATTGATATTAAAGACTGGAAGAATAACACTATTTATGAAAATTATACGGAAGAATCTGATGTGGTTAAATTTTTCTGGGAAATTATTGAATCTTTTGATAATGATGAAAGAGCTGAATTTTTGCAATTTGTTACTGGAAGTTCGAAAGTGCCTTTGGAAGGATTCAGTGCTTTGCAAGGAATTGGAGGAATTAATAAATTTAAAATTTCGAAAGTTTTTGATAAAAATTTTGACAGACTACCAACGGCCCATACCTGTACTAATCAATTAGATTTACCTGAATATCCTAATAAAGAAATTTTATATGAAAGACTCAGACTCGCTATCAAGGAAGGAAAAAATAGTTTTGGATTTGCTTAAAAGTATAAATAATAAATTTATAAAATATATATTTTTTTAAATATAAATTTTAATAAATAAACAATTAAAAATAATTAAATAATTATAATATTTTTAATTTATATATTTTTTTGAATGAAATATTTCAAATAATTTAATTAATCAAATTCAGGTGTAGCTATTAATTTTTTATTAAGAGGTTGTCCCAAAATAAATGCTTGATTATCATCATTTCCCGTAACAACCGCTGAATACTGAGCAAATTTAGTAAGTGAACCTTCATTAATATCAAAATATATATCACCCATTTTTATTTTTACTTTTCCGCTTTTCATTATAACCAATTTGCCAATTGTTGTATTATCTTTTAATTCTTGGAAAGAATTTTTAAATTCTTGCGATATTAAAAATCCATTTTCGTCATAATTTGGTTCTTCATTTGTGTTTTCTTCTTCTTTTGTCTTTGTTTGAGTGTTTAAATCTTTGATGGGGATTTGTCGCGGAAATTGAAAAATAAAAAGACCGTTTTCTTTATTTAATTCTTCTTTTAAAGTTGTATTAGTTTCTTCCTTTTCAAAAGGAAGAACTATTGGAACATATGCTTTAGGATCTTTTTCTTTTATATCGTTTATTATTGATTCAATATCATTAAATTCTGGTTTTTTATTTTTTGTTTTTTCTTTCTGGTATATAATTTCTTCTTTTTTATTTTTTAGTTTTTCGTCTTCTAAATTAATTTTAACTATTCTTTTATCAATTTTTTGATCTTTTTGTTCTTGTTTTTTAGATATATTTTTTTCTTTTTGATTGTTTACATTATTAGTATCTTTATTTTCTTCTTTTTCCTTTTCTTTTGTTTTTGATTTAGCTGAATCAGGAATTTGCTCTTGGGAATCCTCTTTTTCGATATACATTAAATCATCCTCCGTTTGATTTCGGGCATGACTTGCATTTGGTTTTAATCTTAATTTATTCTTTTTGTTCGATTTATTGTTGTCTTTTTCTTGGGATAATTTTTTCTTTATATTTTTCTTGTTATTCGTATTATCTACTTTTTTGGTTAAATCTTGGGAGAGATAATTATCTAATTCTAAAAAAGAAAAAGCTCCTGAATTTGAAGGAATATTATTATTTGGTGGTGATTGGACGTTCTTTTGATTTTCTGTGTTTTTTTTGTTTGACATTTATTAATAAATTCTTTTTAAAAACAAAATTATTAAAATTAAAATATTTATTTATATTTTTCCTTTTAAATTATTTAACTAGATTAAATAGTATATAATTAATATGGGGATTGGGGATTGGGGATTGGGGATTGGGGATTGG
>ERZ842401.6303-NODE-6303-length-12707-cov-95.223838_pt1 | contig 12707 bp, 5 predicted proteins | sample MGYA00521270_ERZ842401 | MGnify/ENA primary metagenome ERZ842401 (study PRJEB31892, sample SAMEA3878208) | bioreactor metagenome | biome: Moose rumen | place: Sweden | collected 2011-10 | study: EMG produced TPA metagenomics assembly of the PRJEB12797 data set... | reverse complement strand
GCAAATTCTCCGACAACCGCATGAAAATGGAGAATTGCGTATCGCCCAAACACGGCGCTGTGGTACATATCACCGAAAAGGAAGCCCGCCGATTGGGGAAGTATTGGAATAAATAAGCGATTTGTTGGGAAACATTTGGCTATTTCACCAAAATACATTACTTTTGCATCTGATACCCCTTCCCCTTGTAAACAAGGGGATATATCTTGGGCAAAATAACGAATAGCTAATGAATAAAATCTACAACACATCCCACGTCCTGCTACTGACAGCCATCCTGCTGCTGACAGCCGCCTGCTCAAGCGATAGCAGCAACGACGTGCAGACTACAAACAACCAACAGGAAATCAGTCTCGTCCCCACCGTCTGGCAGATGATGGAGGGGACACGTGCTACGACATACGGCAGTGTCACTGATTTGCAAAATGAGGGCAGCTTTACCTGCCAAATATATAAGCATGATACCAATACGCTGTACAACCCATCAGTCACCGTCACTTGGAGCGCCCCCAAATGGATCTTCAGCGACGGCAAGCACTACTGGCCTGCTGAGGGTAGCCTCGACTTCTTTGCGTATATACCAGCCACGAAGCCTAACTATATCACCAGCGAACCAACCTATTCAGTACAAAGTAGTACCCCGCAGGCATCATTCACCTGTGCAAATATACCAATGACCTATAACGCAACTAATCCCACAGCAGGTCAAGGCAGCAGTTTGCAGGAATTCATTTGGGGCATCACCATTGGTCAGAACAAGACCAATCAAGGCGAATCAGGCGTAACTATGAAATTCCGTCACCCCTTTGCACGCCTCAGGTTCCAACTGGCGGCCTCTCACCCCAATATTATCATCAACAGCATTACCTTCAAGAACCTGAAGACAGGTGGCACCTGTACGTTGAACAATACAGACATCGACGCCACTTATTACTACAAGACATCCGAATGGAGCGATCTTACTGGTAGCTCAAACCTCGTGATGACGCTTGTAAGCAAGGATAACGATGGAAACTTCGTTATGACAGACGCCAATGGTAACATCATTGTGGATAATGCCGCAAAATTCTATAGTAACCCCGCTAGCGTGATACCTATTGGAGGCTATTCTGGCGTAATGCACCAATACATAGATTTACTCGTGATTCCACAGACCTTTGCAGGCGAGATAGAAGTGAATGCAGGCTGGAACGACTGGGGCGACTCTCCTGTGGCCCACACAGTGTCGAAAACCATATCTGCCATCACCTGGCAGCCAGGAAAAACCTACACCTACACCTTCACCATATCGACTGACGACTTGACGGTGGACATAAATAGTTATACAGAACAATGGTAAGATGAAACACATGAAAAGATATATTACACTAGTTATTACCCTGCTGCTCCTGGGTGGCATTGCCAACGAGGCGTGGGCATACAAAGTGACTTATCATATCCTGACTAAGCCGATAGATAACGATATCTACCACCTGAATGATGCATTTAGTGGAAAACGTCTGGAGGCTGTCAGGGTTGTTGATAATAGCGCCACGACAGTAGATTTACCAGCTCCCTATAAGAGTCCTCTGGCCACGAACTTCAAGTACTATGACTTTGCAGGCGGTAAGGTTAGCAAATCATCCACTGCTGAGGCGATGTATAGCTATAGTGCCAACAATAAATCTTACTACTATTCCATTGAGGATGGCGCTACTGATATCGCAGGCAACGCAGTCTCTTCGAATTTGGACGTCTATGTCACTTACGATTATGATGCAGACAACACCATTTACAAGCTCGATGGCTCGAAAGATTACAACCTCTCGATGAGCGGTGGTTTTCTGGCGTTTAACAGAGGGCGTAACAACCGTGTTGCTATCATTCCTGAAAGTTCCAATCGCGTCAGCGCAGAGGCCTTGGCTAGCGATGATTTCGTTAAGGTTGATGTCAGTGGCATTTCCGGAACCAACATAACCAACTACTGGAACAGTAATCCGAATCCTAGAGATCAAGTAGCGGGACAGTTTTTCTTCAAATTCAAGTTTATGGGTTCCGACCCTTACAATATCCTTATTGGTACTGCCTACAATAAGAATTACACATACATCGAAAAACACGGAAGCGAGGGTTCTACGTGCTTTAAATACTATAAGGACAGCTATTTGTTCTGGCCCAGCAGTGAAAGCTCCGGCTTCTTCTTAGCAAGTGATGACCACAAGCAATATACTCAAGAGAGTACGGAATTTGACCCTAACCCCAAGCCTTCTATTACATCAATAGATAAAACGGGTTATTTCAAAAGTAAAGGTGGTGACCTTACCTATAACTCATTTGCCTTATTGAATAACACCGGCGAGAACGGTTATCTCTTCATGATTACCAGGTATGTCGATAAAAACGGCGACATCGCTACCCCAGGTCATTATACTTCTGCCTCATATCGCTTCCTTACCCGAGACAATAATTACAATAACTTGAAATCTGAGTCAAAGACGCTGGCACAGGCTTCCGCAAGTTATTCTACGGACGATAAGACATATCTTGTCAATAACTATATTTTTAAGGTCAAGACACCTTTTGACAAATATGTGGATGCTGAAATAGAGTGGAGTGACGCATATAAAGAGGCGGCCATCACTGACATGGTCCCCGAATCGCTGAAGCGCAAATATACCACTATAACGGGATTCTATGCTAACGCAGATTTTACTAATGCTGTGACCACCTTTGCTGAAGCACAAGCAAATTGTACTCCAGATGGTAACGGCAAATACGTAATCTATGTGAATTATACTGTCAACACGATGCCCTTTGAGACTCTGCCTGTAGGTGGCAGTTATGCGAATGCACGTTGGTACCAAATGACAGATGCAGCCAGCGATGGCGGAAAGAAAATCAAGTGGGATGCCACATATTCTGTTTTCAAGAACAATGGTGCTGATGGCGACTATAGCCTGGAGAGTGATTTTGCGTTTATCGGTAACCCCTATGAGTTGCGTATCATCAACCGAAAACTTACGGTAGACCATTCTGGAAATGTATTTGTCGGCAGTTCTTCACGAACGACTAATTCTGATTTGACCACACTTAACGACCCTGGCAACGGCACAGAGGATGCAGGCTTCAGGTGGGAGATTCCATACGATGCTGTTTCCGGCAGCTTCACACTGAGAGAAATGAAAAGCACGAATGCTTACTGGCAGTGGGACACGGCGGAAGGCAATAATATAAAGTATAGCACATCGGCTTCCACCCGCATCAAGGTATTGGAATTGCCGAAAATCAACTATGTCTATCACATCGTAAGAGATGATGAAGGCACCATTGCTGTAAAGGCAACAGAGTCTCAGGATGTGGGCAAACAGTTACAATACAGCAGTATTCCAGAAATCATAAGAAGTCCGTTTATCGGATTCACTGGTGCCACCACAAGCTACTACTGGACGCTTAATGATGCCAAAAATAAGTCCAATGCTAAGACGAATGCCCCTCTTACAATAGGTACAGAAGCAGATAAAAACATTTATGTGCGTTATGACATTTCGAGCATAGATAATAATTATAAAAAATTTATTGACGGCAATACTGCTGTCAACGTCCGCCTGAACGGTCAGTATATCTATTACGACAGCGGAACGATTAAGAGTAACTCTTCCCCAACGAATGATGAGCTTGGATCAAACGCTTATCTGTGGCATTTAGGAGGTTCTGACCCCTATGCTATGACGATAAAGAATGACGGCGCCAACCAGTATGTGACTGCCAACGCCACAGACCAGTCAGCTCTTGGATGGAATACCGAGGCTAATGCCACTAAGTTTATCATTAAAAGCGGTAACAATGGTGTGTATGAGGTAATGTATGCTACTGGCGAAAGTGTTGATGCTGGAGGTGACAACCCCACTTATTACAATATCGGTCGTAACGATACTGGCACCAAGATGTTCAAGAATACTACTTATCCTCACGGTTACGACCAACTGCGTTTCCAACTTACGCTTAGCACTGCACATGACGTAACTTATCATTTGATAGACAAGTCGAACACAGAATTACTTACTGTAGTTGAACGCCATTCAGCCGACGATGATCCAGAATTCCCTAATGAGTATAGGAGTCCGTTGGTAGCGCAATATCATTATTGGACAACATCAAATCATAATATAGCAGCAGAAGCCACTATTGGCGACGCCACCAACATCTACGTCACCTACGACACGAGCTCAGATTACGATCTGCAGAACAAGCGAACGATGTATCTGCTGAAATACGACATGGGTGACAACTTCCGTCAGGAAGATGGTTCCGACGGTCTGTTGGCCGATGCAACAACTGCACAGATGGCAGCAAATACCTACCGTTATAAGGCCGTATATCCCTATTGTAACGGTGATGGCAACTTCTTCGTCTATGGTCAGGAGCAGTATGACATTCAGCAGCAGAGTGCTGCCTCGACTCGTACCCGTTGGGCATGGTTCTTAGAGAGTGTTAACAACGACCCATACCACGTAAAAATATGCTCACGACAGATTGAGACATATAATGGTTATGACACGCGTGCTTACTTCCGCACTTACGTAGAGACATTCGGTGATGACACAAAGCATGTGGTGACCAACCTTTCATGGCCTGGCATTTCGGGTGAGGAAGGTACAGAATATATGATACTGGGCTCTACAGGACAGTTCAGATTGGTAACGTCTGATGCCGTGGATGACGGCGCAACTAACGCTCGTCGCATCGTCAACTCCTTCGAGCAATATTGGAAGACATGGAACACCATCCGTAAAAAAGTCTTGGGCGACGAGGATGCGGTAGCCAGACAAAGCGACCCGAATATCGTGCCGGAAACACCCGCAGCTCCTACTGCCTCTGAAGCCGGTGTGGACAACAGAACCTATCTGACTACCAATATGGGTTGGCACAGCTATGAGCAGTGGGCATACGCCATTCGCTGGAACGACTACAACAAAAATGGTGATAAAAACAAGAAGGGCTGGGAAGACCTGGAGCACTGGTTCCAGACCGTCAACATGGGTGAGGGCTACTTCAACCTTGAGCCCATCACCATCGACCCCGTGCTCATCCTGCTCGACCAACACGGCTGGGAGATTATGCGTAAGCCGCTACCAAGCAGTCCTACCGATCCCGACAAGGATGATAAGTATAACGCGATACGTCCATACGACAGTCCGATGGTCAAAGAGTATCACTTCTGGGGAAGCGCCAAGAAACGCACAGGTTTCCACCAGTACTATGAGCTGAGTGGTCGGATGAAGGTTGATGGCGAGGATTTTGTATCCACTTCGCTTACAACACTTCCCGACTATTACAATTCTGACGGCACCCGCAACACAACGATTACTGATGCTAAAGGCAACCAACTTGACGAGTATGTAACCTATGTGGTGAAGGATGAGTATGTGCAGGGATTGGGAGAGCCGTTCATGATTCAGCAGGGCAGTCACTTTGCCTATGATAATAACAACGCTGCGGAAATTGGCAAAACAAACGTGCCTGCCACTGGCGGTATGTCGCAGTATATCATCGACAATATCAGCACCCTGACGACGACTGGTGATAAGAACAACGAACTGTGGATACTGAAACCTAATCCTGACATTGATATCGAGATGGGATATCAGGACGCGACCAAATTCCCTGGCGGCTATGCTCACGATTGGACGAACGACTACACTAAGACGGATTTCAGTGCGAGCGGCTTCGACCCCTATAATATCCAGATATCAAGTGTAGCAAACACATCATCATACTTCGTGACCAATGCCACAACGGCAGCGATTGATGAGGGTTCGACAACAGGTAATGGAGCGACCAACACGTTAGGCACTAAGGCCTCCGTTACTGCAGCACTCTCAGGCGGTATGGACAACCGCACGCTGCAGATAACCAACGCCACCTTTATGGCAGTACAGGATGCTGCCGGCAATATGCAGCTGATGCCCCGGTTCGACCACTCAAAGCGTCTGAAGGACTTCTCTACGTTAACGACCGCCTCTGATGATGGCACATATACCAAGCTCTATCGCCCACAGGTATATACCTACAAGATTATCGACAACGATGGTCATGAGTCATTACGCTATCAGGGTGGTGGCGACCTCGTGCCACAGACTCCTGACTGGTTCAAGAGTCCATTGGCGAAGGACTTCAAATACTACGCTGGCGTCGAAGGCAGTACTGGTCAGAACGAAATCGCAGGATCACTAAGGGGTGCTTCTCTGGCAGACAACACAGTCTATGTGCGCTACAGCTACGATGAAGATGCCGATGAACTCGCTATACTGAAAGGTAAGTGGCTGACGATGCAATTGAATGCTATGGACGCCAAATACGACAGCGGTATTAAGCAGGGAGACAGCAAGCCTGCGACAATAAATGATAACGAAAAGACCTGGCAGTGGAAATTCTTAAAGACACCGCAAAGTGTTCCCGACCCTTATGCCGTACAGTTGTTTAATCGCAGTGTAAAAGATGCTGCTCAACCTGCTACGGATACTCGCTATGCTATCCTGTCGCATACCAATGGCAACTATGCATTGGCACAAGCTGGTTTGGACGGTTATACTTATAAGTTCCTCAATGGTGCTGGCATGACAACCAGTGTGGCAGCTTCACTGGCAGAGGACAAAGAAGGAGAAAACACATCCGGCTTCACAAGCACATCTTGTACTTTCCATGGTACAGACTCGCAAGTAAAGTTAATTAACGATGTCAGTCGTAGATTTAATTATCAGATATACACCAATAGCGGTGTCTTAGCTGTCAGTGCATACCAGGATAACATCATTGAAGATAATACGCCGACGCTGCCGGATGAGATCAAGTCACCTCTGCTCAAAACGGACCAGTTCCGCTATTATGAAGCCCTAACCGATACTGCTGCCAACAGCGGTAAGCAGCTCAAATATCTCTACGGTCTCTATGATGACATCGTGTATGTGCGTTATAACGCATACGACCTGCTGACCACAGAATACAAGGTGCCTAATGTACGTAACGCTACAGGTGGCACAGTTGCCAAAGGCGAGGGTTCCAACGATGCATCACTCGACATCAATGGTGAACTCATCTATAACATCATCTGGTATGATGATAATATGATGAGAAGTACTGACGGTAGTACGATTACCGGACTTGCCAATCAAGAATTAAATGGCGGTACTGACTACGTCTGGCAGTTTGAAGGCAACGACCCATACGCCATCAAGATTAAGCATAAAAACTCAGGCAAGTATGCTGTGGGAACTGCTACCTTGGAAACAGTTGCAGCAGAAGCCAGTCCATCAAAGACCTTTATGCTTCTACCTTCAGGTGACGAATGGCAATATGGGGTGTTGCAGGTGACGGGAGCTACAGGTGATGATGCCGGCAAGAAACTGACGGGTGTAGGTGATGACATTACTGCGGATGCAAGCACCGCCCCAACAAAGTTCATTATCTTCGGTCTTTCTACGCATAAGGTTATATATCATCTGGTGATTGCAAAGTCTTGTCCGAACACGTCCAATCCCAATGCTGGAGAATATGTCGACATTCCATATTCAGAAAAAAATACATATGGTAGTTGGAAAAGCGGCTATAGTCCATCGGACAATAAGACGAGGAGAATATACGGCAGCAGTTGGCGTGACCTGACAACCACCACTACTGTGACGGGAGACACTTACCAATTAGGCTCAACAATAAATGGACTTACCTATTGCGTTGATGACGGTCACATTACCTTAGGTGATCCGTTGAAGGTTCCTGAAGCATTGGAACGACCTAACTGTAAATACTTCTTCTATGTCGAGGGAATATATGACAATGAGACATGTACCACGCCAAACACATCGCTAAACGCTCTCTACAAAGGACTGCAGATAACCCAAATGGGTACTGAACCTGAACTGCTAGGCAAGACGGTACGCATCAACGTCGTGTATGCCTTCGACGACGGACTGCCGACTAACAATGGTGCAAACTTCGTCACCAACTCCGGAGGTACAGAATGGTACACCTTCGAGACGAGCGACGCTACACCATATCTGGCACACTATACCTATAAGGATGCCAAACTGACGGGCATTGAAGGACGCGTAGGACACTATACCAACGACTTCTTGTGGTCACCTGTTGGTGATCCGTATGGCTTCAAGATGTACAACCGCTATGTGTATAAGAATGGTGGCGAGACCACCAAAGTGATGACCACAGAGAATGCTCCTGCTGCAGATGCTGACCTCATCATGGCAGAGGGTGACGGTGATAACAAACCTGTTTATGAACTGTTGCAGGGTTATACCGATGGTTATTTCAAGGTACAGACCTTGACAGTTCAAGGTGGCACACCCTATTATATTGACAATAGCACGGGTACATTGAAACTGAAGACTTCCACCAACACAGAATGGCACTTCGGTTTGGATCAGTCATTGTTTGACCCGTACTATCTCGGTGCCGGTAATGTGGGCGGACTGAATGAGACCGGTAAGACTGCATACGAGGCAGCAACTACCTTGATGGCAAAGCAAGCTGTGGTGTACGATCCTGCTAACATCGTGAATTTCACCCCAGGCTACTACCGTATCTTTAGCCAGCCAAACTCTTTGGGTATTACCATTCCAAGATACCTCAGCGGATATACACACAAGACGGAGTTGACAGAATATATCCCTATGCACTTCTACGAAAAGGAGGGCGTGACCACCACCTTTGATATTTTGGGTAGTGGCTTCACCTCTACTGCTGCCACACGTGGACAGATACCTATCGTTGCACCAGAGTACGACCCCGCCAGCATATTCTACATCTCTGGCAGCGGACCTTATACCATGCAGACGCAGGGACTCTATGTAAATGGGGCTGCTATGACGGAAAGCTCTGGTAGTGCCACAAGTTTCGAAGTCGTGGACATTGGCGGAGCAGTGGTGTTGCTTCGTGACAACTCTTCCCCCGACAAGAAATATCTTCACTATAAGCAGACGGGGAATATCTACGACGTCAAGTTTGAACCACATGGAACCTTTGACGATGATGACGCTTCTAAGTGGTGCATGGAGCCTGCCAATAAGAAAGGACTGTGGATAGAAACCCACAGCGGCGGTGAGGAAGCTGTGCTCTCAACCCTATGGTACTACAGTTCCTACTGCGTACCGTTTGACATGCTGATATCAAACAAAGACGACGACCCAGACCACTCGTCAAATGCATATACCTGTGTAGCTGCTGAATCACCATGGAGCGAGAACGGACTGCATCCGAAACCTATTGGTAAATACACAAAGGATGACACGAATTATCCTGCGGAGTATCGTCCAGAAGGAGGCAACGACTACTTCGTTCCAGCAGGAACGCCTGTGCTGTTTTCTACAAGGCGAGCTACATCGTATATTAAGGCAACGATTCCAACCACCACACCGTCAAAGTCAATCTCCACCATCTTCTCTGCAAAATACCTGGAGCAGTTGCTACCAAGTTATGACAATAACAAGCGCGTTTATGTCTTCGGACCGAAGATGGAGGGCACGTTTACTCCCAATACAACAACTGGCGAAATAACAGCCGTGCTGCCTTCGCTGGGTAATACCAACGTGGGATTCCATATCAATGCCAACCTCAACAAGGAAAGTGGACTGACCCCGGCCACATGGACACGCAATAACTACTACGTGCTGCACAATAGGATTTACTACAAGTCTGACACCAGCGGTGCTTCTGCCCCCAGCAACCGGGCGATTGAGTTCGTACCCGTCATCTTCGACGATGACGAGGAGAGCGATGATGAGGAAATCAGCGACAAGAAGGAACACGTGTTCGACGGTAGGGTGTATAATCTGCAGGGACGCTGTGTGGCTACGGAGGAGCAGGTGAAGGACGGCACGTGGCAAGATGGGCTGGCACCGGGCATCTACATCGTGAACGGAAAGAAACTGGTGATTACAAGAAAATAAATAAAAACGAAATAATGACACAAGAAGAAAAGACACAACTGGAAGAGCGCATCGTAGACGTGCTGAAGACAGTCTACGACCCTGAGATACCTGTGAACATCTATGACCTGGGCATGATCTACAAGATAGACGTGCAGGAGGATGGTAGTGTGGAGATGGACATGACTTTCACAGCACCAAATTGTCCGGCAGCGGACTTTATCCTGGAGGATGTGCGCACAAAAGTGGAGTCGGTGGAGGGTATCACGACGGCGAATGTGAACTTGGTGTTCGAGCCGGCGTGGGACCAGAGTATGATGAGTGAAGAAGCGAGAGTAGAACTAGGGTTTGATTAGTTGACAGTTGACAGTTGATAGTTGACAGTTATGAAGAGTGTTTATTTTTTATCGGATGCTCATCTGGGGTCACTGGCGATTCCGCATCAAAGGATGCAGGAGAGGAGGCTGGTGAGATTCCTCGACTCGATTAAGGAGAAGGCGGGGGCTATCTACCTGTTGGGCGATATGTTCGACTTCTGGTACGAATACAAGTATGTGGTGCCGAAGGGGTTCACACGATTCCTGGGGAAGCTGTCGGAGCTGACGGATATGGGCGTTGAGGTGCACTACTTCACGGGCAACCACGATATCTGGGCGTATGAATATCTGGAGAAGGAGTGTGGCGTGATACTGCATAAGAAGCCGGAAACTACGGAGATATACGGCCATGAGTTCTTCCTGGCGCATGGTGACGGGATGGGCGACCCGAACAAGTCGTTCAAGTTGATCAGGGCTATATTCCACAACAAGCTATGCCAATGGGCGTTCTCGAATCTGCATCCCCGATGGGGCATCGGATTCGGACTGACTTGGGCGAAGCACAGCTATATCAAGCATAAGGAGAGCGACGAGCCGGTATACTTGGGGGAGGACAAGGAGCATCTGGTGCTGTTTGCTAAGGAATATATCAAGACACACCCGAACATCGACTTCTTCATCTTCGGACATCGCCACATCGAACTGGACATCAAGCTATCGCGCCCCGCAACGGCTGAAGGGCATAAGGCGCGACTGATGATTCTGGGCGACTGGATCAGTCAGTTTACGTATGCGGTATACGACGGTGAACACATGTTCCTGGAGGAATATGTGGAGGGGGAAAGCAGGCCTTAAGAGTGAAGAGTGAAGAATCTTACTTGATTTTTTTGGAGGCAATGCGGGTGGCTTTGGTTTCGGAGGTCTTGGAGAGTTGGCCTTTCAGGTAGCACTCGATAATGAGGGCGGCCATAGGGGCGGCGAGATCGGCACCGAAACCACCGTGTTCGATGTAGACGCTGACGGCTATCTTCGGTTGCTGCATAGGGGCAAAGCCGATGAAAGCGGAATGGTCGGCACCAGGATTCTCGATGGTGCCCGTCTTACCACAAATAGGATAAGTGGTCTTGATGCTGGTGGCGGTACCCTTGTCGACAGCCATACGCATCGCATCAATAACAATAGGATAAGCTTCGGCAGCAACCTTGGTCTGACGACGGGTCAGGTAACGCTGGTTCTGCGTGTTCTTATGGATATGGGGAACGTAGAACCAACCGCGATTGGCGATTGTGACAGCCAGATTGCAGAGTTGGAGGGGCGTCAGCGTGACATCACCCTGCCCCATCCCAGCCCACCAGATGGTCTTACCGTCCCACCCGTCCTTATAGCGACGATTCAGATAGTCGGCACCTGCCAGCAACCCACCCTGCTCGCCAGGAATATCGATATGCATAGGACCACCGAGTCCCATCGACTGCATGTAGCTGCGCCACGTGGTGATAGCCTCATCGCGCGACTCGTACATGAAGTCGTCGTTGATCATCGAGGCGAAGGTCATCAGAAACCAGGTGTTGCACGACTGGGCGATAGCTTCCTTCAGCTTCAACGGGGAGCGGTGCTGATGACAGCCTACCTTGATATTGCCATCGGTAATGCCATTCTTACACTCCACCTTCGTATCAGCAGTGATGATACCTTCGGACAGCAAGGTCAGCGCCTGAGCAGTCTTGAAGGTAGAACCGGGAGCCTGCGGTTTGCCGATAGCTTGACGCACATCAGCACCTTGAGGCGTGTTGGTAGCCAGACAGAGAATCTCGCCATTGGCAGGATTGATGGCTACGATGCTGCCCGTCTTGCCCTGCAGGAGACGTTCGCCCAACTGTTGCAACATGGGGCGTATGGTCAGCGGGCCGTCAATAGGCAGTGCCTGTCCTTGCAGGGACAGGCACGCCATCAAGAGGGATATAACGACTGTATATCTGATTGTCATGAACCGATTTACAGCAGATTCATCGTGTCGGTAGCAATCATCAGCTCCTCGTCGGTGGGGATGACTACAACCTTAACCTTAGAGTCGTCGGCAGAGATGATACACTCCTCGCCGCGCTTGTTGTTCTTAGAAGCATCGAACTTCACACCCAGGAACTCGAGACCTTCGCAGACTGCAGCGCGCATAGAGAGCTGGTTCTCACCAACACCTGCGGTGAAGACGATGACATCGACACCGCCCATAGCAGCAGCATAGGCACCGATGTACTTCTTGATGCGATAGAAATACATTTCCTGAGCCAGGACAGCACGAGGCTCACCGGCCTTAGCAGCATTCTCAACATCGCGCATATCGCTGGAACCACCGGTAATACCAGCAACACCACTCTTCTTGTTGAGCAGGTTAGACATACCATCGGCATCGAGACCGAGCTTCTTCTCGAGGAAGGTGACAGCACCACCGTCGATATCGCCAGAACGGGTACCC
>ERZ842401.6302-NODE-6302-length-12708-cov-11.005848_pt1 | contig 12708 bp, 9 predicted proteins | sample MGYA00521270_ERZ842401 | MGnify/ENA primary metagenome ERZ842401 (study PRJEB31892, sample SAMEA3878208) | bioreactor metagenome | biome: Moose rumen | place: Sweden | collected 2011-10 | study: EMG produced TPA metagenomics assembly of the PRJEB12797 data set... | reverse complement strand
GGACTCATTTTTCGTTTTTGCTGGGACTCTTTTACCTGTGCCCTTTTTGTCTTACGTGTGAATGGATTATAATGCGTTTGCCCTGGACTAGAGGGTGGAAATCCAGTTCAGTAAGTGCGTTGCCAGATTACCCTTTGCAATCAAATCATCCGCAAAGCGTGAAAATCCTTTCTTCATATCTTTTGCAGCCAAAAGCACTTGCAGCAACGCGTCTGTCTGGTCTTTTTCCACATTGTAGGCGCGGGTGTATGCATCGTAAGCGGAAAAGAGGGGTGGGGCAAGGTAGGGGCGAAGCCGTTGATTTAAGGCGGATAGTTTTACCAGATGATAGTCTTGCTCCTGAATGTAGGCCTGCCAGACAAAGGGAATGCCAGAAAGGCATGCTCGGCTCAAAGAGTCCTCGCCGCGCACAAAGTTAAAGTCGCTGTGGCAGAGCAGGGCATCCCATGCTTCCTGAGGCAAAAAGGAAAGGCTTTCTACGATGAACGGCTTACCTGCCTTTTTCCATGCATTCATAAAGGGGGCGTGGCTTTTTCCTGCCGCGAGCAGCAGACGTACTTTTTGACCTGTCTGGGTCTGAAAGGCTTCCAATGCTTTTACAACAGGCATGCAGTTCCGCTCATAACTGAAAAAGACCAGGGTAAAGACATCTGTCTGATAGGAAGAATTTGTTTTTCTTGCTTTTACAAAATCCCTGTCCAAAATCAGACCGCCTGTTTTGTCCGTAAAGCCCGGCATAAAATTGATTTTTTTTACCCGTGGGCTTCGGGTGCCGCTTTTTAATAGGTGAAAGTCATCGGCATAGTCTTCGGCAGTCAGATAGTCAATGTTTATAATCTGTACAATATCGTCTGGTCTGGCGGCCTTGTCAAAGAGTATGTCTTCCAGCCAGTCTGGGCGGCCGCACTGAAAGCATTCCAGGATGATGGCGGGTGGATTTTGCCTGAAGGCTCGTCTGCCTGTTTCATCGGCATTCCAGTTAAAAATCTGCCAGCCATAGGAGGTCTGCTCGTCTTTTGTCGCGTCTACTTCCGGTGCAAGGGCAGCAAAGGAGGCTAAATCGCTCACTATCAGGCGCAGGTGCAGGCTTGTGTCTTCTTGGGTAAGGGCGCGGGCAAGGCGATAGACAAATCCTATGTCTCCAAAATTGTCCACCACCTTGCATAAAATCGTTATGTTTTTCTTGTCCACTTTTTTTGCCCTTTGTCTCTGTGTGCCTTAAAAACGCATGCCAAACTGAATGCTGGGAATGGCTTCTACGCTGTCGCCAAAGTGGATTGCACCCATCTTTTTTGGTGTGATGGCAGAATCAAAGGCACCGTCATTGTGACCGTCGATGTGGAAGTCAAAGACGGGGCCTGCAAAAATCTGCCAGCGGTGTCGCGGACGGAGGGCAAGGGTCAGCCTGAGGGCGGGTACATAATAGACTTGGGAATCATTGTCAAAGTCCCAGATAAAACGGCACCATGCGTCTGCATGCAGCATAAGCGGGCCTACGATATTCTGCTGGCTGCCGATGCCTGTACTCAAGGTAAGGGAACGGTTGATTTTGTTGGGGTTCAAATTCAGCAGGGCAGAGCCGTAAATCATTTGGGTGCCTGCCAGTAAGCCAAAGCCAAAACTTGCATCTGTATTGATATGTATTTCAGGCTGGAGCATACAATTCCATGCAGTTCCTATATCTCCATCGCGGATTGCCTTTCTTTTTTCGGCACCCTTGATTTTTTCAATGTCTGCGGCAGATGCGTCCAGAAGAATTTTTCCGGCTTTTACCTTGTAGGCAATGCATTTGTGGAGGCCGATTCTTTGCTTTTCCGTAGTGGAAAGAATCTGTCCGCTTGCCGAATACTGCTCAATTTGAATGGAAACAGGGCTGGGGGCAATGCTTCCCCGATAGAGTACCAGGGTAAAGTCAGCGTTGGCAGAAAAACCGATGGTCAGTAAGTGTCCGCGAATCTGCATGGCGGCAAGGGGGGCATGTATGGATGAGTAATACACGCGGCTGTCCTTTGCCCGGGCAAGCACATTATTGTCCTTGTCAAAAACAGCACATTCAAAACTGCCGTTTATCAGCATTTGCGTGCTTCCCAGTTCAGAGAAGATTTCGTTTTCATCGCCTGCCAGCATCCATGCCAGATAGGATTCATTTGCATGCATGTCCAGAAAGGCTTCCATGGTGTAGGTTATGAGACCGTCAGTGGAATTGTTGAGCCAGTCAAGGATGTTTTCGCCTAGTGATTTTGACTTTTCCTCATCTTTTTCTGGCTCTGGTTCGCTTTCTGCCTTTGAGTCTTCTTCTTCTTTTTGCGGCGGATCTTCATCATCGGCGGGAAAGACTTTCCACATGATTTTTTTGACAATCTTGTTCAGACCGAGGATTTTTCCGTAATACTTATCTACATTTGAATAAAAATAGGTCAGAAAGCGGGTAACCTGAATCGGCGCAAAGGGACCGATTTTAAAGGGAGCGTAATCACGTTTAATAAAGTCCACGTAATACTTGTTCATGCGGGGGTACAAGTCCTTCCAGTACTTGTCTGAGTCAATATTCCAGGCGTTTACCAGAGTGAGTACATGACCGTATTTGTGATAGTTCCAGCGGTCGCGGGAAAGGGGAACGGTGGGCACAATGTCTTCCGCATTGACGATGTTCCAGATGAAATTGTATTTTTCATCCCCATATTCCGGGTCAGTCGTCACATTGGGAGATGCAAAGGTATACACGTACATGTCTTTGCTGTTGAACTGGGGGTTGCGGGAAAGGTTTGCCGCCAGCATGTTGGAGACTGCCGCTCCACGGCTGTGCCCGGTAATGAGGTAGTAGGCATCTGACGGCTGAATCTTGTTTTTTATGAGGTAACTCAGCAGGGCGGTTTCAATCTGGAGGGAAGTCTTTAAAAAGCCACGGTGCAAGACTTCGCCGTCTTTCGTGTTGTTGCCGATGTCAAAATTGGAAATCCATTCCGTTGCCTCGTTGGGAGTTCCGCGAATCAGTATGAAAATCAGCGTGCGTTTTCCTGTGGCGGAATTGATTTCTTTTTTTGCCAGCGTAAAGGCACACTGGTCGTAGCCCCACACGGGATCCTTGTAGTTCAGTTCGTAATGATATTCAATATCCTCTGGCTTTATGCCCATCAGAAGCAGGGTTTGGGAGCGGGCATCAGACCATTCAGGCCGCACCCGCAGATAGGAAACTTCCGAAAGCAGGCAGGCAATACGGGCAATGGAATGATTGTATTCCGTGGTTGGTCTTTTGCCAAACTGACCTTCATCCCAGTCAATAACGGTGGGAATGGGTTCCGGCTCGCGGGTAAAGAGACCGGAAACAGGAAACTCAACGGGTTTGGCAAAAAGCGGCAGGCAGGAGAGCGCAAAAAATGACAGGCAAAAAATGCTTTTGATGTTCATGTTTTTTCCGTACTACAATGTGGTACTGGAGTTTTCTGCATTGTCCAAAGTGACTTTCAGTTTGTGTGACTTTCCGTCTCTCCACACGGTTACGGTTACGCTGTCGCCAGGACGCTTGCTTTCCAGTGCGCTTGTGTAGTCTGCGTATGTTCGGATGGTAATGTTGTCTATGCCGATGATGATGTCTCCGCCAAGATAAATGGTAGTGGGATTCCAGCGGCTCCCGTACTGTACGGCCTTGTTTCCGCCACGAATGCCACCGCGTTCTGCTCCGCTTCCTTTTTCTACGGAACTGACCAGAATGCCCGTGCTGATTCCCAGACCTGCATACTGAGCGATAGAAGAAGTCATCTGCACTGGCACGATGTTGATAACGCCACGGTTTACTTTGCCAAACTGGAGCAAGTCATTTACCACGCGGCGGGCAGTGGAAACGGGAACGGCAAAGCCTACGCCAGCAGAAGATCCTGAATTTGAGATTATCATGGTGTTGATGCCAACCATCTTGCCGTTTGTGTCCAAAAGCGGACCGCCTGAATTTCCCGGGTTGATGGCCGCGTCTGTCTGAATCATGTTGCGGATGATGACATTCTTGCTTTCCTGAATCGGACGGCCAAGGCCAGAGATAATGCCTGTAGTCATGGTGCGTTCCAAAGCGAAGGGGTTTCCGATGGCAATGACCTTTTGACCGACTTTCAGTTTTTCGCTGTCGCCAAAATCAATGGTTTTTAACTCCACGTTTTTGGGCGGGTCAAATTTAAGCACGGCAATGTCGCTTTCCACGTCCTGACCGATGATGTTTCCCTCATAGGCGGAGCCGTCCGCAAGGGCAATGGTGATTTTGCTGGCATTTGAAATGACATGCACGTTCGTCACCACATAGCCGCGCTTGTCGATGATTGAGCCTGAACCAGAACCTCCGTCCTGCACAATGGGCTCCAAAAACCAGTTTACGCCCATCACCTGAGTGGTAATGTTTACAACGGCTTCATTGCATTTTTCGTAGACAGAAATATTCTGCTGCTCGTCTTGGGTGTAGATGACATCCGGGGAAGATTTTGTGGCGGCGGGAAGGACGGTAGAATCCGTACCGATTGATTCTGCTGCATCCAATGCTTCCTGAGGTTCGTTTTCTGCTGTCTTGATGGCAAGACTTTCCCCTATTTTCTCAGCCTCTGCCTGCTGCTTGTTCAGAGAAAAAGAAACTGCCAGAGCGGCAAAGCTTCCGATTGCAATGCCCGTTATCAGAGCGCGGACGAGATGCCGCCGTGAGTATAATTTCATTGTGCTTTCCTGCTATTCCTGTGCCTTTTGTGCTTTCTTTTCGCGAACGATTTCTTCCAGACGCAGCGTTTCCGTTATGCCGTTGCTGATTTCTTTTGGACCAAAATACTGAATCGGACCCGGGTAGACGTAGGAAGTCTTGTTTGCCCAGTTAAAGCGGTTTGCCACCAATTCCTTGTAGGGAGCCCCCTTTAAGTCTACCAGTGACTTTGCAATGACAGGAACCATCTTTCCCTTGCGTTCTTCCATGTTCATCATCATCGTAAGGGGAATGCCGCCCGCCGTCCATTGGGAAACAGGTTTTGCAAGATTGCGCACGTTGGCGATATAGCCGGTAAGTCCGTTTGCAATCAGCATAAAAGCCGTTTTTCCCAGAGAGTAACAGTAGTTTGCGTCAAAATTGCTGGGAGGAACTGCGCGTCCTTCGTAGCCATAGAACATGGAAAGGGGGGCAAATTTACCGTTGTAGGTACCTGCCGCTTCCATACTGGCAAGATAGTCGCGAATCATATAGATGAAGAGTTTTTCCGTTTCAATCTGAGAAACCATGATGTTTCCATGGGGGTCACGCAGACCAAGAAACTGTTCCGCAATTTCGTCGGGCAACTGGTCAAGAGTGTAATATGCCTGCTGGGAAATCTTGTTGATGAGCCAGCGTTTTTTTGAATCCAGCGTAGTGAGCGCCGTAAAGACTTTTTCGTAGTCGCCCCAGCAGTGGTTCAGTTCCTGAATCAGGTTTTCTGTCTCCGGGATGAATTCGACAATGCCTTCTGGAATCAGAACGATGCCGAAATTTTCTCCGTTAGCCGCGCGGTGTGCGATGACATGGCAGATGTTAAAGAGAATTTCCTGCAGCGTAGAATTGTTGGCCTTGATTTCCTCGCCAATGAGGGTGACGTTGGGATGTACCTGCAGGCCGACTTCCAGCGCGATATGGCTGGCGGAACGTCCCATCAGTTTGACGAAGTTCCAGTATTTTTTTGCGGACGCGGTGTCGCGGGCAAGGTTTCCGATGACTTCTGCATACACCTTTGTAGCGGTGTCAAAGCCAAAACTGGTTTCGATATATTCATTCTTTAAGTCGCCGTCAATGGTCTTGGGAACACCGATTACCTGTACCGGCAGATTGCGCTGCTTGAACTGTTCTGCCAAAAATGCTGCGTTTGTGTTTGAGTCATCGCCGCCAACAATAACCAGCGAGTCCAGACGCAAATCCGTAACATTTTTGATGGCGGCTTCAATCTGTTCGCTTGTTTCAATCTTGGTGCGTCCGCTTCCAATCATGTCAAATCCGCCTGTGTTGCGGTACTGATTGATGCGGTCGGCGGTGAGCACTTCATAATCATTTGCAACAAGTCCGCCCGGCCCTAAATGAAAACCAAAGAGTTCTGATTCAGGATTAGCAGCCTTTAGTCCGTCAAAGAGACCGCAAATCACATTGTGTCCGCCCGGTGCCTGACCGCCGCTCAAAAGAATGCCTGTGCGGTGGGGCTTGGTGGCAAAATCATTTTTTCCTTCAACAAAGGTGACGATAGGCATGCCGTATGTCTGAGGGTATGCTTCTTTAATGCTTTCCGCATCTTTTTCAGGAACGACAGCATCACCAGTCTTTATCTGAACTTTAGAAACATCTTCTTTGAGAATCTCGGGAACTTCTGGCTGATACTTATACCGTTCTGTCTGTAATACTGAAATATCACTCATTCCTCTATTATGAGCGATAATGCGTATTTTTTAAAGTAGTTTTGAGAAAAATTTGCTCTCTTTCCTGTTAAAAAAGACCTACATGAGGGGAGTAAAGAGTTTTGCAAAACTCCACCAGGTACGGGTCAGAATGAAAGTCTTGTCAAAGGCTCCGGGGGCAATAAAGCGGGATTTCGTTTCGTCGGTCAGAAACACTTGCCGATGTTTTTTGCAGAATTCTTCGCTGTAAAAAATAACATTGGCCTCAAAGAGCAGGGAGAAACTGCGGCAGTCAATATTTGTTGAGCCGATGGAGCAAAGGCTGTCGTCTACGGTTAGGGTTTTGGCATGAATAAATCCCTCGTACTGATAAAAACTGATTCCATAGGGCTGGAGTTCGCGTACAAATTGGAGCGAGGCGGCCTTCATGTAAAATTTATCCCATTTTGTAGGAATCTGAATGCGAACGTCTACCCCGCTGAATGCCGCAATTTTAAGGGCAGAAATAAATTCTTCGTCAGGTGTAAAATAGGGCGTTTGAATGTACACATACTTTTTTGCCGAACTTATCATTTTGATGAGGGAATCCTTGATGCTGGAAAGATGAATCTTGTTCGGTCCTGCGGTAACAACCTGAGTGGGAATGCGGCCGGGTAAAAGCAAATCGGTAAAGAACTGCATCTGCTGATTTTTTGTCAGCTTATTGTGGAGGGAGTCGAATATGGGCCTGGGAAAATAGTTTCCTGCGCGGCGGATTACTTTTGCGCGGTTTCGCCATGCGATGATGCTGAACCAGTCAATCAGAAAAACAGATTGCAGTGAGATAACGCTGCTTCCTGTAACACGTACTGTTGTGTCCCGCCAGTCGTAGCGGTGGCGGCGGGATTTGTTTGCGTACTCATCTCCAATATTGTGTCCGCCCGTATAAGCGATTTCTCCATCTATGACGGCAATTTTTCGGTGGTTTCGGTAATTGAGGGTAAGGGGAAGTCCCAGCCGAATCTGAAAGAAAGGATGCACTTCGCCGCCAGCGCGGTTGAGTTTTTGCAGAAAGCGGGTAGGAGTAAAGAAGCAGCCAAAATCATCGTAAAGGAGATTTACTTTTACGCCGTCCCGGGCTTTTTTGCAAAGCAAGTCCATAAAGCGTTTTCCGATTTTATCCTTCTTAAAGATAAAGTATTCCAGATTGACGCTTTGGCGTGCGTTTGCAATGTCTTTGTAGAGGCTGTCAAAAAAGGTGTCTCCCGTGGTAAAGATTTCTGCGCTGTCAGAACAGACCAAAAGGCTGTCGTTGTTGTTCAAGTTCATGTGGATGAGCTGCCAGTATTCCTGTATCAGGGAGCCTTGTATTTTGTCCTGATTTTTTGCAATAAAGGCAAGCTGGTCAGCAATCAGCGGCTTTCGGAAATCATCAATCAGGCGATTGGTTTCCTTCATGCGTTTGGTACCCGTAAAAAAATGCCCGCTAAAAAGCAAATACAATATCCAGCCGATGACGGGAAGGGCAATCAGTACAAAGAGCCACAAGAGCCGTCGTGTTGATTCGTTACGCTCAAAGAAGAGCACAAAACCGATAAAGCCTACTTCTATAACGAGAAAAATAATCTGGGCGATATGTATGAGTGTCATTCTTTTTGTTCGGTCAGTTCGATAAAGTATTCCTGCGCACAGCCTGCAAGAACTTCAATCGTATAGTCTTTTGTGATATACCCCTTCCGAGTAAGGCGCAGATGATACTGCCCCCGCATGATGTCGTTAAGCCGCAGAGAAACCTTGCCTTCAAAATTGCCGTTCAGATACACGGCCGCATCCCTGATGTTTGCGCGGATATTGATGCTTGTGTGGCCTGCTCCTAAATCGCTGATTGTTTCTGGCTCCAAAAAAGGAAAGGTTGTCCCAGAGTCAGCGGAGGTCTGGGCAAAGAGTACGGCGGAGACCAGTAGCAGCATCAGCACAGAAAAGAAATTCCTCATGCCTTCATTTTATCCTTAAATTCCATCCCTGGCAACAAATCATGCTCCAAAAGGCTAAAGTAGCCGTTTTTTGTCAGGATGATATGGTCAAGCACGGCAATCCCCAGCAGCATGGCACTGTCTATCATTTCCGCAGTCATTATCAGGTCTTCCTCAGAGGGGTAGCACTGACCGCTGGGATGATTGTGGCAGAGCACAACGGCAGAGGCGTGTTCCTTTATGGCTTCGCAAAAGACTTCCCGAGGACGTACCAGAGCCATGTTTCCTGAGCCCACACAGACGACATGCACGGAAAGAATATCCCGTGCCCCTGTCAGGGAGACTGCGAGAAAATGTTCCTGACTCGCCATGGCGTAGTTCTGCACAAAGGGAACGATATCCGCAGGCTTATTCATGCAGCCCTGGGGATTTCGGTTCATCCTGCGTCCCAGTTCCATGGCGGCGGCAAGCATTAAGGCTTTTGTGGTGCCAATGCCTTCAATTTTGAGCAGGGCGTGAATTAAATCCGGCGGATTGCTTGCTTCCACAACATGCAGTACTTTTTCCGCCAGATATTCAATGGGCATACGGCTGGTTCCGCTTCCCAAAATCAGCATGATTAACTCAGCGTTGCTGGGATAGGACAAGCCATTGGTCAGCGTGAGTTCCCGAATGCGTAGTTTTTCTTCCCGTTTATATATCTTTTCCATACACTTATATATAGGCATCAAAATGCAAAAATATACAAAAAATTTTTAAGAAAATGAGAAAAAGTGTGAATTTTTATCCGAAAATGGAGTATGAAGAGAAAATTGTATGTTCTGACCATTGTCTGTCTTTCCGCCGTTCTGTTTTCCTGTATGACTTCTCCCCGGGGCGGAAAAAAATGCTCTCGACTGCTGTATGATTACGGGATTAAATCACCTGAGCAACTGACGGCTTTTTTCTTTTCTCATGGCGGCACAAAAAAACGCTCTGAGATATACGAACTTGCGACCTGCTATGTTGCTGAAGGTGCGATGGAGCACATCAATTCCGATGCGGCCTTTGTGCAGATGTGCCTGGAGACAGGCTGGCTGGAATTTGGCGGTCTTGTTACGGAAGACATGCACAATTTTTGCGGTCTTGGTTCCACTGACGCAAATCATCCCGGGGAGCGTTTTGCAACGGTGCAGCTGGGAGTGCGTGCCCATATCCAGCATCTCCATGCCTATGCAACGGACGTGAGCGTACCGCTTCGCAATGAACTGATTGACCCCCGCTATTCATGGCCCCATAAAGCCCGCAGTGCAAAGACCATTTCCGAACTGACAAACACATGGGCAATAGATGATTATTATGGCGATAAATTGGAGCGGCTGCTTAGTCGTCTGGATAGTTATTAGTCAGCATCGCCGATACGTCGCCGGCAAGATAGGCGGAACAGCGGTCTTCCGGCATGGGTTTTCCCTTCAAAAAGCCCTGTACGTTTCGGCAGTTGATGTCGCTTAAAATTTGCAGCTGTTCAGGGTTTTCCACGCCTTCGGCAATGGTGTCCAGCCCCATTTTCGTTACCATGGAGATAATGGAATTGGTGATGTTCGCTTCCACGCCGTCTTTTTCCGTGATATTGGAGATGAAGGACTTGTCGATTTTAAGCGTGGTTATCGGAAGAATCTGCAGGTAACTCAGACTTGAATAGCCCGTGCCAAAGTCATCCAGAGAAATGCCAATGCCCATGTCGCGGATTTGCTGGAGCAGGCGCACGGTCTCTTCCTTGTTGTCAATCAAAACGCCTTCGGTAATCTCAATCTCCAGATTTTCCGAGCGGATTTTGTTTTCCCGCATCATTTCTGCCAGTTCAAAGATGAAGTTTGGCTTTTTTAGCTGCACGGGAGATACGTTTACGCTCATAATACCGTCAAAATGATATTTCTTTGTCCACTTGTGCAGCGTCTGGAGGGCAGTTTTCATCACCCAGTCGCCCAACTCCACCACAAGCTGTGTTTCCTCTGCAATGGGAATAAACTGCTCGGGATTTATCCAGCCTAATTCGTCATCATACCAGCGGAGCAAGGCCTCAAAGCCCCGCAGCTTATTTGTCTTTACCTCAAACTGGGGCTGATAGTAGAGCTGGAATATATTGTGCTCCATGGCATCGGTCATTTTGCTCTGAATGTTCAGCCGCCGCATGAATTTGTCCTGCATCATCAACTGGAAGAAGGCAATGTCGTTTTTAGTGCGCCGCTTTACATCGTACATGGCCATGTCGGCAAATTTTAAGAGTTCGTCATAGTCGCGGGAGTCATCGGGGTAGACCGCAATGCCGGCGGAAAAGTCGATGCCCTGATCGTTGCAGACTTCCAGAATCGTGTCGCCTACGGTAAGCAGGGTGTTCTTGGAACTGATGTTTTTTATCAAAACGATAAATTCATCGCCGCCAAAATGATAGCACTGAATGTTCTGCTTTTGGAATCGTTTCAGAATGGCCGCCGCCCGGCAAATCACTTCATCTCCAGCCCTGTGACCTTCCGAATCATTAATCAGTTTCATGTTGTCAATGTCCAGCATGATGATGCCGAACTTCTTGTTTTTTTGGGTATTGGTGGCTTCCAGCAGTTCCTTAAAGTCTTTTTTGAGTTTCTGCTTGTTGCTCAGTCCGGTAAGATAGTCGTGATAGGCGGTGAACTGCAATTCCTCGTTTAAGTCCTGAATGCTGTCCAACTGTCTTTGCAGGCTTTCCCGTGAGCGTGAGATTTCATCCGTCAGCGTGGCCAGCCGTAGATTCTGCCTGCGCAGCTGTTCTTCGTTCTGCTTGTCATGGGTGATGTCGGTAATGGTAAAGATAAGGAATTTGTTCTTGACGGGGGTAAAGATGCCGTGCAGCCATGAATTTGAGATGACCGAATAATAGGTGACCTCCATGGTTCTTCCTGTCCGAATGGTTTCGATGCCCTTGGTGAGCCAGTCCACATCCTGTGCAATATTGTTTACAAAGGAGGACAGTTTGCTTCCCGCTTTTGACGTATTGGGAATTTTATCCTCATACGCCTTGTTTACATAGAGTATTTCAAAATCAACAACAATATCATCATCGTAGATTGGCTTTCCCACCAGAATCGGTGTAGAAACCATCTCTACGATTTCCTTAAAGTCTTCAAGATTCAATAAATCTTTCTTCATAGTTTTTTTCAGCATACACCATTTCAGGCGTGACGGGGAAATCTTAGTTCGTAAATCTAATTTTCTGCCACAGCGTATTGTACTTGTCCAGTCCGTCGCCCAAATCATCTTTGAGCGTACAGCGCATTGCCTGCTCCGGGTCGTACATGGGCTTGGTGGTGATGAATTCATCGGCTGAGAGGTTCACTACGTTGGGATAGCGGAATTCGTCAATGAAAAGCGCATAGTTTTCCGGACGGTGAATGAAGTTGATGAATTCATTTGCCAGTTCATAGTGGGGAGCGTCCTTTAGGATAACCATGCTGTCCAGCGTTGCGGGACCACCCTCCGGCGGAATGAAAAAGTCAATCATCTCGTCCCAGCGGCTTTCGTCCACTTCTCCGTATACGATTTCGGGATAGCCCTGGCAGAGCCAGAAGTCTCCGCTGGCAAAGGACTTTCCAAAGCCTTCTGCATCAAATTTAATGATGTTGGGTTTCCACTGGTCAACAATCAGCTTGTATGCGCTGTCCAGTTCCTCGTCATTCAGACTGTTCATGTCCTTGTCCATGTATACGAGGGCGCAGCCCAGCACTTCGCGCATGTCATCCATCATCGTGGTGTGGCCCTTAAACTGAGGGTCTGCGAGAATGGCATAACTGCGGGCATAAGAAGTCTTTGCCTTTTGCTTGTTGACCATGATTCCTGTTGCACTTAATGCATAGGGAACCGCATACCGCATGGTGGGGTCATAGCTTGCTTTTTCAAGAATCTTCGGATTGATTCTGCCGCTGTTGGTCAGTTTGCTCTGATCAAGTTCCCGCAACATTCCCTGACGGAGCATGATGGAAACAAAGTCGTTTGAGGGAATGACGATATCGTAGCCCTTGGCACCAGCACGGAGTTTTGAATACATTTCTTCGCAGGTAGAATAACTGTCTACTTTTACCGTGCAATTGAATTCCTGCTCAAATTTGCGCACAACTTCTTCAGGAGTGTAATACGTCCAGTTGTACAGATAGACAAGACGTTCATCCTTTTTGCAGGCACTGAACAGGCAGATTGCGGCCGTCAATGCAAGGGTTAGCAGTTTGTAAACTCTTTTCACCTTTTTTCTCCTAGCGTGGAATATAGTGGGATATAATAGAATAAGGATATAAAATTTCCCTACAAAAAGCAATAGACCGCAGGGCAAACGCATTATAATCCATTCACAAGTAAGACAAAAAGGGCACAGGTA
>ERZ842401.6300-NODE-6300-length-12709-cov-4.561404_pt1 | contig 12709 bp, 11 predicted proteins | sample MGYA00521270_ERZ842401 | MGnify/ENA primary metagenome ERZ842401 (study PRJEB31892, sample SAMEA3878208) | bioreactor metagenome | biome: Moose rumen | place: Sweden | collected 2011-10 | study: EMG produced TPA metagenomics assembly of the PRJEB12797 data set... | reverse complement strand
ACGTTGCGCAGCTTTATCATCAGTCCGGGATATGGTTTGCAGCTGTCTTGGGGTATGCCTTCCTTGTCAACGAGTCGGCAAGAGCATAGTCCCACATCGGGGTGTGTGTCTAGATGCTGGCTCATGGCGTTGATGGCGGTGGTGGTCGCTTCGGTGTCGTTGTCGAGCAACAGCAGTTTCTCGCCTTTAGCCACAGCGATGCCTTGATTTCGTGCTGGCGCCACACCACGGTTCTCGCTGTTGGCGATAAGTTGCAGCTGAGGGTAGTTCTCATGAAGGAAGTCGAGCGTGCCGTCGGTGGAGCCGTTGTCGATGATAATCACCTCGCACGATGGGTCATCGATGAAGTCGTGCAACGATGCAAGGCAACGGGTCAAGAAGCCTAACCCGTTGTAAGTGATGATTATTATCGACAAACGCATCAATATAAGTGTTAAGTTTCAAGTGTTAAGTTTCAAGTGTTAAGTGGCTGCGCATTCTAAACGGCTAACCTCTAAACACTAAACAGCGCAAAGCGCATTCCCAATTACCTGATGTTAGCCGAAGAGCTTTATTTTCAATGCTCTGGCGGCGTGGGTAAACTCGCTCCAGCTGGAGAAGCGTTTTGTCTGCTTGCTGATGAAGTCCCACGAGAGGAAGTAGCTGAGGTTGTTCTTGAAGAGGATTCTCTCCATCTCTTTAGAGGAGATGTTCGGCAGATTGAGGATTGACTCGCGCTGCACATCGGTGGGCACATAGTCGCCAGTCGAGAGCCAGTTGTTCTCCTTGCAGAGCTTGTAGAACTCGGTGCCCGGGAATGGCGACACGATGTTGAACATCACCTGATCGACCTTGAGCTTCTTGGCCTCTTTGAGGGTGTGGCGCAGTGTCTCTTTGGTCTCGAGCGGACTGCTGCCAATGAGCACGTTGAGCTTCACCGGCACGTTATATTTCTTGAGCAAACCTATAGCCTCGTAGATTTGCTCGGTGGTAATGCCTTTGCGCACATATTTGAGTATTTCGTCGTTGAAAGACTCCACGCCCAAGTCCACGTAGCAGCAACCGCTCTCGCTGAGCATCTTGGCGATGGGCTCGGTGATGGCATCGACGCGCGCCTGGCATCCCCATAGCATGTCATATTTCTTCATGATGTCGCACAACTGCTGGGTGCGCTCCTCGTTCCAGATGAAATTGTCGTCCATAAAGCCAATGGCTTGATAGCCTTGCTCATGGAGCATCGCCATCTCGCGGTCCACACTCTCGGGCGAGCGGTAGGAGATGGGTGGCTTGAGGCCATTGTGGCGCTTGTTCTCAATCTCGCGGGCGAAGGTCAGCGAACTGGGCACGCAGTAGATGCAGTGGTATGGGCAGTTGCGCGAAGTGAAGGCTGTGGTGTAGCCTTTGTGCTTGATTTTGGGATTATAGTAACGCCTGTCGGCGATGAAGTGTCGGGCAGGAAGTGGCAGGCTATCAAGGTCTTTGATGAGAGGTCGAAAACCGTTGTTGATGACGCGTCCCATGTTCATCCACGAGATTCCCAAAATATTGAAGAACGATGTTTTGCCTTCGTTGATGGCGTGCAGGAGCTCGACAATCGTAGCCTCGGGCTCGCCTCTCACGATGAAGATGCGGTCGTTGACGAGGCATTTCTTGATGAAATAGGACGGTCCAGGCCCCATGAGGATGATGCGTGCCTCGGGACGATAGCGTTGCAGTATTTCTATGGCTTTGATGTCGCTCTCTATAGAGAGGTTCACGGTCCAGATGCAATAAATGTCGCTATTGTCGTTGCTTAGGAACTCTCTGTAGTCCTGCTCGTTTTTCTTGTAGAAGACGAAGTCTCGGTAATCTACCTCGCCCAGGTTCTCTTTCTCGACAACACCTATTACCGTGAGTTCATATATGTTAGGAGCCAAGTACACCACCCTTGTGCATCCCGCTGAGCGCTCTGCTGGGCGGTTGCCGTCAAGGACTGGGGGTACTAAGAACGTGATCTTCATAAACAGGTAGTGTGATTACTCTTTTTAATAAAGAACGAGAAAAAGACCTTTTTGGTACATGGTTGTTGATAATTTTTGAGACGAAATTTCAGTATCGCTCTTGGTCGTCGTTTTCAATCTCGCTGTTGATTTGGAATGTGTCGTTGGTGGCATCGTCATCATTGTAGATTTCGTTGTAGTCAAACATGCCGTCCTCGTAGGTTATCATGCGGTTGCAGCTTGATGCTGTGATGGCAAGCGCTGCGGCAAATAGTGCTGTGAGCAAGGTGATGCCCAGTGTTTTTCTAGTTTTCTTCATCGTGGTGTGGTGTTTAGGTGAGATGTGTTATTGTAATAAGGTGTCGATGCCTATCTCATGGCAGGCGTGGTTGAGCAGGGCTATCTCGTTGTCGTCAACATCGTTGTCGCTGTCGATGATCTCAACCATCATCTGCGCCAGTTGAAGCTTTTTGTCGTCGCTCATGTTCTTGAGCACTTCGATGGCGTGCTCGCAGCGGAGGTCGTAGGCTACCACAAATGAGTTGTGGTCGATTTCCAGCTTCTGGCAGATGAGGTTGATGGTAATCATCTCCTCGTAGGCGATTTTGCTGTTGGCGTTGGCCATCTCGATGAGCATGCTCAGGATAGCTATTTTTTCTTGGTCGGTGAATTGCATTGTAGCAGTGTGTGGTGTGGTTTTGAAAAAATGAGCCTCGCACGCCAAAGTGGGAGGCTCACTTTTCAAGATATTTAGGAAGTTAGTTTAGTTTCTTAGTCGATTTCCTCGTCGGCCTCATAGCCACCCATCTCGCGGATCGCGTTCTTGAGCATGGTGTGCTGCTGGAACAGGTGGTTAACGGGCACCTCGTCAACGGTATAGTCGTGCTGTGGGCTCTTGAGGAAGAAGCTCAAGAAGCGCTGAGTGCCGTAGCGTCCTGCACGGTGGGCGAGGTCCATGAGCAAGCACAGGTCAAGACACAGAGGTGCTGCGAGGATAGAGTCGCGGCACAGGAAGTTGATCTTGATTTGCATGGGATAGCCCATCCAGCCAAAGATGTCGATGTTGTCCCAACCCTCTTTGTTGTCGTTGCGGGGAGGATAGTAGTTGATGCGCACTTTGTGGAAGATGTCGCTGTAGAGGTCGGGCTGGTCTTCGGCAACGAGAATCGACTCGAGGGTCGAGAGCTTGCTCACCTCTTTAGTGCGGAAGTTGGCGGGCTCGTCGAGCACGAGGCCGTCGCGGTTACCCAGAATGTTGGTCGAGAACCAGCCGCTCATGCCGAGCATGCGGGCACCGATAATAGGAGCGAAACCGCTCTTGACGAGGGTTTGACCAGTCTTGAAGTCCTTGCCGGCGATGGGCACCTTGGTCTCCTCGCTCAGTTGCCACATTGCGGGGATATCGACGGTGGTGTTAGGAGCACCCATGATGAATGGGCAGTCCTCCTTGAGTGCTGCGTAGGCATAGCACATTGATGGCGAGATGTGGTCAACATCATTGGCCTTCATGGCAGCCTCGAGCTGGTCAAGCTTATAGTGTACGTTCTTGTCGGGAGCAACGTAGATTTCGGTAGATGCAGCCCAGAGGACAACAACGCGGTCCACGCCAGTCTCTTTCTTGAAGTTGCGTATGTCTTCGCGCACCTGCTCCATCATGTCCCAGCGGTCTTTGCACTGCTTCACGTTGTCGCCGTCGAGGCGCTTAGCATAGTTCTTGTCGAAAGCGGCCTTGAGGGGCTTAATCTTGAGAAGCTCGTCCTTTACAGGCTCGATGTCTTTCTCTTTGAGCACCTCGGCGTTGAGGGCGCTCTCGTAGGCATTAGCTGGATATACATCCCAAGCGGCAAACACGATGTCATCGAGTTTTGCCAGCGGTACGATGTCTTTGTAGTGCAAGTATTTCTTGTTTTCGCCGCGGCCAACGCGGATTTTGTCATACTGAGTCATTGAGCCAACAGGCTTTGCCAGACCCTTGCGGGCCATCATAACACCAGTCATGAATGTGGTGCTCACTGCACCAAGTCCTACTACCATGATACCTAATTTGCCGGTAGCGGGTTTAACGTTTGGATTACTCATAGTAAATAAATTTTATCGTTCTGTTAGTTTATTATTCTCGTTTTTGCGCTTTTTAGCGAAAAAAGCGGTGTAAAGGTACTGCCTTTTTCTATACTACAAAAGAAAATAACAAACTTTAATCGTTAAATATACAAAACAATGCTGCCATTTTGCAAATTTAACCAAAAATTCACAGATAAAACCCTGACTATAGCCAAAAAACCATAATGCTACCCCGCCCAATTAAACCATAAAAACGCTCAAAAACTGGAAAATTATTAAAATAAAGCACCCGAGTTCGCTTGGCTCGGGCGCTTGCTGTAAGATGAGGAGTTTTATGTTTTTTATATCCTTATGTCTAAAAAACGAGATAGTGGCACCTCGCTTAGCGATTTGATGGTGTTAGGATGGGTTTGGGCGTCTTCGTCGGGAGTCCAGCCTTTGCCTTTGAGCCACAGGACTTGGCAGCCTATTGACTCGGCGGGGAGGATGTCTTTCTTGAGGCTGTCGCCAATGACGAGGACTTCGCCAGGCTCCATCTCGAGCACATCAACGCCTAGCTTAAAGATGACGGGATTAGGCTTGCGCACACCCACCACGGCGCTCTCGATGACACCTTTAAAATACTTGCGCAGGTCGAAGTCGCGCAGCACGCTATCGACGTTGCCGTAGAAGTTGCTCACAAGCATCATGGGGTAGTGCTGGCTCAACAGCTCAAGCACTGGTCGTGCCTCCTCGATGCTGGAACGTGCCGCGTCGTAGCAATACTGGGCAATCTGCTGCGCTAGTGGCTCGATGTCGTCGCATTGCAGGTGCCCTTTGTCAATGAGGTCTTGCAGCTCGATGCGCATCTTCTTGAGCAGCAAGTCGTGGAAGTTGTCGTTGGGGAGGATGTGGCGCACTCGTGCGAGTTCGCGCTCAGCCATCACATAGCTGTCGCGGAACTGCTCTTTGGTGACTGGCACGTCAGCAGCTTGGTATCCATCCCAAATCACTTCGCTCCAATGCACGCCGCGGCTGTCAATCGTGCCGCCGTAGTCGAAGATAATACCGTTTATCATATCACACAGTGTCGCTTTGCTCCACAATGTGTTTCGCACATTGTCAAGTCTACGACTTGTCACTGAAAACTTATCACTTAACACTTAACACTTATCACTTATCACTTATCACTTATCACTTATCACTTATCATTTATCACTTATCACTTATCACTTATCACTTAACACTTATCACTTACCATCGTATTTCCCTGCTTGGAGGTTGGCAGTGAGTTTCTTGCAGATGTTCTCGTGACGCATGATCATGTAGATGAGCAATGAGTTGAGCACTACTAGCTCGAAGACAAAGTACAGCCATGGAATCCTGATTATCACCGAAATGAACATGGCGATGGTGCGTGTGTTGAAGGTGAGGATGTTGGTGTACTTCATCAGCGGCAGACTCAGAGCGCGGAAGTCATCACGGAACTGCTGGGGAGCCATGGCGTCGCCAAACTGGTTCTTAAGCTCGCGGCGGAGGCATTGCATAGCCGGCGTGAGACGTTCCTGATTGGCGGTATAGTTACGATAGAAGAACATGGTGATGCGCTTGAAACCCGACGTGTGCTTGATTTGCTCGTCAAGTTTCTCGGTGCTGTCGAGCTCGCTGCCGCCCTCGCCCTTGAGGAAGTAGAGGTGGAACTGGCGGTAGTAGTCGGCCATAGCGCACTGCAGAGCATGGCTCACTCCAGCGGCAATCGCCAAGGTCCATATTATCCAGTTGTGATGACTGAAGAAGTCGCCGAGCGCGGCGTCGCCAAAGTGCAGCTCGCGGAACACGAGGGCGAAATAGATGGCAAACGCCCAGAAGTCGCCGCTCACGCCGTCGAGGATGCGCCCAATCTGGGAATACTGCTTGGTGAGTCGCGCCAACTGTCCGTCGGCACTGTCGTAGGTGTTTGCCCAGATGATTAGGAAGATGCCCAAGTAGTTGAGCCATATTAGCGGCGAAGCGCCAAAGTAGAGCAGAATACCGCCTGCCACGCCCAGGAAAATCGACGCTATGGTCACGGCATTAGGCTTGATGCTGAGTTTGGAGAACAGCACCGCCCAAGCGAACCCCAGTGGCCTGTAGAACCACAGGTCGAGGCTTTCCTCGGTGTCCATCGACTTGAGCGACTCGTTATATTGTTGTTTTAATTCTTTGAAATTCATTTTTGAGTTAAAGTGTTGCTAGATTATCTAGACCTTCTAGATTTTCTAGATCTGTTATTGATTATGCATTGAATTTCCGCTCTTTGATAATATTGATGATGCGCTTGGCGATGTGGGGTGCGGCGTCGTTGCGGCAGGGCGCAAAGCTGGGCCAGTCGTTGAAGTCGATGATTTTCACGTCGCCGTCGGCGCCCACGATACAGTCGCCGCCATAAATTTCGATGTTCAGCTCGTCGGCGGCATGGTTGCAGATGCTCTTGAGGTTCTTGAGGTCGAACTTCAGCCCCTGCGACTTTCCGTTGATGGCTTCGTGGCCGTACTTGCTGTGACCCTCATCGAAGGGGTAGAACCAGAAGAAATAGTTGGTGCCGCGCACACCGTAGAACTTGATGAGGTCGCCCACGAGATGCACGTTGATGACGGCGCGCTTGATGCCTCGCAGGAAGTACTCTTGCAGCACCTCTTGTGCCTCCTCGCTGTGGCGCACATAGCTCACGTCCTCCTTGTGCATGGCGTGGAAGTCGCCGCGCTTTATCCAACAGCTCTGGAAGCCGCTCTTCTTCAGGCGGTCTTTCACCACCTCGTCGGTGTTTACTATGATGCTGTCGGGGTAGGGTATTCCGTTGCCCAGCAGGATGCGTGTCATGCGCTCCCGGGTGCAGTTCTCGATGCCGAAGCCCGAGTTGATGACCAGTTTCCCATTATTCTCCAGCTTCTGCAGCTTGAGAATTGAGGTGTGCTCACGACACATATTCACGATAATGTCTTCCTTAATGTCGCCATTGTTGAACTGCTCCTCGCTGTAGGTGTTCACGATGCATCCTCGCTTGCGCAGTTGTTCGGCGACGGCATTAAATATTGCTGTGTCGTTGCCAATGTGGTTGGGAGAGTAGGCTCCCGCCCTCATGATTCCCGCAATGTTGATATCGGCCATAGTTATTTAGTTATGAGTAGTCAGTTATGAGTTGTGAGTTTTTCCGTTTCTTATGAGTTGATAAACGCTTGTGCCACTTCGATGTCGCTGGCGTGGTCCACATCGATGATTTTGTCGATGCTGTAGGCCTTGAGCTTCATGCCGGCGGCAATGAGCGCCCGCTGGAAGTTGCGCATACGCGAGATGCCATTCTCAATGCAGTCGTTAAGCACAGGGAATGCCTTGTCGGTCATGGCGTAAACGCCTCCCGAGACGTATTTTGCGCCGTCAAACGGCTCATCGCAGAAGGCTTTGATACTCATGCAGCGGTTCACATCCACATAGAGCGGCTTTTCGTCCTCGATGAAAGGTGTCACAGCCCATAGTCCGTCGTTGCGTGTGTCGGCCTCGAAGGCTGCGATGTAGCGTGCGAAGTCCTCCTCACGGAAGATGGTATCGACCGTAGTGAGGCAGAACTTGCCGGGTTTCATCACCTTGCTCAGTTCCCAGAAGCTGTGCATAGAGCTTGGCGTGGATTTCACTATCACGTTGAGAGGCACGTCAATCTCCACGTTGTCGAGGTATTGCCGCACCTCGGGCATGAAGTCGTTGATGATTACCGAGATGCTCTCGGCATTGCAACGTGTGAATATGTTCATGAGCCTCATTATCATGGGCTTGCCGTTGAGCTCCACTAATGGCTTGGGTTTCTCGACACCCTCTTGCGCCAATCGTGACCCTTCGCCAGCAGCTATTATCGCGTAATGCATAGTTAAAAACAGTTTCTAGTTTTTTCTAGATATCTAGAAATTCTAGATTTTCTAGATATTCTAGGTTTTCTAGGTTTTCTAGGTGTTACACTTATTACTTAACACTTAACACTTATTCCTTATCCTAGCGGTTCTTCGTCTTCTATCTTGGTGAGGTCGAGGACCACGTTGTCTTTGCCCTTGTCGAAGTATAGCTTCTTGAGCGGGTTCTGGTACATCTCGTCGTAGTTTTTTCGGTTGCGGTAGATGTCGATGGCTGTATAGATGGCGTGACGCATCGACAGCTCACTGGCAATGCCTTGTCCGGCGATGTCGTAGCCTGTGCCGTGGTCGGGACTGGTGCGCACGTATGGCAGTCCGGCGGTCACATTCACTCCGTCGTTCATGGCGACGGTCTTGAACGGCGCGAGTCCCTGGTCGTGGTACATGGCAAGCACACCGTCAAAACGCAGGTATTGGTTGGCACCGAAAAATCCGTCGGCAGGGTAGGGACCAAAGCACAAGATTTGGTTGTCGTTGGCCTCTTGGATGGCTGGCTCAATGATTTCTTTCTCCTCGGCGCCTATCACCCCGTTGTCGCCGCAATGCGGGTTGAGGCCTAGCACCGCGATGCGTGGCTTCTGGATGTTGAAGTCGCGCTGCAGCGACTCATTGAAGATGCGCAGTTTCTCCACGATGTCTTCCTTATTGATGCTCTGCGCCACTTTAGCCAGTGGAATATGTGTGGTTACGAGCGCCACTCGCAGTTTGTCGTTGCACAATATCATAAGAGCCTTAGCGCCATCTCCCAGACTGGTCTCAAGATACTCGGTGTGGCCGGGGAAGGAGAATTCTTCGCTCTGGATGTTGTTCTTGTTGATGGGGGCGGTGACGAGCACATCTATGACCCCTTTCTTAAGGTCGCTCACGGCGGCCTCGAGGGCGATGAAGGCGGCGTTGCCGGCTTGCTTGCCGGGCTGGCCGAGTTCGATTTTCACTTCGTCGTTGATGACCTCCACCAAGTTAAGCTGACTCTCTTTCACATATCCCGCGTTGCGTGTGATATTGAGCTGGGTGGTCTGTATTCCCAACGCCTTGCGGTGATAGTTCATAATTTTACTTGAGCCATAGATGATGGGTGTGCACAGCTCCAAGATGTCGTTGCTGGTAAAGCATTTCGTGATGACCTCATAGCCCACACCGTTGGTGTCGCCCTGAGTGATGCCTATGCGTATTTTTCTTTCGTTACTCATTGTGTTTTAGATTGTTAGAGGGTTTGTAGCAAAAGATTTTGCCCTAAAACCCCAAAATAATCGGCTAAATTACTTCTTTTTTGTGAAATAGACAATAATAAGGTGTGGTTTTTCGCCTTTTTGACTTTTTCTGCAAAAAATAAGCTTAAATCTGTTTTAGTTGTGATTTTATTACTAATTTTGTCGTTCAATCATAAAAAAGCTTGCAAAATGAGCGACAGTGTAGTAATTATCCCTACCTACAACGAGAAGGAGAACATAGAGGCAATAATCAAGGCTGTTTTGGGACTCGAAGAGCAGCATCGCTTTGACGTGCTCGTGATTGACGATAACAGCCCCGACGGCACCGCCCAGATAGTGGAACGTCTCATCGAGGAGATTCCCGACCGTGTCAATATCCTGAAGCGCCCGGGAAAGATGGGACTGGGCACCGCTTATATTGCGGGCTTCAAATGGGCACTGGAGAAAGGATACAGCTACATAATTGAGATGGACGCCGACTTCTCTCACCGTCCCGAGGACCTGATACCATTGCAGCATGCCTGCGCCGAGGAAGGCGCCGATGTGAGTGTGGGGTCACGCTATATCTCGGGCGTGAACGTAGTTAACTGGCCTATGAGCAGGGTGCTGATGAGTTATTATGCGTCGGCCTATGTTCGTGTTGTCACCGGCATGAAGGTGCGCGACACTACAGCTGGCTTTGTGTGCTACAAACGCGAAGTGCTCGAGTCTATCAACCTCGACGCGGTGGAGTTTAAGGGATATGCCTTCCAGATAGAGATGAAGTTCACTGCCTACAAGATGGGATTCCGTATCAAAGAGGTGCCTATCGTGTTCATCAACCGTGTGCTTGGCACCAGCAAGATGAGCGGCGGCATCTTCAGCGAGGCACTCTTCGGAGTAGTCAAGCTTCGCTGGCAGAGCATTTTCAACAAAGACCGCTTCATGCGCCAGATGCCTCCTACACACTAAGTTGTTTTCTTTTTAAAGCACACGAATTAAACGAATTAAAACTAATTTTTTACCATTTCCATAACTTATGAAAATTATAGTTCTTGACGGATATGTGGGAAACCCTGGCGACTTGTCGTGGGAACCACTGGAGAGACTGGGCGACGTGACGGTGTATCCACGCAGCAAGCCCGAGGAGATAATTGAGCGAGCCTTGCCTGGTGATGTGTTGCTAACTAACAAGGTGGTCTTTGACCGCAAACTTATAGAGGCTTTGCCAAATCTTAAGTGTATTGGCGTGATTGCCACAGGTTTCAACATTGTGGATCTGGAGGCTGCCAACGAGCGTGGCATCATAGTGACCAACGTGCCCGCTTATAGCACTGCATCGGTGGCGCAAGTGGCGATAGCCCACCTGCTTAACATGACAACTCATGCCGAGCACTACACTCGAGAGGCTCGCGCCGGTGTGTGGAGTCGAAGCATCGACTACACCTATTGCAGCGCACCATTTATCGAACTCGACGGCAAGACAATGGGAATAGTGGGACTTGGAAACATAGGCGGCACGGTGGCACGCGTCTCTGCCGCTATGGGAATGAAGGTGCTCGCCTTTACCAGCAAACCGCAAGATGCATTGCCACATTATATTACTCGTGTAGAGACTCTCGACGATTTGTTCCGTCAATGTGATGTGGTGAGTCTTCACTGCCCACTCACGCCTGAGACGCGAGGTATCGTTAACGCTCGGCGACTGGCAATGATGAAATCTACTGGCATGGTTATCAACACCAGCCGTGGACCTCTAATTGTGGAGGAAGACCTCGCTGATGCTCTGCGAAATGGTGTGATAGCCGCTGCTGCCGTAGATGTCCTCTGCCAGGAGCCTCCCGCAGCCGACAACCCATTGCTCTCCCTTGATAACTGCTATTTCACACCACACATCGGATGGACAAGTCCTGAAGCCCGTCAGCGCCTGATGGATGTTGTGGTAAATAACGTGCGTGCTTTTATGGAAGATCATCCAACTAATGTGGTGAACAATCCATATACACACTAAGCGTTATTAGTTTAAGCACACATATTTTATTAAAGCACACGAATTAAACGAATTTAAACTGATTAAAAAAGAGTCACTTTTTTGGTGACTCTTTTTTAATCAGTTTAAATCGTGTGCTAAAAAAATCAGCGCTTGATGACCTTGGTGGTGGTGCCGTCGGTGTAGCGGATGATGAGGATACCGCTTGCATTCTCGCTCACGCTCTGTCCCTGGGCGTTGTAGATGCCTTCAATCTGGCGACTAGTGACGTTGATGTCATCTATGCTGGTGATTACAGTCTCCTCGCCGCTTGTGGCTACAAAGGTGTAGTTGTCGAAGTAGCGTGGGTCGGTGGGCGCGATTTTTGGCATAATGCCTTGTGTTTCGATATCCCATGCCTCGTTGAGGGTCATCATGCCATACATCTTGTAGAGGTTGCCAGGTTGGATAGTGATGCCACTCATGTTGTTGAGCACGATACTGGTGCCCTGGGGGGCATTGCGGTAGCTGCGCAGCTTGCCGTCGGCATCGCCGTAGCCTTGAAGGTAAATCACCTGTGACGGCATGACAGTGATGCCGTTCTGGTCAATGTAGCTTAGGTTGAAAGTCTCTACCTCGTAATCGATTTGCTCACCTTCAAATTCCTTGATATAGCTAGCTGTGATAATCGGGTTACCGTTCTCAACGCTGTAGGTGCCAATTAGATCTCTATTAGAAATCGTATGACCATTGAAATCGGCAGGTACTACCAGAGCGATGTAGTTGCCCATATTGTCGGTAGCACCCACTTTCTTCGTGTCGCCATCAACAATCTCAAAATCGTTGGCGATTGCCAGCTCGTTGCCCATGATGTACTCCTTGCCGTTGACACCGCTCTCGATAATCGCGGCGAGAGTGGTTGCGGGCTTGAGGTAGTTGATGGTATATACCTTCACGGTGTTGAGGTCGTTGCTGATAACAGCCACGAAAATCTTGTAACCGTCGCGCATCTCAAGCACTTTCTTAACGAGATAGGCGTGATTGCTCACGAATGTGGCGTCGATGTCGCTTTCAGAGACGGTCTCCCCATCAGCGAGTTCGAAGTTGTACTCATAGGTCTCCTGCGAGAATCCAGCCAACGCCTCGCCTTTGATAGTGATACCGGTGATGGCTGCATTATAGACGAGTGCGATGTCATCGACGTATAGTTTGTCGCCACTGGCTCCACCACCAGGAGTGGCATTAGTCGAGAATGTGACTAGTAGAGCTTGTCCATTGATACTCTCGTCTATATAACTGAATGGTACTGTAAACTCCGTCCAATTACTATTGGATGGAATACTAGTGTTCTTAGCGGTAGCAAGTTTGTTGGTATAACTCTTGTCCTCAGGGTCTTGATAGGCAGTGCCGTCGGTGATGATGGCACTCATAGAAGCCAGTGATGAACTTGATTTAGGTGCAAACTTTACCCAGAACTTGAAGGCATCGGGACGGCCGTGCATCACGGTGTAGAAGGGGTCGCCGTTGGCATCGGTGTTGGTGTTGCTGATGTCCATTTTGCTACAGTTGGAGGTGCTTTCGGGAGTTGTACTGCCAGCGTTGAGGCGACCTGTG
>ERZ842401.6298-NODE-6298-length-12712-cov-8.872561_pt1 | contig 12712 bp, 16 predicted proteins | sample MGYA00521270_ERZ842401 | MGnify/ENA primary metagenome ERZ842401 (study PRJEB31892, sample SAMEA3878208) | bioreactor metagenome | biome: Moose rumen | place: Sweden | collected 2011-10 | study: EMG produced TPA metagenomics assembly of the PRJEB12797 data set... | reverse complement strand
CGCGTCATTACTCTGGTACCCGACATGTGAGCGGCGTCGAGGATCAGCGTCAAGTTGTGTTCGCGGCAAAGGTCGACAATCTCGTAATAGTGCCCGATATTTCCGCCGATACCGACGAACATGACGGCGCGAGTATGTTCCGAAATGCGTTCGCGAACAGAGGCGGGATTCAAACACATGGTATCATCAATATCGGCGAAGACCACCTTTAAGCCTGCCTTTAAAATTGCGTGATTCGTCGAGACAAAAGTTATCGGCGTGGAAATAATTTCGTCACCGTCATTCCAGCCGTGTTTTTCCTTAAGAATTTCGACCGCCAAATTCAAACCCGCCGTCGCAGAGTTCACGTAGTAGGCAAACGGCAAATCGGTATAATTCTTCCAGGCATTTTCAAATTCTACGGTCTTGAAGCCGAGCCCTGTCCAGCCCTTATCCAAACATTCCCGAATTTCCGCGAGGCATTCTTCGACCGCGAACTTTGGCTTAAAAATTTGAATAGACACGTAAGCATTCCTCCCTATGAATTAAGCAAGGACTCCAAAAAGCTCACCAGGCGCAATGGCGAATATTCGTTTCGATAATTACTCGACAGCTCCGAGGCGTTCATAAACTTCTTTTTATCTATCGCAAGACTTCTGTCAATCAGGAAGAGTTTGGGCGACGCAAATCGCTCTTGGCGATAAAAAGCATTGTTCGTGATGAAATTTTTATTATAAGCCAACGATTCAAAGTAGCGCAGGGTCAAGCCGTAATTTCCCGTATGAGCTATGTCCATAATTCCCTTTGAACGCATGACACGCCCTAAAACCTCCAAATAAGACAATTTGTTAAAATGCAAACCTTCAGCCTGAATTGAGGATGGATTGGGAACACCGGCGATGTGAAAGTCGCAAACAAAACCTGCCGCTTTAAAACTTTCATACGCTCGGAGAATTTTTTCCAATCTCCTTTTTGCATAGCCTACGAAAAATATATCAATGTCTTCTTTCGGATGTTCAAAAGGCAAAACGGAATACGGACCTTCAACATACGTAAGGGAATAATCCATGGCATCTGTTATGTTGTAAGTCAGCACACAATCAAACGTGGCGAGGAACTCTTTTGTCGTTGCTTTGTCGGTAAAAAGCTTGTAATAATCCCGATAATGATGAATCGGGTTGGTAATCCAGCAAACCAATTTACAGCCCGCATAATTGCTTTTGAGATATTGAAAAAAATTGAAAGCGCGAAAGTGATTATAAAAATTTGCCCAGAAAAAAAACACTATCGGATTCTTTACGGGAAAGTCTTCGGCAAAGGCTTGCGGCGAGTTTACATTGAACGCTTGAAGATTTCGGAAAGCCGCAGGATTGTTGGCAGGTCGATATGGCACGAAGTTAAGAGACAGCTTGTTATTCACATTCGCGAAATTTATATCTAAAACTCGAACGTTGCTGAGAGCGAAGGCGTCATAAAACATGATTTTATAATACAAAGCATCTGTCGCATTTAAGAAGAATACGAAATTGTATTTGCTGTAACTCAAGGTTTAAGCCTCCTTTGCCGGGTGACGTAACGTGAATAGGTTGAATTGTACACGACATTTTTATTTTGTTCAAGCCGCCCGCGAAAAAAAATAAGCCCCCAACGGGGGTTTGAAACGTAAATTTTCGAGCGATTTATTTCTTGTCGATTTCGTCAGCCTTGGCGTCGACGGGCTTAACCTCTTCGGCTTGAATGTCCATGGTTTTAACGTCGTCGGCTTTGGCGGCGGGCTTCTCCTCGGCGGGCTTGCCCAACAGCCTGTCCAATTCGTCTTTCTTGTACTCCTCCAGATTCTTGTCCTTTTGAAGGACTTCGCCGCCGGCTTTGGGCTTTTCAATCGGGAACGTGATAATCTTCAAAGCCTTAATCGTCTTCCACGCGCCCTCCTCCAAAAGCGTAGCGTCGCGCTCGTCGCTCTCGTTGGCGCATTTATGCCACTTGCCCTCGATGTCCTGAAAATACATCTCGAAATCCAACTTGAAATGCTTTTCGTCGGCATACTTGACGCTGAATTTGCCCGCGCTGTAGGTCAGCCCGTTGCGCTCGTACTTTTTAATCGTATCGTCCAGGCGCGGCGACACGACCTCCGCTATTTTCTCCAGCGTCATGTTCGGGCGGAGCAAATCCACAAAAAAATTCTTAGCCGCCTCGACCAAATCGGCGACCATTTCAATCTTGCTTTCCAATGCCACTTCAATTCACCTCGCTCAAACGCTAAGCTCAAGTTCTTTCTCGTAGCGGGCGGTAACGTCGCTCTCTCTGGCGGTCAAGCCTTCCTTAGCCCAAGCCGGAACCTCGGACTCGTCAATCTCGCGGACGGTGGTCTTCTCGACCCATTTGCCGTTTTCTTTGTAGTAGAGCTTGTGAACGAGGCGCATAACGTTGCCCTCCACGCTGGAAAAAAGCTTCGCCGCATAGTCGACAATGCCAACGTCCTTGAGCGCGGTCTGGAGCTTCGGCAGGAATTCTTTAAGCCAATTTTCAATCTCCTGCCAATTCGCCACTGCCAACGCGCCGCCGACCAGTGCTCCCAAAACCAAAAGCGGTACCATTTTTTACCAACCTCCCAATTTAAAACTTCGCTAATTCTAAACGAAAAGCCCAAGACAGGCAAGCTTAATTTTCGGACGCCTCGCCGTATTTGTTCGCGCCGACTTGCCCCGCCGCTCCGAACAGATATACCGCCAACAACACGCCGACACCCGGAATCAGCAACGCCAACGCAAACCGCCCGTCCCAACCCAAATCGTGCAGGCGTCGCGCCGAAACCATGAGTGCCCCGATTAGCCAAATGTAAAACAAAATGCCCGCTATCGTATAGCCCAAATCGTTGGTACCCGTCAGGAATGCCGCAAAGAATGAACTCGTGAAGCCCGCCAACATGTTCAGCACCAGCCACAGCGAATGATACTTTGCGTGAAGCCCGCGACTCAGCCGCCCCCGCGTCGAAAATATTTTCGCGAACACGTCCACGGTAAACACCTCCCCAATCGTCAAGCGTCAAACTGCTTCGTGTTTGTATTCGTCAAGAGGATCCGCGCCGTATTCGTTCCAACCGACTTGCCCCGGCAAACAAAACAGCGCGATTGAGAAAATGACGCCTATCGCGGGAACGAAGGCTATCAGCGCGAAGTAGCCGCTCTTGCCCAAATCGTGGACGCGCCGAATCATCAGCATGATATTGCCCGCGCCCGCCACGATTGCCCAAATTCCCGTTATCATCATGACCAAAGCCCCGTTCGGGTCGCCCGTGAGGAACGTCCCCATTGAAGACGTTACGAACGTAGCTACGCCCGCTATCACCGCCAACGCCAACATGTATTTTAAATAGCGCAGGCGATTGAGCCGCCCCTCCGTCGAATAAATTTCTCTAAGTATGCTCATTAAAATTCCTCCCGTGCAAGTTTTCCCGATTATACCATACTTTGCCGGTGTCATTCATTGCCCTAATTTTAAAATTTTTTTGCAGTAAGACGCCGCCACGCGCAGGATAAATATATCCATTGCAGAAAAACTCAGTCAAACATGGAGGCGGGTTATTATGGCTATGACAGTCTGTTACAACGCAGGGCTCAAATATCGTTAAGGGAGCTCAATCGGAGCGCGGTGTCGACCAAATCATTACGAACTTACGCACCATGAAGGAAAAGGCTATCGACGCCGCCAACGACTCCAATACCGACGACGACCGCAAGACGATTCAAAAGGAGCACGACCAACGCAAGCACATTATCAACGACATTACTATAGGCACGCAGTACAACGGTAAAATCCTCCTCGACGGCAGATATACGATAAAATCTTCGGAGGGGACAATGATTCCTCGCGGCGATTACACTATCAGTGCGGACGGAGTTTATGTCCTTGCCGCTAAGAAATGTTTTCATAGTCGGGAGCAAAAATTTTATCAAATTTCAAGGCGAAGGAAACAGGCTCAACATCATAGGCAAGAACAAATTCAACGACGAAGGTCGGGGGACGCGAAGAACGGCAGTTATAAATATCGGCGGCGGCTTGACCGTAGCGGCGAATAGCGACCCGAAAGCTCAAATCGATTTCACCGCGAATTATGAAAATCACTATTATCACGGCGCATTGATAGGCTCCGACGAAGACGAAGACCTTTCCTCTTCCAATATCACGATTTACGGCGGGACTTTTACGTCCGATATAACGCGTGACGTTGCGGGAATGATAGGCGGCGGCGGTAATGTCGGCGATATAACGATACAAAATGATAGAAATGAAATACACCACGGGGACAAATGAGCCCGCTATCGGTGCGAGCAATTACGGGAAGGTAGGAAATATATCGATAACCGAATCAACGATAACTTACAGGGGCAAAGGCGGCGCGGCTATAGGCACGATACGGCAAAGTCGGAAGTGTCAACAGCGACATTCTTTCAAGCAACACGATAATCACTGCGCCGAACAACTTGATAAACCGCTCGGAGGACGTCGGTACTCGCCGGGAAGGTTTAACCGATATGGAGCCCGTTGAGCCTCTGCCCTGCGATTTTTTATCGGATTCTTGGACGACTTACAATCCGCTGCGGATTCAGCACGGCACTCAGGCGGGGCAATTTATATTGCGGACATGCGCTCGAACGCCTTGGGGATTGACGGCGTGGAGGTTTTCACGATAAAAAAGGCAAATGAGGCTATAGGCACCATCGAAGACGCGATAGAAATTGCCTTGGACGCGGCAACGGATTTGGGCGCGTACCTCCAACGATTTGAATATACCGGCACCAATATATTGACCGTGAACGAAAACACTCAAGCTTCCGAATCGACGATACGCGACGCCGATATGGCTAAGGAGATGGCGACTTACATGAAGTATAACATTTTGACGCAATCGGCACAGAGTATGCTCGCGCAGGCTAATCAAAACGCGTCGTCGGTCTTGGGCTTCCTGCAATGAATCATTATTCCTCCTCTGTAAAATATCTTGATTAAACTATACCATATCGCGCAGGATTGTGCTATAATAACCGCGACTAATTGCCGGCAAAAAATTTGTAGGAGATGACTTAATGACAATGACACAAACTATCGGCATCAAAGACATGCGTGCGTTCTTCGCGATTGTGGAGGAGGGGAACATAAGCCACGCGGCGCAACGGCTCGGCATAGCGCAACCCGCGCTCAGTCGACAGATGAAACACCTCGAAGAAAATCTGAACGTAAAGCTTTTTGAACGCGGCTCGCGCCGAATCCGCTTGACGGAGGCGGGTCAAGTCCTCTACAACCGCGTCGAAGGTATCTTGGGCATGGTCGACGGCACCGTCCGCGAAATTACGGAGATTGGCTCCGGCACCAAGGGCACCATTCGTATCGGTACAATCACCACGTCGGGCGCGATGATTCTGCCCGATTTAATTGCCGAATTCCGCAAGATTTATCCCGACGTCACGTTTGAGATTTGGGAGGCGGAAGGCGCAAGGATTATCGAATTGCTCGACAGCCGCCTGATTGAAATCGCCATAACCCGCACGCAAGTCGACAATCTGAATTACGAACTGCTTGTCCTGCCCAATGAGCCGCTCGTCGTCGTCATGAACGCGAACAATCCTTGCGGCAAAAACGCCAAAACGATTCGTCTGGAAGAGCTCCGTGAACAACCGCTGATTATCCCCCTGCGCTGGAAATCGAACTTCATAGCGGCGTGCAAAAAGCTCGACTTCGACCCGAATATCATCTGCGTATCGGACAGCATCGTTCAAGATTTGCTTATGGTAAAAATGAATCTGGGCGTGGCAATGACGCCGGTATCGGGCAAGCGGCTCCTCACCGACGGCGACTTGATTTATAAGCGAATCGTCGAACCCGAAATGACGACGCACACGGTGGTTGCGTGGCGCAAGAATCAAACGTTGTCGACCTCGTGTATAAATTTTATCGAGCTGTTCAAGAAAATGTTCCTCAAAGATTAAACTCTTATCGCAACAAAAAATCCCCGACGTTCAATCGGGGATAATTTTTTTACTTAATCTCATTTAAACGGTCGGCAATGACCTGCGCGGACTCGTCGCCCGCCAACGGCTCAATAATCGGCTGGTTGCCCAACATCACTACGCCGTTTTGAACGGTCGCCTCGTACTTGTTCTGCCCGTTGTGATAAGCCGCCGCCAAATTGCCCAATACGAAATACGAACGCTCGGCGGACGACATATCGGCAGAGGCGGCAACCTTCAGGAGCGTTTTCTTGTTGACGGTAACGACGCCGTCCTTAGCCGTGACGTGCTTGCCGCTGTACTCGAACAGCTTCTTGACGTAAGTGTCGCGGCGCGTGGCACTGTCGGGGTGGTCGGAGGGATTGAAGATACTCGAATTATTCTTGCCAATCTCCATTTCAACGAATTTCTGCATGACAGCCGCGCAGGCTCCGGGATTGTAATCGGTGTGGAGTATGTAGTCGAAACCCAGCAGGTCGGCTTCGGACTCCAACTTTCTGTCGCCGTGCGCAATGGAATTATTCAGCACAACGTCCGCAACAATCGAAGTCAAAGCTCCGCCGCCGACTGCCGCCCCCGCCAAACTCGCAACGACCAGCTTGTTGAGATGTTTCTTTTGCCCTTTGGCGACGTGATCCTTTTGCCCGTGCCCCATCTCGTGTCCGACTATCGCCGCCAGCTCGTCCTCGTTGGTAATTTTGCGGAAAGTGCCGACGTTAACCATCATGACGTGCCCCATGGAACAGGCGGCATTAACGGTCTCCTGATTGGAAATAAAGTAGAGGTAGGGCTTTTTACTAATCGTGGGGTCGACGGCTCCGACGCCGCGAGTCAGATTCGTCATAATCCTATCAAGCGCGGTGTTGTATTCGTAATCTTCGCAGACGCCGTACTTTTCGCGGAATTTCTGATAAAGCTCCTGCCGCCCCTCCTCCGTGTCGTTGAAGTGTTTGAGGTTCGCGTCTATCTGCTTGTTGAGTGCCCAGCCTTGAGCAAGAATTATGGCGGCATCGCCGACACCGGCAGCCTCGGTAACGGCAGGCGTGCCCAAGGTCAGCGATAAGCCCACTGCCGTCGCCGTCACGGTCGATAAAACTTTTTTCTTCCAGTTCATAACAATTTCCTCCGTGAATGATTTTCCACATGATAGCAAAAAACGCGCCGCCCTGCAAAAATTTTTTCGACAGCTTGAATATCTGAAATTTATCTGGTAAGATACGCGCAGAAAACGGAGGAGGCGGATGATATGGGAACGTGGCGGGCGCGGGCACCGGCTCAAAGGAATTTATAATTTGCAAAGGGCGAAAGGCTCTGATATAATCGGCGGCATTATCAAGGCAACCGACCTAAGGAGAGTATGCATAATGATAAAATTGGAAAAGAAACAAGTGCGGTTCGTGAGCATCCTAATCGCGGTAATTTTTATCGGGAGCGTGGTGGCGATAGCGTTGACGCAGACGGGTAACATCGCGTCGGCGGCAAGCTCGTCGAACGTCGGCGTCGTGGAATACGACCAAATCCTCGTGCAACATCCCGATATGCAAACCCTCGACGACCAACTCAAAGCAACTGTCGAAGAGGTCAAGAAAGAATTCGACGAAAAATCTGCAGGCATGAACGACCAGGAAAAGGCGGACTACTATCGCCAATGCCAAGAACGAATCCTGCAAAAGCGCGAGGAACTTTTGGAGCCGGTCGTTAAGTCAATCGAAACGGCAATCAAGGCGGTCGCCGACAAAAAAGGCTTGAGCGTCGTGCTGGCAAAGGCGGCAGTCGTCTACGGCGGGCAGGACATCACCAACGACGTTATCGCGCAACTCGGCAAGAAGAAATAATTTTTAGGGACTAGGAACTGGGGACTAGGGACTAAGGGCGGAGGACCGGTTCCTAATCCTTTTTTGTTAGGAGGCGGGCGCGTTGAACTACGGAATACTTGCGGCTTTGGCGACGCTGTTGCTGATAGGCGGCGGACTTTATTTCTACGGAATGCCCGAACGCTCCGACCAACCCGTCGCGGATAAAAAAGTCGAACAGCCCGCGCCCAAACCGACACGCGGCTTCGGCATTATCGACATAGAAAAAATCCAAGCGGCGCACCCCGACGGCGAACAGCTGGCGCAACTGCAGGCAACCGAATTGCGCTTGCGGCTTGAACTCAACGAGGCAATGCGCCTTACGCAACTGCCCAAGCCGCCGCCGCCCGAAACCAATACCGAGGTCTTTGACGAGGCGGAGTGGCAAAAAAATGCGCAAGCCGTCATCAGTCAGCTTGCCGAGTTGGAAAGTCGCAAGAAGGCGGCTCTGGAGGATTATCGCAAAAAGACCGAGCCGCGCTATTTGGAGGAACGCGATAAAATAATCGGCGAGTTCCTTAACGAAAACTTGAATATTCAACTTAAGTTGAAGAACGCCGACAATCTCCGCCTTACCGACGAGCAAATCAATGAACTGCTTAAACGATTGGACGAGGTGGAGTTTGAACGCAATCGAATGCAAAAGGAATTGCTTGATAAGTGGACGGCGGAAATCGAACAGTACGCGGAGGATTTGGTAGCCGAAGACGAAAAGCGACTTCGCGCCGAGGCTGAAAGAATGCGTGCCGAGGTCGAAGCTCAAACGCGGCAAAAAGAATCCGACGTGACCGAGCGCAATCGACGGATTATGGAGGACGCCGTGCGGGCAATGGAAAATCGGCAAAATCGGCGACGCGAACTCCTCGACGAATTGCAAGCCGTCGGCAAAGAACGCGCCGCTCTTGAGAAAAAAATCCTGGCGTCGATAGCCGATAAGGCAACCATGCTGGCGGCGGTCAATCGGCTGGAAATGGTCTTGATTAAGCGCAAGCCCGTCCCCGGCAACAGAATCTTATCGCGGGGCGTGGAGCAGAATTTTGAACTCAAACCGCCCGAAGGCGTCGGAGTCGCGGTCTTCGCCGGCAAAGATGCCAAGGACTTAACCGACGACTTAATCAGGGAAATGAAACGACTTTGATTGGAGTGATTATAAATGAACGTGGCAAAAAGATTGGCGGCGACGGCATTGCTGGCGGCGTCGCTGATAATGGCGGGTTGCGGACAAGGGCAAATCGGCTCGGTGGACGTGGAAAAAATTATGGCGGAAGCCCCCCGCGTCAAAACGTTGATGACGGAGGCGGAGACCAAAATCAAAGAGGCGCAGGAAAAATATCAGCAAGACTACGGCGACAAGGAATTGACCGAGGAGGAAGCCGCCAAAGCTCAAATGGAATTTCAACGCAAGCTCGAAGGCATCAATCAAGCCTACGCCACGCAGATTAAAAGCCGCATGGACGTTGTAATCGAGGAAATTTCCCGCGAGAAAAATATCGACGTGGTTGTAAACAATTCTGAGGACGAGAAGTTAATTTTCCACGGCGCAATCGACGTGACCGACGAAGTTATTAAAAAAATGCAATAGGCGGGCGGTGACTATGGAAAAAAATTTAAATGAGATAGCCGAACTTACGGGCGGCACCCTGAGCGGCGACGGCGCGATAAAAATCAGCGGGCTGTCGAATATCACAATGGCGCGGGCAGGCGATTTGACGTTCGCGGTCCCGCCGCACCTCGACGAGGCAAAAACCTGCGCGGCGTCGGCAGTGCTAATCCCGCTCGAAACGCAAGACTTCCCGAAGCCCGCCGTCCGCGTGCGCGACCCGCGAGCCGCCTTCGCCATGTTGCTGGAGCTTTTCACGCCAAAGTTGGATTTGCCCGTCGGCATAAGCCCCAAGGCGCACATAGGCAAGGACGTTAAAATCGGCGGCGACGTTACGATTATGCCGTTCGCGGCCGTCGACGATTATGCGGAGATTCAACGCGGCGCGATTATCTATCCGCACGTTTATATCGGGCAACACGCGGCTATCGGCGAGGATACGATTGTTTACTCAAGCGCGACCGTCCGCGAATTCTGCAAGGTCGGCAAGCGGTGCGTGATTCACAGCTCGGCGGTTATCGGCTCCGACGGCTTCGGCTTCACGACTTCAAACGGCGTGCACACCAAGGTTCCGCAGGTCGGCAACGTGGTTATCGAGGACGACGTGGAAATCGGCGCACACGTCGGCATAGACCGGGCGGCTATGGGTTCGACGATTATCGGGCACGGCACAAAGATTGATAACCTCGTCCACATTGCGCACAACTGCAAAATCGGCGCGAATTGCTTAATCGTGGCGCAGACGGGAATCAGCGGCTCGACGACCGTCGGCGATAATGTCACGTTCGGCGGGCAAGTCGGCACGGTCGGGCATATAACCATCGGCTCCAATTCCGTTTACGCGGCGCGGTCGGGCATCAGCAAAAGTATGCCGGAAGGATTTTTCGGTTGCGGCTTCCCCATTCAGAGCCACAACGATTGGCTAAAGCACCAGGCGGCGTTGAAGAAGGTTCCCGACCTCCTCGAAAAAGTCCGCAAGCTCGAACAGATAATCGAAACTCTAACCAAAACTTAAAGCAATTTTAATTTTGTCTCCTTAAACTTAAGGAAACTTTTGGCAAAGGAGATGAGCGTCATGAAGAAATTTTTGATAGCGGCGGCGGCAAGTCTGTTGCTTATGGGCGGGCAAGTCGAGGCGTCGGGTGTAGAGCCTTTGGATTCGCAAAACGTTGAATCGCAAGATATGGACAGCAGGTGGGCGCATTTCAGAGATAAATACATTTTGGAGCGCGAAACCGCAAACGAGCGTCGCGACCGTGAACGTCGTGAACGTGAGCGTTATGAGCGCGACCGTGAGCGTTATGAGCGCGACCGTGAGCGTTATGAGCGCGAGCGTCGTGACCGTGAGCGTTATGAACGTGAGCGTCGTGACCGTGAGCGTCGTGACCGTGAGCGTCGTGAACGCGACCGCTACAGAAATCCTCCTCCGCCGCCTCCTCCGTCGTCTAGAGGTCATTATCCGCCGCCCCCGCCTCCGTTGCACAGATAATCACAAGCAGAATAAAAATCCCTTCGTTACGGCGAGGGGATTTTGCTTTGCAGGAAAAAATTTTCGTCGACAGAATAAACGCTTCCGAAGGACGGTGAATTTCAATCGAGTACAGAATCTTAAAATGGCTTAGTGCGTTGGTCTGCCTGTTGCCGCTGAAATTCTGCTTAAAATTCGGGCGCGGGCTGGCAAGTTTGATATGGCTATTCCTGCCCGCCAAACGCAAACGGCTTGCCGAGGAAAATATCCGCCGTTGCCTGCACGTGTCGACGGCTGAATCTGCGCGGATAGCCCGTGAAAGTACCGTTCAGTTCGGCGCGATGTTCATGGAGGTTTTGTCCTTCCCGAAGCTCAAGGGCAACATGGGCAGTCACGTCAAAGTTGCGGGACTTGAACACTTGACGGCTTATAAAAATTCCGGCAAACGCGGCGCGGTGATTATGACTTGCCACAGCGACAACTGGGAGCTTATGGGCGGAGCCTTCGCGCAAAACGGTATCCCGCTGGTCGGCGTCGCCAAAAAACAACGCTCCGAGGGCGCGGATAAATTCATCAACGAATACCGCACGCTGATTGGTATGCACATCACGTATCGCAGCGGCGTGCGCGAAATGTACAAAATGCTCGACGAGGGGCATTTTATCGGGCTGATTATGGATCAAGACGTGGGGCGCGTCGACGGCGTTGTCGTGAAGTTTTTTAATCAGGCAACCAATTTCGTGACGGGCGCGGCGAGTATGTCGCGCTTCCGCAAGGTGCCGATATTCCCCGCGTTCATGCACAAGAATCCCGACGGAACGCACACGCTTGAAATTTCGCCGCCGCTTACGGTCGAGCGCACGCAGGATAAGCACGCCGATATAAAAAAAATGACTCAACAGTTGGCGACGCTGATTGAGGAGCACGTGCGCAAGTATCCCGATGAATGGTTTTGGCTCCACGACCGCTGGAAGTCAATGCACGTCGAATACACGTTGGAGGAGGTTGCAGAGTTTGAAAAAAATTTGGGCATTGGTGCTGATGATTCTGATTCTGCCCGCGAGCGCAAGGGCGATTGAATTCCCCGTGACAAGTCCGTTCGGTTGGCGGATTCATCCCATTTCGGGCGAGTGGAAATTTCATTCGGGCGTTGACCTCGGCTACGAATACGGCGCGTATATCGGCAGTCTCTTCGACGGGCAAGTCGTAATCGCGAACAATCTCGGCGACGGCTACGGCAACCAGGTGCTGATTTATCACCCCGCCATTGACGCCTATACCCGCTACGCTCATTGCAGTACTTTGCACGTGGCGGCGGGGCAAGTCGTCGGCGCGGGGCAGGTTATCGCTCAAATCGGCTCAACCGGCTACTCCACAGGTCCGCATTTGCATTTGGAGTATATCGTCAAAGTCAACGGCGTCTATCAGTATGCCGACCCGCTCAGCTTATGGCAAGCAACGTGACGTTGCATCCAACGGTCGCGCCGCTACTCGTCATGATTCCAACATGGTCGCCGCGTTCATACGCAACGTTGTGCATTGCCGGCTCAGTAAAAATTTTGTCTGCAATGTCGCCGACCGCGCCGGGAATGCCCAGGCTTTGACCGTCCTTAAAGAATTCGACCGCCCCCGCATTGCCCGGGCGGAAGCTGATATTGTCCTTGCCGCCTCAAATTTGGAGTGTTCAGCTTGTGGCAATAGAAAATCCCCGCCGATTGTGACGGGGACTTTTTTATCCGCGAGTAAAAGTTTTGTCTGCAATGTCGCCGACCGCGCCGGGAATGCCCAGGCTTTGACCGTCCTT
>ERZ842401.6297-NODE-6297-length-12713-cov-7.798783_pt1 | contig 12713 bp, 12 predicted proteins | sample MGYA00521270_ERZ842401 | MGnify/ENA primary metagenome ERZ842401 (study PRJEB31892, sample SAMEA3878208) | bioreactor metagenome | biome: Moose rumen | place: Sweden | collected 2011-10 | study: EMG produced TPA metagenomics assembly of the PRJEB12797 data set... | reverse complement strand
AACTCCAATCGTCCCGAACCGCCCAAGGATAAAGACGGTAAACCTATGGCTCCGCCCAGCCAAAATAAATAAAATCAACGCGGAAACTTTTAATCCCCGTCAATGTGGCGGGGATTTTTTGTTAAATTTTCGCGGCTGGGAATTGAAAAAAAAATGCAACTATAATAACGCCTAGGGAAACACTCAAAAATTTTTAGGCAAGGAGAGGGATTCTTATGGCGTTATATGAAAATGACGCGTCCAACACTTTACCGGCGTTCGGCGAGGCGGGGGATTCAATCGTCAACATCGGCTTTATTGTCACGGGGGACAGCGAGGGCGACCTCGTAACGCTCTACACGGGCGCGAACGTCACTATCGACGCGGGCGAGGGTGACAACACCATCACCAACGGCGGCAAAAACGTTTCGATTGTCGGCGGCGAGGACGATGATTTAATCGTGAACAGTTCGCTCGGCACCGGCTCCAAACTCGACGGCGGCGCGGGAAATGATTACGTCAGCAACACAGCCGCCAGCGTCAACGCCATTCTCGGCAACGGCGACGATACCGTTTACAACAGCGGCGAGAGCACCACGATTATCGGCGGGCTGGGCGATGATTCTATTACCAACTCAGCCACAGAGGTAACCATTGACAGCGGCGACGGTAAAGATAAAGTTAGCAATTGGGGTTCAAACACGTCAATCAATGGCGGCGAGGGTGACGATACCATTTACAACGCAAGTTCAAACGTAACGATAATCAGCGCGGCTGATAACGACTCCATAAACAATATCGGAGCCGGTACTGCCATAGACGCGGGCGAAGGAGCGGATTACATTAGAAACGGCAACACTAATAGCTCTAACGGCGGTACAAATGTCACAATCAACGGCGGAGCCGGCAATGATACCATTTATAATTATGTTAATATAAATTACTATGATTACCCCTCTGATTCCTATGTTTCAATCAACGGTGGCGCAGGCAACGATTCCATCTGGAATTATGACAGCGGCAATGCTACGATAAACGCGGGCGACGGTGACGACACAATATTAGTCAGTCAAAATATCAGAAAATCTTACAGCGTCACGATAGACGGCGGGTCGGGCAATGATTTTATCAGTGTAACGGGTGTTGATAGAGCCGCCGCTTCAATCAACGCAGGTAAAGGCGACGACACTATTATCAATAGCGGCGCGACCGTGACAGTGGACGGCGGCGACGATAACGATACTATCACAAACAGCGGCACCTACGTTAAGATTTACGGCAGGGACGGCGACGACTCCATAGGCAACACCGCCCAAACCGTGACGATTAACGGCGGCAGGGGCGCGGACATCATAGCCAACACCGCCGCGACCGTGACGATAGAGGCGGGCTACGGCAACGATACAATCAGCCTGGACTCCGACGCCGCTAACAATGTTATTCTCTACTACACGGACGAGGGCAACGACTTGATTCAAGGCTTCAATGCCACTACGACGCTTAGGATTGACGACGGCGAGGGCGAATTCACCCCCCTTAAGAGCGGCGATGATGTGATTGTCAAAGTCGGCAGCAACTTGCTGACGTTATCGGGTGCGGCGAATTTGTCCGCAATAAACATTGAGGGCGAAGATAGCGGCGAAATCATTTCAACTACAATGACGTTAACGAACGGCTCTGCCGCGCAGGTCACGTTAGATTCGTTTGTGCAAGTAGCCACTGCTTCCAAGCGCACGACCTCTATCGCGATCACAGGCAACGCTCTGGACAACTCAATCGTCGGCGGGACAAAGGCGGATACTTTGGATGGCGGCGCGGGCAACGATACGCTCAAAGGCGGTTGGGGCGCGGATACCTTTGTTTACACGGGCGGGCAAGACGTGATAACCGATTACGCCGCCAACTTCGACAAGATTCAGCTCAACGGCAACGGCGCAAAGTGGCTCAGCCATATCAAAAACGTGGCTGTCGACGCCAATAAAAACGTGACGCTCACCTTCAGCAACGACGCCAATAAAACCTTGACGCTGAAAGGTTCGGCGGGCAAGAAAGTTATCGTCAACAATACGACACTCATCTTTGAAGACGGCATAATCTACAACTACAACAAGAGCAAGTCAACGATAGCCGGCGGTTCTGCTGATGTCTATTGGTTCGACGAAAGTAACTTCGACGCTCCCGGGCTGGATTCAATCATGCAAAGCCCCGCAACGGATTACTCCGTCGGCAAGATTGAAACTCTCGACAACTTAACCAAGCTCAGCAAAGACGAATTCACATTGACTTTTGGCAACGATAAATAAACCTGCGCGGAAAAGTTTAATCCCGTCGACGCGGCGGGATTTTTTTTGTGCTATAATCGGCGTGTATATCAAGAATCTTTTCGCCGATACTTTTCATGTTGCTGACAAAACGGAGAGGACTTGCCGTTGGGGTGATGTTTTTCATATCGGTAACTCGACCAATCCGCCTGACCTCATGTTGCGCGGCGGTGACGCAATAGAGATAAAGAACATTTACATTCCCAAAAGATATTCTCGTCCCGGACTAAATGACCCTCTGATACTCAATACAGTTTATCCGCGTCAAAAACTTTTTGTTGATGACCCGTTGGTTACCAACTCTTGTCGCAAGGCTGAGAGATGGACGGAGAAAGATATAATTTACGCTGTCGGCGTGTCGAAGGGCAAACAGCTCACGCACCTTTGCATGGTTTATGGCATTGATTACTGCGCGTCGGCGAAGCATTACAAAAATATTCTTCTTGAAATGCGTTCGAAACTTAAAGATATTCCGAACATTCGTTTTGGCGACGAACGCGAACCGGGCAGAGTCAATGCGATTGACCCGACGGGCGCGACGCGTCTTGACCTTCGCAACATGTGGCATATCGAAAACCCGTGGAGCTTCTTCAGATACGTTTACAGACCGAATCCAAACGCTAGGTTTAATTTCATGTGCATCATAAGGAACGAGAAACTTTCACGTTTTAGGAATGGCGACAACCTTTTTGCTTGGCGAGAGATTTGCCCGAGCTTAATTATTGAACAGGTTAGGATTAAAGACCCTGACGCTTCTGGTCAATTAAACGATGCCTTGTTGATTCGTTACGAAATTTAAAATTACCAATGTCATTTCCGCGCAGAAATGTTATAATCGGCGTGTATACAAAATTTTTTTCGGAGGATTTAATGATGACGACAGAAAATCACGCGGAAACATTTCATACGCCTAAAACATTCCCGTTGCCGGAAACCGCCCTGCGCGGAGTGATAAAGCAATTCCCGACGCCGTTTCACATCTACGACGAGCGAACGATACGCGAGAACTTCAGGAAATTACGGGAGGCGTTCGCATGGGCACCCGATTTCCGCGAACATTTTGCGGTAAAGGCGACGCCGAATCCGTATCTGGTGGAAGTAATGGCGCGAGACGGCGCGGGCACCGATTGCAGTTCGATAGCCGAGCTGTACATAAGCGAGGCGGCAGGCGTCACGGGCGAACGAATTATGTTGACTTCAAACGACACGCCCGCCGAAGAATTCCGTAAAGCTCTAGACTTGGGCGCGATTATAAATCTGGACGACATAACGCACATTGACTATTTGGAGCGCAACGCCCGCTTGCCCGAAATAATTTCGTTCCGCTACAATCCCGCCGACATCATGAACGACGGCAACGATATAATCGGACGCCCCGCCGAGGCGAAATACGGCTTGACGCGTGAGCAAATCTTTGAGGCATATAAAATTTGTCTGGATAAGGGCATTAAGCGATTCGGCTTGCATACGATGATAGCGTCGAACGAGCGCAAATCGTCAACGTTCATATACACGGCGCGGATTATGTTCGAGCTTGCCGCTAAGATTAAAAATCGGCTGGGGATAACGTTCGAGTTCGTGAACTTGGGCGGCGGCTTGGGAATACCGTATCGCCCCGACGAGTTACCGGTCGATTTAAAGATGATAGGCGACGGCATAAAGAAACTTTTCTTCGAGATAATGGTACCGAACGGGCTGGGCAACGTGCGCTTGGCAATGGAAAGCGGGCGCGCCATGACGGGACCGGCAGGTTGGCTGGTGTCGACGGTCTTGCACAAAAAAAATACGTATAAAAGCTACGTCGGGCTGGATGCTTGCATGTCGGATTTGATGCGCCCCGCGCTTTACGACGCCTATCACCACATAACGGTTTTGGGTAAGGAGGAGGCGGATTGCACGGAGCTTTACGACGTGACGGGTTCGCTCTGCGAAAATAACGATAAGTTTGCCGTCGACCGCCGCCTTCCGCCGATTGAGGTCGGTGACGTGCTGATAATTCACGATACGGGTGCGCACGGTCACGCCATGGGCTTTAATTATAACGGCAAGTTGCGCAGTGCCGAGCTGTTGATTCGGGAAAGCGGCGCGGTTGAGATGATTCGCCGCGCAGAGACCCTCGACGATTATTTTGCGACGTTGAACTTCCCGAACGCCCGACTTAAACTCAAATAAAAGCTCCAATACGGGTGCGGATAAAATCCTTAGCAGCCGCGTGCACTACGACTTGATTGATAAAATCGGCTAAGTAATCGTCGAAGATACCCTCGCGGTTGCAAAGCTCCATAAGGCGTCGGAAATTCTCTTCGGCGTCAATGTCGTATTCGATGCGGTGAAGAAGCCTCGACAAATCTGCGCGGACTTCGGGCGTGAAAACCTCTTTTAGCGCGGCAACCTCGGCGGTACACTTGCAAGCTTTAACCAGCCAAATTTTGGTCGTCAAATCGTCGCTGAAGTTGTCGAAGCCGAACGTGAGCCAGGGATTAGGAATTAGGGAGTAGGGAGTAGGGTCTTCGCCGGGCATGAAGTGTATTTCCTTATAAATCGCGTCGTCGAGGAGCTTGACCACGTCCGCCTTAGCCCAAAGCCGCCGCTCGTTATTGCAGAACCGTCCGCGCCGCAGAGCCTCTAATACGCCTATAAATCGCACGTTATAAAAGCGCGTCAGCAGGAAGCCCGAATCCGTCAGCAAATGATTGAACTCCAGCAACGTCGAATAAAAATTTTCGCCGACCGTCAAGACTTCCTCGGCGATTATCAGCTCGAAGACTTTGGGCGCGGCGGGCAATTCGTCAATCAAATCTGCGCGGAACTCGTTGCACAGTCGCTTTATCTTGGGCGTCGGCTCGGTCGTCATGAGGGCGATTCGTGCGGCGGGTAAAATTTTTCGCAAGCCCGCCAACAGCTCCGCCGAATCAATCACCAAGACTTTTATCGGCAAAAAATTTGGCGGCACAAATTGTAAAATTCTCAACGTATCGTCGCCTCCAATCGCCCGTAAAAATCTTCGACGAACCGTTTCGTATCGACGAGCTTGTCGATTGTGATTGCGCCCGTCAACGCCGCCAGATGCGCTCTGTGTTCGGCAAGGTCGACGGCTTTGCTTGCGTAGGTGTCGGCGTCGGTGACAATCAGCTCGTCGAGGTCGGCGATACGCAAAATATCCGCGCCCGTCCTCGTGAACGCCAAATCTCCGCGCAGATTCAAGACGGGAACGCCCATATACAACGCCAAGGCGGTCATCATGCCGCCGGGGTATGGGAAGGTGTCCAAAATCAAATCGACCGCGCTGTAGTCCGTGAAGAAATTATCGGAGCCGCGCCGAATTTCCGCCCGCTCAATCCCGAAAGCTTTAAGACGCTCCGCCAAGGCGTCTTGCCGACTTTTGAGCGGCGTGGTATCGCGGAAGATAATCTGCGCGGAAGGCACGGCGTCGAGGATTTTTTTCACGGCGCGGAGGTAATCGTCGCTCAGCTTCATGAAATTATTCAAACTGCCGAACGTGAAATTTTTATGCGGGAAGGGGCGGCGGGCTTGACGAGCGCGAATCATCTTATCGTTGGGGCGGAAGGCAAAGGCATTGGCAAGCGGGAAAATCTTTTCGGTAAAGGAGGCGTCTTGAGCCGTTAGAAATTCGTCGCCAATGAAATAATCGATAAAATCTGCGCCCGTCGAATCGAAGTAGCCGATACCCGTCATTTGAATCCGCGCAGGTCTGTACGCCGCGATTTGCAAAGTCGTGCCGCCCTCGGTGTGTCCGCCCAAGTCAATCAGAATATCCGCGCCCGCGTCGCGAATTTTAATCGCCGCCTCCATTAAATTTTCCGCCGCAAGCTTAAAATAATTATCGACATTGCGGCGAAATTTTTTTGTGAATGCGTCCTCCTCCGCAGATAAGTTCCACGCCGTTACCGTAAATTTTTCGCGATTATAATCCGTCAATAACGCCTCGTAAAATCGTGCCGCCGATGAATCACAGAAATTCGGAGATATGAAAGCCACCGAAATTTTATCGGCGGGCTTGCGTTCGATTGGCGGCAACGGCTCCACGTCGCGATACAGCGATTTGTAAACGGCAAGCTCTTGAATCAGCGCGGGAGCGTCGAGTTGCGGCAGATAGTGCAGGGCGAATAAATAATTCGAGAAATGCGCCCGTTGCCCGCGCAAATATTTATCGGTGCACGCCGCGTTGAAGTAAGCCTGCGCGGCTCCTTCGGCGTCGCATAAATCGTGGAACGCCGCGCCTATCAGCTCGTGAACCCGCCACGCCTCCGAACTCGGCAAAATCGTCTTCAATCGCTCCAATGCCTCAGTCGGCTTGTTTTCGTCCAATAATTTTCGTGCCGTTTCCATTTTTATCAACCTCCGCGCCGATTGTACCATTACCGCGATTAAAACACAAAAAACCCTCGACACTCGCCGAAGGGCTTTTTTAACGAAATGAATTTTAAATTATCAATGTAGCATTTCCAACGTTTTTTTTGGGATATGCCGCGTCGCTCTCGATTCTTGCCTTAAATTCCTTCATACTTGCCATTTTATCAATCTCCTTTCGCAATTTCGAGTTAAGGCATTAAAAAAAAAAAACGGACTGTCAAGATTTTTTGAAAATATTTTCCGCAATCGATTATGCAAAAAATCCTGCATAGCGGATTTTGTATTTTGAACCGAAAATCGCCGCCAAAATCATTTTCGACGCTCAAAATCATTTTAAATCGCCGAATTTCCTTTCAAGCAACAAAAAACCTCCCAAACTTCCGCTTGAGAGGCTTTTTTTATATTTTCGCTACCAAATCGCGATTGGCAACGTCGCTGACGAGTTCAAAGCTCAACTGCCGCAGTTTTATGTTCGCCGCCGTTAATTTTACGCGGACGCTGTCGCCGATTTTAAAACTTTTGCCCGTCCCGCGCCCGATTAACGCAAAGTCCCGCTCAACATAATCGTAATAATCACGCTTTAAATCAGCCGCTCGCACCAAGCCCTCCGTGCCGTTGTCCAGCTCCACGAAGAAGCCAAAACTCGTCACGCTGTCTATCACTCCGTCAAAATTCTGCCCGACGAATTGTTGCATATATTCGACCGCCTTCAAGTCCAATGCCTCGCGCTCGATGTCTACCGCCCGCCGTTCCCGCGCCGAACTTTGCGCCGATATTTCCGCCAAATTTTTTTCCGATATTTTTTTGCCGAAAAAACTCGCCCGCAACTGCCGATGCACCATTAAATCGGGGTATCGGCGTATCGGCGACGTGAAATGCGTATAAAATTCTGCCGCCAATCCGAAATGCCCCAGATTTTCGGGCGAATATCGCGCCTGTTGCATTGTCCGCAATGCGTAACTCGTTATTATTTTTTCGGCGGATAATCCTTTGACTTTGGCTAAAATTGCTTGAAATGCTCGCGGTTTTTTCGCGTCCGATATGTGCAAATTAAAATGCGCCAACAAATTATTCAGCGTCAAGACTTTTTCCGCCGTCGGCAACTCGTGCACCCGATAAAGGCTCGGAATTTTATTTTTTAGCGTGTGTTCGGCGACCGTTTCATTCGCCAATAACATACATTCTTCGATTATCGATTCGGCTACGGTCTGAATTCTTTTCGTTATTTCGAGCGGTTTGCCCGCAGAATTCAGGATAATTTTCATTTCGGGCAGATTAAAATCAATCGCGCCGCGTTCGGAGCGTATTTTTTTCCGTAATCCGTGGATTTTTTTCAGTGCATTAAGATTTTCCGCGCACGCCGCCAATTCTTTATCGCCGCCGAGAAAATTATTAACTTGCGTGTAACTGAGCCGCTTAAAGACGTGAATCACGGTCGGAAAAATTTTATAATCGACGACTTTGCCCGAATTATCGAGCGTCATTTCACACGCCATAGCCAAACGGTCGACGCCCGCATTCAAGCTGCAAATGCCGTTGGAAAGTTCGGGCGGCAACATCGGAACAACGCGATCAACGGGATAAATACTGGTGCCGCGCTCGAAAGCCTCGCGATCCAAGGCGGTATTCGGGCGAACGTACCAACTCACGTCGGCGATATACACGCCCAAAAAAAATCCGCCGTCGCGTTCCTCGGCGAATACTCCGTCGTCCAAATCTTTGGCGTCCTCGCCGTCTATCGTCACGATTTTTAAATTTCGGCGGTCGATTCGCTTTGAAATTTCATTTTTATTCGGCTCCGATTCGATTTTTTCAGCCTCGGCTTGCACATCGGGCGGAAATTCTTCCGCGACGCCGTGACTGCGTAAAATCCCGCGAATTTCTACACCGGGCGCATTTTCCTTGCCCAAAACCTCAATTATTTGTCCGTGCAACGGATTCCACGAAATAATTTTTACCACGACTTTGGTATTGGAAATATATTTTTGATTCTGGACGATAATTTTTTGGTTGAAACGTTTATCGTCGGGCGTGACGGCGATTTTTTTCCCGATTTTAGTCAGCGTTCCGACAAAAATATCTCCGGCGCGTTCCGAAATTTCGATAATAATTCCCTCGCGACGACCGCGAAAATTATCCGTAATTTTGACCTTAACTTTGTCGCCGTTCAAGGCTCCGCGCAGATTTTCGGGCGCAATAAAAATATCGTTGCCGCCGTTTTCGGGCGCGACGAAGCCGAATCCCTTTAAATTCACGCTCAATTTTCCGCCAATCGCCTTCACGCCGGTGCCACGACCGCGAATAATGCCGTCGCCTCCGCCGTTATCACGCCGTCTGCCGTTTCCACCGTCGAGCGCATTGTTATTATATTTTTTCGCTGATTTTCTTGCCACGCTGTGATTTTCACCTCCTGATTTATCGGCGTCGGATATTTAAATCGCACTTCCAGCCGCCCCGTCAACGCTTTTTCGTGATATTTTGCGTCAATAAATTTGCACATAATTTCATCGAGCATTGTCGAAATAATTCCGCCGTGAACCGTATTTTCGTAGCCTTCATACTCCCGCGACAGAATTTTATTCGCAAAAATACGTTCACCGTCGAATTTAAACGTTAAATGCAAGCCTATCGGATTATTTTTTCCGCAAGCAAAACAATATTCGTCGCTCATTTAATCACTCCTTAAAAAATTCAGCGTCTGCTCAAAAACAAACTCGCGATTTTCGGCGAACGGCAATAAATGCCCCGAATTCGGCACGGTAATTATTTTTTTCGACTTTGAGCCGACATTATCCATAATAAATCGTGCGGAGCGCGGTTGAGCGGTGTGATCCTCCTCGCCGTGCATGATTAAAATCGGCTTTTTCACGCTCGGCAAAAGATTTTTCACGTCATCAATTAAATCAATCAGCTCGTGAACGGAAATTAGCGGCGTTTTTTCGTAAACATTATTGACGGCGGGCGGAACGTCGTCGAGCTTTTTACGCGGCGTAAATGTGCACGCATTGCCGCAAAGTTCGCGGGGCGGCAAATTCTTCAAGCCGCGTCCGTCATCAATAAAAATCGGCGCGGCAAGCGTAACTATCTTGGAAATTTCGTATTGAGTGGCAAATTTTAACGCCAAAAGTCCGCCCATTGAGTGCCCGACGACAAAAATATTATCGCAGACGCCGCGCAGAATAAAAAATCCGTCCAAAACGGAATTAAACCAATCGGCGCGAGTGGTGCGCATTAAATCATTTTCGTCGGTGCCGTGCCCCGCCAGACGCGGACAGAGCACGCTGAAACCCGCACGGTTAAGGGCTTCGCCCAACAAAAGCATACCGGCGGGCAAGCCCGTAAAGCCGTGAATCAGCAAAACGCCGCTTGAGCCGCCACGCATAAAAAAAGGTTCTCCACCGTCAATCAAAATAAATTCCTCCTACATGCTCATTTTGGCGATAATCAGCGTAATAATCGCAAAAAAAATGCCGAGAATTACGGTCAAACGCGCCAATAATGCGTCCATGCCGCGAGCTTTGCCCGAAAAAACAGCGTCGGAGCCGCCGTCCATGCCGCCCATTCCGCCCGACTTTGCCTCTTGACCCAATATTACCAATATCAGTGCGACCGAAATTATCGCGTCCAAAATCATTAAAAATGTCATCATTTTTATTCTCTACCCCTTAATTTTGCGACATATGATAGCTTAAAGCACTCAAACCGACCGATAAATCCTCATTTACCAGCGGAATTTTCGACGGAACCGTCAATTTAATGGGCGCAAAATTCCAAATCCCCTTGACGCCCGCCGCAATCAACTGCTCCGCAACACTCTGCGCCTCGCCGGCAGGTACCGTAATAACGCCAATGTCAACCGCATTCGCCGAAATAATTTCGTTCATATCCGCCGAATCGTTAATTTTTATGCCGTTTACCTCGGTGCCGACGATTTTTTTGTTAATATCGAGCAAGGCGACGACCGAAAATCCCAACGAAGCAAAATTAACGTAGTTGGCAAGCGCGCCGCCCAAATGCCCGATGCCGACAATCGCAAGCCGCCAATTATTCTGCAAGCCGAGAATATTTGCGATTTTATTTTTGAGTTCGCGCACGTCGTAGCCAATACCTTTGCGCCCGAATTGCCCGAACGTCGCCAAATCCTTGCGTATCTGCTCCGGCGTGATGTCCAGCCGCCTGCCGAGTTCTTCCGAGGAAATTATTTGCATTTCCTCATCCTCAACCAGCCGCAACGTCCGAAAATACAGCGGCAAACGGTCAATCGTCGCCTGCGAAATTGTCTTTTTCATGTGAGCCGCCTCCTTGTAGTTGAATCGCCGCGCCCAATGCCCCCAGTTGCCACATCAGCATTGAGCTTGGGATATTGAACAGCAAATCGTCCGTGAATCCGTTTAATGCCATTGACAGAAACGCCAGCCCTATGCCCAGCTTGAAGCCGTCGAGGAATTTTTGTTCGTCAAGCTCCGCTGCCTCGCTCAAATCGACCGGCGGCGGCTCCTCCTCGGCGGACTCTTCGGGCGGCTTTATCTGCACGCTCTTGACCGAAATTTTTTCGCCGCCTATCGTAATTTTTTCCTCGGTAGTAATTTTCTCCGCATCGGTAATTTTTTCCTCGGCAGGAACTTCCGCCTCGGCGAATTTTTTGCGCGTGCGTTCGCTGAAATTCATATCCTCATTGTGAACCACTTCGCGATAATGCTTGCGACTTTTCTTGAGCTTGGGCGGCGGCTTGTTCTTACCGAACGGCAACAGATTTATAAACTCGTTGGAAAAGGCGGAAAGCCGCGCCGCAATCACAGCCTTAAGCTCGGTCAGGTAGCGGAAAAAATCACTGTCGGCAAGCAACTTATCAATATAATCGCTAAGGGCGGTCGTGCCCTTCACGTAGCGTTCGTTGGAGTTAAGCGCGAGCGTCATAAACATTGTACCGAAAAAGTACCAGAAAAACGCCAGCGCACCGACGATACCAATCTCCGCCGCGCAGTTCAGATAAATGTTGTGGGCGTGGTAAATTGTGATGTCGGGGTCGGCGACGTAGTAATTATATTGCGGGTAAACGAATTGATACGCGCCCCAACCTATGCCGGCAAACGGGTGGTCGGCAATCATCGCGCTGGTACTAACCCAAATGCCCACGCGCACGCCCTCCGACGAATCGCTGAAGCTGAACGTCGACATAATCCGATTGATAAAAGTCGAATCGTTGCAGGCTATCACGCCCATTACCGCCGCGAACAACGCCACGATTCGCCAATCTTGCAACACGCCGTAAATCGCCAGGACGATTAGTAACGTCAGGAACGCGCCGCGTGAATACGTCATTATCAGGCAGGCGGCGAACATGATTATCGCGACGATTAGGATAATTTTTTGCGAGCGGCTTTCGGCTTTGGCGAGCATGCCCAGTGCCAGGCAGATGAATACGTCCAGATAACCCGCCAACACGTTGGGATTTTCCAGCGTCGAGAAGACGCGCTTTTTTAGTTCGGGGAAGGCTTCGGGGTCAGTCCACTTTATGTCCGCCGCGTCCACGCCGAATAAAAATTGGAAGTAGCCCCAAAGCACGACCAATATCGCCGCCGCGAACAGAGCTTGCGCCACTTGCCGCACTTGCGAGGGCGTGCGTATCGATTGCCCCACGATTAAATACGTCAGTCCGAAGATGCCGACCATGGTGCAGTAATTGTATATCAGCTCGAAACTCCGCGCCGACGACAGCAGGACGCTTATCGCGCCGATTAGCAGGAACAGCGCGACCGGCACGTCGAACGGCAGGCTCCGCAATTTGTAGCGCGTATCGATTTGTTTGCGCAGGAACCACGTTATCACGCCGAACATTACTGCCGCCGCCGCTATTTGGGGCGACAGCGCGAGGAAAAACGCCTCGACCAAGATGGCGTACAGCGTCCAATGCTCCAGATTTTTGATTCGTTGGCGTCGTGCGAAGACGCTCACCCTGTCCAAGGCTGTCCCCCCTTTTTATCAAGCGTGGGCACGCGGAAAATTGGTCATGCTTGCGGCTCGTCGCGCTGATTTTAC
>ERZ842401.6296-NODE-6296-length-12715-cov-3.541074_pt1 | contig 12715 bp, 7 predicted proteins | sample MGYA00521270_ERZ842401 | MGnify/ENA primary metagenome ERZ842401 (study PRJEB31892, sample SAMEA3878208) | bioreactor metagenome | biome: Moose rumen | place: Sweden | collected 2011-10 | study: EMG produced TPA metagenomics assembly of the PRJEB12797 data set... | reverse complement strand
GAGGCCCGGGGCGAGCCCTATACCGGCAAGGTAGCCGTGGCCGCCGTGGTGCTGAACCGCGTGAAGAGCGCGGCCTTTCCCAATACCATTTCGGGCGTGATCTTCCAGGCTGGGGCCTTTGACTGCGTACGCGACGGGCAGATCTGGCTGACGCCGGACAGCGAATCGCTGCGCGCCGCCAATGACGCCCTGGCCGGTTGGGACCCCACGGCGGGCTGCATCTATTATTATAACCCGACCACGGCCACCAGCAGCTGGATCTGGTCGCGGGAGGTGCGGCTGAGCATCGGGGCGCATGCCTTTGCCGTGTGAGGAGCCTATGCAGAAAAAACATCACATCGTTCTTTATACGCTGCTTTCGCTTTGCGCCGTGCTGGCGGTGGCCTATGCCGTGGAGGCGGAGGGGCAGAGCCGCCGTGCCACCACGGCGCTGCAGGAGACCTACCGCGGCACGCTGCTGGGCGCGATGACGCAGATGGAGCAGATGCGCGCGAATATCGATAAAGCGCTGATCTCGGCGGACGCCGGGCAAAGCGCCGCGCTGCTCAGCCGGGTCAGCAGCGACGCCGCAGCGGTACAGGGCAGCCTGAGCGCCCTGCCGCTGGCGCACAGCGCCATGGGCGACGCCGTAAAGCTGTGCAATCAGCTGAGCGATTATGCCCAAAGCCTGCTCAAAAAGGAGGAGGACGCCCTGGCGGCTGACGATGCCCGGCTGCTGACCGGGCTCAGCCAGGCCTGCGACGCCCTGCTGAGCGTGCTGACGCGGGCCTATGGGCAGATGCGCGCCGGCAAATTGGCGTTTGGCGGCGATAATGTGTATTTGTCGGCGCCCGACCGCGTGGCGCGTCCTTTGGAGAGCGCGGCTGATGAGATCGATTATCCTACGCTGATTTATGACGGGCCCTTCAGCGACGTGATCAGCCAGCAGGCGCCGCGCGGGCTGGGGGAACGGGTGATCACCCAGGCTGAGGCCGTGCGCCTGGCGGCCGATTTTGTAGGCGCGGACGCCCAGGCGGCCGCCTTTACCCAGGAGAGCGGCGGCGATATCCCAGCCTATGACGTGCGCGTCGATTTGCCCGATGCCACGCTGCACCTGGCGGTGACGCGGCAGGGCGGCGACATCCTGTGGATGTTTCCCGAAACGGCGGGATTTGCGGCCAGCCATGGCCTGGAGGAATGCCGGCAGGCTGCGCGCCAGTTTTTTGAGGCGCATGGCTATGGCGAGATGGAGCTGACCTTTTGGCAGATGTACGGCGGCATGGCCACGTTGAGCTATGCCGCCGTGCAGGAGGGCGTGCTGCTGTATCCCGATCTGGTCAAGGTGCAGCTGCGGCTGGATACGCTGGCGGTGGTGGGCCTGGAGGCGCGGCATTACCTGAGCAGCCATACCCGGCGGCAGGGACTTGCGCCTGCCCTCAGCCAGGAGGAGGCCCAGCGCGCCGTGAGCCCGCGCCTGCAGGTGACGGGCAGCCGCCTGTGCCTGATCCCGCTGAACAGCCGCGAGGTGCTGTGTTGGCAGTTCACCGGCGTGTATAACGGGCAAACCTATTATGTGTACATAGACGCCGCCACCGGCGAGCAGCGCGATATTCAGCGCTTGGTGGTAACGGACAGCGGGCCCAAGGCGGAGTGATGGGGCTGCGGAAAGCCCCCTGAATTGTGTTCAAGGTGATGAAAAGGATGAAGGCGTTCAGATCTGTGCAAGCATAATCTGTCGGCCTTCATCCTTTTTTAGTTAGATTCATATTGTCCTCATAATCATTTATAAGATATGAGGCGTATATGGTAAGAAAGCGCACTCTCTTTGCAGCGCCAAATCCTTACCCCGCGGCCGTTCCCTCCTGCGCGATCCGCCGGACGAGCTCCAGGAAGCGCTTGCAGGCGGTATTGAATTTACGGTCCTTTATATAGGCCAGGAAAACGGTGGTGGTCACCCGGGGCGTGATATCCACCAGCGTCAGGTCGTCGGGCAGGATGGGAGCCACCGGCTTGGACATCAGCAGGGCGATGCCGGTGCCCTGCTCGATCAGCTCCACCAGGTTTTCGGCCCGCTGGCTGGTGAAAACCACCTTGGGCTGGAAGCCCGCCGAACGGCACAGATCGGTGCACATGCGGTACATGAAGGAATTTTTGCTGATCAGCAGCAACGCTTCATCCTCCAATTGATCCACGGTGATGGTCGTTTGCTTCGCCAGGGGATGGGCTTTGGGCAGCACAGCCACCAGGTGATCCTCGGAGATGGGGATGGTTTCAAATTCATCCACCGAGATGTGCCGGTTGCGCAGGAAGGCGAAATCGATCTCGGATTTGCGCAGCATTTCCGCCAGCGGGGTGGAATCGGCCTCGTGGATGTTGATGATCACGTTTTTGTTGTTCTGCCGGTATTGGCGCAGGATCTCGCTGATGTTGTAGGCCTTCATCATGGGGATGGAGCCGATGCCGATGGCGCCCTTGGAATACATGGCTTCCTCATCAAAGGCCATGATGCACTCGTCGTCGATCTTCACAAATTGCTTCGCATAGGGCAAAAACAGCCTGCCGTGCCGGTTCAGGGCCACCTTGCGGGTGGTGCGGTCAAACAGCGGCATGCCCACCTCGTCCTCCAGCGTTTTGATGTGCCGCGAGAGCGAGGAGGGGGTGATAAACAGCTTTTCCGCCGTTTCAAAATAGCTGCCGGTTTCGGCTAACGCCACGAATTCACGGATGTATTTAAGTTCCATCAAGATCCCTTCTTCACGCGATATTATCCTGTATACTGCAATAATTATACGCTTTTTTCATGAAAATGTCAATCCTGGGAAAAGATTGGACGATTCGCCAATGCCCGGGCTTTTTTTGCGCCTGTTGAATTGCTGCGTTTTTTGCAATAATAACCGCGAAAAATGGTTTGATTCCTCCAGCGCGCTTCTTCTATAATGAATTTGTCAGATGTGACAAAAATCAAACCAGATCAACCGAAAAACAGGAGGCAATCCCATGAAAATCGGCATTGGACGCTGCGCGTTGGATTTTCCGCAGGATTTCTTTCCCACGGAAGGCTTTATAAAGCAGGTGCATCCGCTGCACGCGCGCGTGTTTTTCATCGACGAGAAAAAGCCCTTCGCCCTGGTTTCCATCGAGATGACCTCGCTGGCCGATGAAGAATGCGCCAGGCTGCGCAAGGAAACGGCCATCCTGCTCGGCATCGAGGAGGAAAGCGTTTGGATCGCCGTGACCCATACCTTTTCGGCCCCGCATATCCTGCCCGATTTCGCGGTGCAGACCGAGGAGGAAAAGGAGCATCGGTTCATCCTGCGGCGCACGCTGTCGGATGCCGTGCGCAGCGCCGTGTGGCAGGCCAAGCAGGAGGCGGCTGAGAGCAGCCTGATCCTGCGCCAGGGCATCAGCGCCATCCCGGCCAGCCGCGATATCGAGCTGCCCGAAGGCTGGTGGATCGGCTGCGGCGGCAAGGGCCCCTCCGATCAAACGCTGACGCTGCTGGAGGTGCGGGAGCAGAACCGGGTGAAGGCGCTGCTGCTGCACCTGAATGTGCAGCCCTCGGTGTTGGACGGCACGGGGGACGACGCGGGCAAGTGCGTCTCGGGCGATTTTACCGGCGTGGCCTGCGCGGCGCTGGAAAAGTACTATCCCGGCGCCACGGCGCTGTTTATGATCGGCGCGGCAGGCGATCAGGCGCTCGGCGCGGGCGTGGGCGCGGGGGTGGGCGCCTCCGCCGCCTCGATGGATAAGGACTTCACCAAGGCCATCGTGGGGCGGCTGGGCATCCGACAGGCGGCTTACCGCCTCGTCACCCGGGAGCAGTTCCTCCGGGAGCTGCGGGAGATGGGAAACGCCCTGTACAACTGCCCCTGCATCGCGGTGTGGGTCCCCTTCAACGAGGGCTGGGGCCAGTTTGACGCGAAAAAGGTCTGCGCCCGCATCCTGGACACCGACCGCAGCCGCATCATCGTTACCGAGATCCCGTACCAGGTGAACAAGGCCGCCATGCTGGAGAAGATTTCCGGCTACCAGGATTCCAAGGCCCTGCTGATGCAGTGCTACTATTATCAGGGCCTGGCCCTGATGGAGCAGGGCGATTACGAAGGGGCCGTGGCCTTCTTTGATCAGGCTCCCGATCTGGCCGCCGCCCAGGAAGCCAAGAAGGAATGCGTTTACCGGCCCGCCGTGGCCCTGCTGGAAGAAGGGAAAACCGAAGAAGCCCTGGAAATGCTGAACACCATTGCCGATTATCAGGACGCCGCCGCGAAAATCCGGGACATCCGCATCGAGCAGGCTCAGGCGCTGACGGAAACGCAGGATTACGCCGGGGCCATTGGGCTGCTGGAGACGCTGAACGCCAATGAGGAAACCGAAGCGGCCCTTTCCGCCGCCCGCCTGGGCTATGCCGCTTCCCTTATTGACGATGGGCGGTATGAGGAAGCCATCGCGCAATTGGCCTCTATGGACGATGATGAGAGCGTCCAGGACTACTTGAACCGGGCCCGGTATCTGCTGGCCCTGGATCTGCGCGCCCAGGGCGATTACGACAGCGCGAAAACCATTTTTGAAGTGCTGGGCGATTATGAGGACGCCCCCGCCCTGTACAACGCCTGCATTTACGATACCGCCCTGCAGAAGGCGGAAAACGGGGAATACCGGGCCGCCCTTTCCCTGCTGAGCGATATTGCCGGGTACCGGGACGCCGCCCAGCGCCGCAAGGAAGTGGCCTATCAGGCCGGGCAAAGCGCCATGGCGGAAAACGATCTGTCCGTGGCAGCGGGCTATTTCAGCCAGGCCGGCAATTATCAAAACGCCGCGGACCTGGCCCAGCGCAGCGCCGATCAGTACTACGCCGAAGCCTATGAAACCGCCGTCGCCGCCCTGGAGCGCAAGGACTATAAAACCGTGGTGGAGGCCCTGGCCCCCCTCTCCCAGGAATATTTGACCGGCAAGTACGCCGATATCCCCGATCTGTACCGGGAAGCCTGTTATCAGTACGCAAACGAACTGTACAGCCAGCGCAAGCCCTTTGAAGCGCTGACCTACTACAAGCAGATCCTGGATTACAAGGATGTTTCCGATGTGCGCCTTTCCCGCATGGTGTACCGCCTGATGGGCTTCTGGGACACCGGAAAGGGCGTAACCATGGAATTCAGGGAGGACGGCAGCTGCACCATCGAAGGCGAGGATTATTATTACTTCGCCCCCAATATTTACGCCATCAATATCGGGGATGACCCGGACGATCTGAGCTATACCTACGAAATCGTGTCCTACGGCGCCAACTATCTGACCCTGCGCCACGCGAAAACCAAAACACTGTACCGCATGACGCGGGCGGGAGAATGATCCAATGGAAGAAAAATGGGCTCAATTTGTTCAGCCCTACCGGCAAACGCCCGACCCCCGGCATCTGGATGTGCTGGACGGGGTGCGGGCGCTTTGCGTACTGCTGGTAGGCTGGTTTCATATTTGGCAGCAGGGCTGGCTTTCCCCCACCCTGCCGCTGCCAAACGGCGACGCGCTCAGTCTGGATTTCCTGCTCCGCTCCGGCTATCTTTGGGTGGACGGGCTGCTTTTGCTGTCCGGTTTTCTGCTGTATCTGCCCTATGCCCAATCCGGCGCGAAGCTGCCCGGGATCCTGCCCTTTTACAAGCGGCGGCTGATCCGCATCCTGCCCTCCTATCTGCTGTGCGTGCTGCCCATGTTTGTGCTTTCCTGCGTTCAGGGGCGGTACGGCACCGCTGTGGACGCGGCCAAGGATCTGGCGGCCCATCTGACCTTTACCCATAATCTGTTCTATTTCAGCTATTTCCTCTCCCCCATCAACGGCGCGCTGTGGACGCTGGCGGTGGAGATGCAGTTTTATCTGATTTTTCCCTTCCTGGCCCGGTTTTTCCGGAAAAAGCCGCTGCTCACTTATCTGGGCATGGCGGGCGTTGCCTTCGCTTTCCGCTATTATGCCTCCCAGCAGCCGGACACCAGCATGTACTTCAATCAGCTTCCCGCCTTCCTGGATGTTTACGCCAACGGCTTCCTGGCCGCTTCCGTTTTTACCGCGCTGCGCAAAAAGCTGGGCAATGAGCCGGACAGCAAAATCAAGCTGTTTTTCTCCGTTTTAGCCGTGGTGTGCGTTTGCCTGCTCATGCAGATCGCCCGGGCCCAGGCCGCTTCCATCGGTTACGACATGATTCGTCAGGGCCAGATGGACCGACGCTTTTCCCTGTCCGCCGTGCTTTCCTGCTTCATGCTCTGCGCCTCCTTTTCCGTTCCCGCGATGCGCTTTGCCCTGGGCAATCCCCTGATGCGCTTTCTTTCCTCCGTTTCCTTCCAATTTTATATCTATCATCAAATGCTGGCCGTGAAGCTGAAGGAATGGGGCTTCCCCCCAAGCGATTATCCCACCCCCTGGTCCCAGGGCGATTACCGCTGGCAGGTCGCTTACACCGTTTCCTGCTTCGTGCTGGCCCTGGCGCTGGCTTCTCTGATCACTTATCTGTTTGAACGCCCCCTGGCCCGGCTCCTTCGCCGTAAAACCAAAGCGGAGCAGGCTTGAACCCGCAGCGTTATGCCTTGCTCAAAATGGAGAATGAAATAAGAGTACAGATTGAATAGTCCAACACATCAGCCGAATGACTGCGTACTTGCTAAAATTCCGCAGCGTTCGCATGATGGACTATATCATCTGTACTCTGCACTCTGTACTCTTTTCATACTGTTCCTCATTTAAAAAACTGAATAGTAATCATACAGAAAGATCCTTCGCTTAACGCTTCGCTCTCGCTCCGCGTTGCTCAGGATGACAGTGCTTGAAGGTCGACGTTTCGTTACAATACACACAAGTTGCATTTAACCCATGTCGAAACATTGTCATCCTGAACAGCGGCCCAAGCAGAGCGGGCCGCGTGTGTTCGCTTGCGCCCGCCATTAGGCGGGTAGGATCTTTTAGCCGGGATTACATTCAGTATTTTAGATGAGGAACAAGTATCAAATGTTTTGAATTACTGCTCCGGATTCGCGGGCCGGGGCCCGAAGTAATGGGCCATTTGCAGATCGGAAAGCTGGAACTGGGTTTGCACCAGGCCCCAGAACTTGTATGGGCGGAGGGTCATGGTTTCGTTTTTCATACGATCCACGCGCTGCCGCCAATAACGCAGCAGGCCGCTGCCGGAGGAGGGAGAATCGGAGTTGATGTACTTCATATCCGGCTGGTTCGCCCAACGCTGATAGTGCATGGTCAGCTCCGGTTCAATGATTGCGGCGCACTCTTCCAGCTCCGCGATCATCACGTCTGTGGTCAGGGTCTGGAAAATCTGGCCCAGGCGCGCGAGGAATTTGTCGCGAATCTCGTCCGATTCGATCATTTTGCGGAAGATCACGTTGTTGATATTCTGCTGTCCCATGCCCTTCTCCTTCAGATAGGACCAGGGGCTGTTAAAGCCCGAATTGAACAGGCCGTAGTCCAGGTCAAACAGGATGCACTTCCATTTGCTTCCCTCGGTGGGCAGCTTATAGTACATGATGTTGCCGGGGTCGGAATTGCCAAAAAACATTTCGATGGCGAACCAATCGATATAGTTCTCGATGTCGATATGATCGTACAGGTATTGCAGATCGGCGGCTTTCCGGTTAGGGTCCAATTCCTTGATCACATTCAGCATATCCCGGTATTCCTTGGTGCTGCCCTGCACGGCGGATACGTTGCCCCGGATGATATTGATATTTTCGTAAATTTCCTTATCCTGCTCCAGATCCAGGCCCTCATACTGGGCGATGGAGAAGCGGTCCTTCCGCTCCCGCATGTTATAGTGGCCCCAATACTGGCCGTTCAGGTACACCACCACGGGATGCCAGCCCAGGGTGAGCAGTTTGGCGTCCAGATACTTGTCCACCAGCCTGGTTTGCACCACGTCGGCCACCCGGGTCCACACGCAGTCGTTTCCGGAATTGCGCAGGGTAAAGGATTTGTAATAGGTGTAATCCCGATCCTCAAACAGGGGATAATTGAAATACTTTCCACCTAAAGAAGCCTGGGCCCTGATTTTGAAGGATTTCTGAGGCATATCCAGGGAGTAATCCCCCATCAGATCCATCTTGATTCCTTGGGAAATGTAGGCTTCGCCCGTGCTGTGATCAAAAATTTCCACATAGCCCTGCCGGTCATCCTTGCCAAAGTTGCGGTACACGGGAGTTTTGAAGGGGATACCATGGGATTTATCCACTTCCAAAGCATCCCGAGTCTTCGTATTGCGGGCGCTGTGATCCTGGGCGTCGGACAGCAGGCCCGTTTCCTCATTCCACAGCTCGTAGGGATCACACACCAGGGACACCACGTCCAGCCGGTGGTAAAGCTCCATGAAAAAGCTGGCGGTTTCCGTTTCCGAAGGCTGCAGTCCGCTTTGGAAGGCCCGGGCCCGGATCACCATGGTGCCGGTAACGACGATGGGCTCTGTATATACCGTGCTGTTATCCACGGTGGGGATGGAACCGTCGGTAGTATAGCGGATGGTGGCCCCTTCCTCCGCGGTCAGCTCGATCTTCAGTTCGCCCCGGTAAATGCCGCTTTCATGATCGAACCTGGGCCGGGCGCTGAACCCGGAAAAGCCGTAGCCGTTGGCCGCGCCGGGCGTAGGCGCGTCATAATAAAAAAAGCCGCCCTGCCCCAGCGTCCTGCCAAAGGAGATATCCGTGGGGATTTCCGGCAGATACATCCTGTCCAGCACATAGCCTGTGGCGTCGGACAGGGTCATCATTTCTCCGCCCGCGTGGGACAGCTTGAAGGAGGCCCGCAGGCGGCTGCCGTTTTGGCTTACGCCGGTGTAGCCGTCCAGCAGGATCACCTTGTATTCCCCCGGCTGAATGGACGCCCCCTGGGGGAACGTCCATTTCCGGGGCCAGTTGATGTTATCGCTCAGCCCCCAGCCCGACAAATCCCAGGGCTGGGCGGAGGAATTGTATATTTCCACAAAGTCGCAGGCGGAATATTCATCAAAGGCCTTGATCAGATTGCCGGAGGACATGACCTCCGAAATGTACACCCCGGTATTGTTCAGCGCCCGGATGAACTGATCGGCCCGGTTGGCGCCCGTTTGGTTATTGGGGGCCCCGGGGGTAGCCAGATTGAATACCTTCCAATTGCCGCTGTCATCCCGGCCGAAGCTCATATCCCGTTCCACGCCGTTGACCACCACCCGGTCCACCAGCTCGCCTACCAGGGTGGAAAGCACAATGGTTTCTTCCTCATTGTTGATGGAGAAATTGGTGTGGGGGAACCGGGTAGCCTCCTCCACCTTGTCCTTACCGGAGCAGAACACGATGTAGTAGCCCCCCGCCGGGATCACGGCGTCCTTGGGGAAGGGCCATTTGGCGGGCTTGGTTTCATCATCGGACAGGGAAAAATTGCCCAGCTTGATATCCTTGGTTCCCGCGTTGTAAAGCTCCACCCAATCGGAAAGCTCGCCGTCCTCGTCCCGAAGACCGGTTCGGGGAGAGGGCACGATTTCATTGATCATCAATGTATCGGGCTCCACCACGTAGGCCATCAAATAATCGTCGTGGCCCGCCAGGGTGTTGGCATAGTTGGGCGAGTAGGCCTCCGTCTTTTCCCATACGCCTTCCTCATTGCGAATATAGCTTTCATCAACGTTCAGGGTGGGCACCTTCACGCTGTCGATGGAAATGCCGCTCTGATCGAACAGATAAACGCTTTCGCCCAGGGAGCTCATTTTGAACTTGGCGTGGAACACGCTGTGGGGCTCGTCCCGGTTCACGCTGTCGCAGAACACGGTCACATACCCGCCGGGGGATAATGTGACGTCCGGAAAAATGAATTTGATCCGGTCGGACCGGTCGGACAGGCCCACGCCCTTCAAATTGATGGGCGTATCCAGGGTGTTTTGAATTTCCACCCAATCGCCGAATTTGCCCGTTTCATCGGGGTAGGCGGACACATTGTCCGTCATCACCTCGGACAGCACCAGCCCCGCGTGGGTGCTCATATTGCCGGATGCGGATACGTTTACCGCCTTTACCGTGGTTTGCTTGGGCATGACCAGAATAAATAAAACCAAAATAGCCGCCAGGCCAAGCAGCATCGGCAGCCGCACGTCCTTTTTGTTGGCGCTGCGGCGGCGTTTGCGCCGGGTGTTTGCCATCGCCGGATCCTCCTTAAAAAACGCAATGTTTTGCGAAAAAACCATTTCTTCGGGACAAGCCCAATTGATTATAGCATAAAAACCCGTAACAGAAAAGACACAAATTCTGTTGAGAGAAAAGTTTACAAAAGGAGAGGGAGTAGGCAGTAGGGATTAGGGATTAGGTTATATCCATTTGAAGCCGCGCAAACGAAACCAATTTGTTTGATTATATTTCTATTCCCTACTGCCTATCGCTTACTCCCTACTGCCTAACCCCTATTGCCTACTCCCTAATCCCTACTGCCTAATCCCTCAATCCGCCCACGCCAGTCTTTGCAGCAGCGCCAAAAATTCTTCCTCTGTTCCCTGGGCGGCATAGAGGGAATAGGCGGCGTTTTCGCTGGTCAGGTACACGCAGTGCTTCTCTCCCTTGCTCGCCAGGGCGCCGGGCATATTCAGCACGGTCACGTCGCTGCGCAGGGAAACGGATAAATCATCATGCAGCAGCAGCGGCGCGGCAGACGCGGGCCGAACGGCGGTAATGACCAAGCCCTCATAGCCCAGAACCGCCATCCGCACGGTTTCCCCGTCGTGGGTGGTATTGCTTCCCTGCCCATTCACAGCCAATCCAGGCAGCATGGGCAGCGGGGCTCCGAACAAATTGGCCAGCGCCCGGGCGTCGTTCATATCGGCGGCCTGCATACGGGTCACGGGTTCCTGCTCCTCCTGCACCACGAAGCTGTTTTCCTCCGTGTCTCCCGGCAATTGCAGCAGCACCGTGCCCACGTAAATCAGCGACATCAGCAGGAATACCAGCAGGATCGTGAGCAGCCTGAACAAAATACCTCTTTTTTTACTTCCGTTTTTTCTCTCCGCCATGATGCTTTCCTTTCTCCGTTTCCCGGCGTTTTATCCATTCCTGGCCCGCCACCGCGCCGATGAGCGACAGCGCCATGCACAGGATGCCCATGCCGGGGCTGTGATAAACCGGAAACAGCAGCAGCGCGCCGCCAATGGGGAAAAACGCCGCCATGGGGTGCACGCCCCCCAGCCCCGCCCAAAACGGGATCGCCACCGCCATCGCCGGCAGCACGGCGTACAGATAGATCAGATACAGCGCCACGGCCCCGTCCCCCTCCCGCAGCAGGAACAGCGCGGGGATGCCCTGCAGGGCCAAGGCGCACAGGACCAGGATGATGAAACGATAAACGGCTTTTTTCATTTTCTTGAATGACCCTTCATTGCAGCAATCCAGCCATTATGATTGAAAGAAGGCTCTAAGTAAGAAAGGGAGTTGAGAGTTGAGATATATATTGCTGATACATGATATTCGCTGGATTCGCATGGAGAAAGAGATCACGATTATCTAAATCTCAACTCTTAACTCTCAACTCTCTTATTGGCTTAAAAAATACTCAAGGCAGATCAGTTCCCATCCCTAAAAGTCAAAGATTCCCCCATCCAGCGCGCTTCTTGCCGCCAGGATATACTTGGCGGTGTCCAAGGGGTTCACGCCCCGGCGGGGCATGGTTTCCTTCACGTCCGGCGGCGCGTCCCGATACCCCAGCAGGGACACCGTCATGCCGCCCCGGCCCCCGGTAAATTGCAGCAGACTTTCCGAATAATCCATGGAGGTAGCGGCGGGCAATTCCGCCGTGACGCGCAGCATGCCGCCCGCACGCACGGATTCCACCACTTTGCCCCGCATTTTGGTCATATCGCTCAGCACCCTTCCCCCCGCGCTTTCCGGCACGGTGATATGGGCCTCCAATATGGGCTCCAGCAGCTTGGTGCCGCCCCGGCGCAATCCGTCCATCACCGCCATGGGGGTGGCTACGATAAAGTCCAGCGGGTGGGTATGGATTTCGTGGTAATTACCCTCGATCAGCGTCACCCGCACATCCGTTACCTGCCAGCCCATCATGCCCTGCTTCAGGGCCAGGGGAATGGCTTGCTCCACCTGATGCTGGTATCGGGGCAATATGTCCCGGGGCGCTACCACCGAGCGGAATTCCACCCCGCTGCCCCGGGGCAGGGGCTCGATCAATACCTTGATCACCGCCCAGCAGGGCTTGGGCATGGTGTAAGCCACGAAGCCCTCGCAGGGCGCGGCCACCGTTTCCCGGTAAATCAATTGGGGCGGGGAAAACCGGCAGGGCAGGGAAAACCGGGTACGCAGGGTCTCATCCAGAATTTCCAGCTGCATTTTCCCCATGGCCCGGATGGTGGTTTCCCGGGTTTCCTCGCTGTACGCGGCGGACAGGAGCGGGTCCTCCCCGGACAGTTCCATCAAGGCTTTTCTTACTTCCTGCTCTTTTCCCTTTTCCTCCGGGGTCACCCGGGCGGCCAGCAGCGGCTCTCGAAGCGTCCCCAACTCCATGGGCCGGGGAAGCTGATTTTTATCTCCCAGCACCGTACCCACCGGCACATCGGAAAGGCCGTACACCACGCCGATGTCTCCCGCCGCCAAATGGCCCGTATCCTGGCCCCGGCCGTCCGGGGTCCAAAGCCGGATCTGGGTAATTTTCCGCTGATTGTCCCCGATCGTAACAGCGTCCCGGTTCTGCAATTTGCCGGAAAACACCCGCACATGGACGCCC
>ERZ842401.6295-NODE-6295-length-12716-cov-3.452966_pt1 | contig 12716 bp, 9 predicted proteins | sample MGYA00521270_ERZ842401 | MGnify/ENA primary metagenome ERZ842401 (study PRJEB31892, sample SAMEA3878208) | bioreactor metagenome | biome: Moose rumen | place: Sweden | collected 2011-10 | study: EMG produced TPA metagenomics assembly of the PRJEB12797 data set... | reverse complement strand
GCAAGTTTATCCAGTTTTGTATAGTAAAGATCTATATTATCAGATTTCATATATAAAAAATACTGTTTTAAATCATCTGAAATTTTATTATTTTTAGAAAAGTCATTTAAAATTTTTAAATAATCTTTCATATCATATTTTTCATACGGTATAGGTTTATTCATATTAGCATTATAGTATTTTTGATACGCAGGATTATAGTAATATGAAAGCTTTTGTTGTCTTTTAATTTTCAGATTATTTAAATTATTTATTATCCGTACAAAGCCCTCAGGACTTTTGAAATATTGTGAATTTATTAATTCTTTAAAATCCGAATTATCTTTTATCTCGTTATAAATATTTCCGCAATTAGTAAAACTGCCATATTTCGCAAGTTGTTCTAATTTACCGCGTTCATACAGCATTACATTTCTGTTTAACGGACTTGCATTATATTCATCATAAGTCAAATCAGGATAATATAATTGGTACCCATGTTGTAAATTTGTATTCATTATATGTTCTAACTGTTGTCTATACAAATTAGTATTTACAGAAGAATTATAATTTTGTCCGTATATTGGGAATTGAATCATTTTCTTACCTTTCTATTTTACATATCCTTGACCATCTGCAACAAGACCTTCCCAAGTTTCATATAATACCGCATTTAATTCCGGCGATGCAGTAATTATTGGAAAAGGATCTCTCGTTAATCTCAAATTCATAGGATTCATACAATTTATTATTGCTCTTGCAAATTCTTCAGCAAAAGTTTCCGGAAGCATTGTTTTACCATATCCGCTTGATTTCTTTAAAATTTCTCTTGTTTCTTGTGAAATATAAGGATTTGGTATTGCATTTCCTTTCAAATCATATACAGGCATGTTCAAAACATCCATAATTACTTTAACGTTCGGATTATACGGATATATATTATTTTGGAAAGGACATCCGAATTTTGAATATAAATGATGATTGTGAACACTGTGCCCAAATTCATGAAGAAAAGTCTCTAAAAAGTGCCCTGAAGCATGAAATCCTCCATCTTCTATATTACGAGGCTTAGAATTTTCCATGTGATTATCCCAATCATAAACGGTATTAAATGTTACGGTACGAATCGGATAGCCTTTTATAGGATTTGGGCCATAATAACAAACCGCTATCGGATAACTGCCGTCAGGATCTATTATTTCTTCCATGTCAATTCTCGTTGGTAAAACAATAGAGGGATGATTTATTTGTTTAAATATCTCTGCCGCATTCATACAACAATAACCTATTACATGCTGAGCTTTATCAGAGCCAAGTCTTAAAGAGCAAGGAATACCTTGGCTGTTAAAATAATCTTCAACAGTTCTTGGACTTAACTGCATTGCAGATTTTTCATGTAATAACAAGGATTTGTCATAAAGATAATCTTGGATGAGAGTTTCTCCAAAAGACAGTTTATAAGAACCTTTATCATAAATACTACGTTCGAATGCAGATTTAACCCTTGGAGTGTACTTTTTTTCAGAACTACTCACGGGGGTTGATGAATATGAACTTGTAGTTTTACAATATGACTGTATAGGAGATATTCTCATCGTTTATTTCCTTATATAACATCAAATATATCTATATCTACATCTATATCCGGCTCAATTTCAATTTCCGGTCCTAAATCTATATCCCCCCCAGGGCCTTCAATATCTTCAGGGATATCTATATCTACACCGTTAAGACCTTCATCTAAGCCTTCTGTATTTTCAATTTCGCTTATTGGCTTATCAATTTCCGGTTCATTATCAATTTCTGATGATAACTCACTATCCGGATCAGTAGCTTTTGCTGCAGATTCTGCTTCACCCTCTTCGTCTAATAAATTTACAGAGGATGCATCATCAGTATCAATAGAACCTTCTTGTGGTTTTTCAATTTCTTCATGACCATTTTTAAATTTTTTGGCAACAGATTTTGTACCTTCAATTGCAGTTCCTGTAGTTGCACCGCTTAGCGCACCTTCTGCAGCGGCACTGCTTCTGCCATTACCCATTTTACTAAAATCTGTTTTGTCTTTTCCGCCTTCATAGTAATTTTCTATAATGACCGTGCCATTATCTTTAACCGGAACAAATCCTTCTCGTGTAGGCAGACCACCATTATTCATGAATTGTGATTTAATTTTTTCTGCCGCTTCATGAATACCTCTGAATTGAACCGGACGATAAGTGTAAAATGTGACTTTCATATAATTTATCCTTTCCTTTTATATAGTACCTAGAAATATTATTTTTATCATAGCTTTTCTCATTATTCTTTTTTCTTGCTTATTTTCTTGAAAATTTATCAGTTTATCAACAAGTCTTTCATATTTTTTTGATTGCTTGTTAATACTGTTTATGTATTTTCTATGTCGATTATTAAATTTTTCATTTCTTTCGGACAATTTTTCAATGACTTTATTTCTGGTTGCATTTTCACCTTTTACGTAATTTATGTATTTAACCCCGTCATACAAGTACTTATTCAATTCATTATATTTTGCAGCATTAATTTTTATACCATTTGAATAATAATGAGTAATAATATCTTCATATTGATTTGCAATATTTCTTGCTTCAGACTCAACTTCTTTAATAAAATCGTCACTAAATTTAGTTTCTATAAGTTGAGATATCAAACCTATTACCGGTAATTTAGACAACGAAGGATTTTTCTTGGCAATTTTGTTTATATCATCTTTTATAACAAAATCAAAGTGTTCCAAAACAGGCCCTAAAGCGTTCATTGCAGTATATATTTTAACTTCTTCTTTTGAAAGTTCTTTATAAGCTTCTATAATTCCTTCGTCCGTATTTTTTGCATTTGATATAATTTTATCTATTTTTTCTTTTGTTAATTGTGTTTTATAGTTTAGGTCTTCTCTTAGCTTAGGGGTGCCATAGATGTAATATGGATTACCTGTAAAAGTCGTCTGTTTTTTTACTGACTTTAACCATGGGGAATAGGTTTCATATTTCTTATAACAATCCTCTAAAGATTCACCATTTAAAGATTTTAAGTCGTCTGCTCCATTATTTTTTAACAACCGGACCATATCTTTTTCTCCAAGCAGCGCATAATGTAAAATCGGAGTATAACCATCCTTATTATAAAAATTAAGATCTACATTATATTTTTTTAGTTCATTAATCTGTTCTTCATTTCTGACATAAAATATTGAAGTTTTTCCGTATTCATCAGGTCTGTTCGGGTTAGCGCCGCATTCTAACAAATATTCAAAGATTTCTTGATTATTTTTTTGTAAAGCATCTTTTAAGTAATTTTTAAAATTTGGGTTAGAACCCGCAGCCAAAAGTAATATTTTAGCATTATTACACGAAGTATAATCATAAGGAATTTTATAGTCTTTATCCGGAATATTTGGATTTGCATGATACGATGTCAGATAATAAATACCCTCTATATTATTCGTTTTTGTAACATTATGAAGAATTGTAGAACCTTTTGGAGTCCGTACATCAGGATTTGCTTTATTTTTTAATAGCAATTCCATCATCTTTGTAGTTTTAGCATAGGCTAGTGGCGGTAAATTTTTATTGTCTTGGATATTAGGATCTGCACCTAATTGTAATAAAGCATTTACTTTTTTTATATCATTATTTATTACATTCAAATGTAATACTGTTTGATTATTTTTATCGGTAAGATTTATCTTTGCACCATTAGCAACCAACCATTTCAACGTATTTGTATCTTTAAAATAAAATATCGGAGAACGTCCCCATTTATCTATATAATTTGTATCTGCATTGTATTTTTTTAATAATTGCGCATTATCAAGCTTTTGTTTTATAACGGATTCATGCATAAGAGTTTGTGAATTCGAATCTACCGTATTTGGGTTTATCCCGAACTTTAAATATGTTTCTAATGTTTCAGGATAATTAAAAGATGTTGTAAACGGAGTTTTTCCAAAATCGTTTTTTAAATAGGGATTTGCTTTATTTTTAAGAAGTAATTCTGTTATTTCAGGACTGCTTACAGACTGATGTAATGGGGTATTATTTAAATTATCTTGCGTATTTATATCAGCATTATATGGTAAAAAAACTTTTACATGGGGGATATTTAAACGAGAACACGCTATAGCAAACGGAGTTTTGCCATGAAAATTTTTTTGATTTGGATTAAGCCCTTTTTGTAATAAAAATTTAGAAATTTCTTTTTGGTTATATCGTGCAGAAGAATGTAATAATGTTTCAAGTTTATTATTAACAACATATAAATCCGGCAAACATTCAACTTCCGCAAGATTTCCTTTTTTTATTCTTTCATCTGCATCATTAAATGATAAATATTTAGTCCCAAATGTAGTATTTTTAGGGACAACTAATCGTAAACAAGAATCTCTGTTATTAGTGATTGGTGTAATATACATTAAAAGACTTCCCCATTAGTTTTGACTATTATAAATAAAAAAAAGATTAAATTTGCTATAGTTAAAAACTTATATTAAGAAATATTAATAGTAAAGTATATAAATAGCAAAAATTTTTTTGAAAGACTTTATAATTTTTAAAAAGGAGAAGTGTATATGCGAATAAATCCTATTGTTAGTGTACCTCAATATAGGTACAACGAGTCTCTAAATGTTTACCAAAACAGAATTACAAATCCAAAAATATCTTTTAAATCCAATGATGATGATTATTTTGACTACGATGCCAAATTAAAAGAAAAATTAAATTCCAGAAGCAAATGGCAAAAATTTTGGGGAGCAGGTAAGAAAAAAGCCAAAAATGAAACAAATATGGAGTTAATAGGGTTCAATCTTGCTCATAAGGCAAATCAAAAAAGAATTGATCAAACTATAGAAGATAAAAAGAAAATCATTGCTGGAAAGCAAGAAATTATTCAATTAATGGAAAAAAACAATCGCCTTTTGGAAGAACGATTAAAAGAAGCAAAAGAACTTCAAGCAAAAGATGAAACTATTCTTGATTTAAAAAGACAATTAGAAGAATCTCAAAAGGAAACAGCTATTAAAAAAGCCGACTTTGAAGCTGAAGTTGAAAAAATAGATAAATTAAAAAGAGAACAAGAAATTTTAACACGCCGTGAGGCCGGAAAAGGCTGGAATAAAATTGCCGGTTATGACTCTTTAAAAACACAAATGGAAGACACTTTTATAAATAAACTTGCTCAGGAAAAAGCCGGTTACGAAGTCACAATGCCAAACGGAATATTATTATACGGACAGCATGGAACAGGAAAAACACGTTTTGCAGAAGCTTTTGCTCAACAAGCAGATTGTCATTTTGTAGAAATTGATACAATGCAAGATAATGATGATATTTTGCAAGATATAAGAAGCGAATTAAAGAAGGCTAAAAAACTATACAAATCGGAAGAAACACCGAAAAAACGTACAATTATACTTTTAGATGATTTTAATGCTATTGCTCAATTATCAGAAAAAGAAAAAGAAGAACTTGCAAACCAAAACTATGATTTTGAAGATACAACCGTAGGACAATTGGCAGAATATCTTGAAGATAGTGCATCCAATTATAAATCGACAATATTTATGACAACAAACCATCCTAAAAGAATTGATTCCGAATTATTAAATGAAAATTTAATTCCATACCAAATCTTTCTTGGACCACCAAACCCAAAAGATGCAGCAGAAATTTTCAAATACCACACAAAAGATTTTACAAGTCAAAATATTGATTATAACAGGCTTGGTAATGAAGTTGCAAAAGCAATTGAAAATGAAGAAGCATACAGTGCACAGGGTATTGTTAATATAGTTGAATATGCAAAAGAAAAAGCTATAGGTGCTGAAATAACCGAATCTGATCTGCTTAATGCAATAAAAGAAGTTAAACCTGATATTACTAAAAAAACATTTAATGACTTTTTAAATGAAATGAGTGATATTTTAGAAGAATACACAAGTAGGAATAAGGGAGAGGAATAATGAATATCTTTGCAATAAATGCAACCGATCCGAAAATTAAAACAAACAAGATAAAAAATAAAAATCCTTTCTTTATGGGAGAAATAACTCAAGATGTTTACACAACAAAACAAAAAATAGAGCAAATGCCACCAAAAGAAAAGGTTGGTTGGGCTGCAACATTTGTTGCTTTTTTCACTTCTGTTTTTGCTATTTTTAAAAATATTAAAAAACCTTCGGCGACAAACCCTAAAAATATTTTAAAAACGGCAAACAAACTTATACAGCAGTTGAAGCCGCAAGATACAAGCTTGGCAAAAGAAGTTTTTCCACTATTAATTAAAAACTCCAAAACATTACAAATTGAACCGAAAGACTATAATAAAATTTTAAATGGTATTAACGAGCGTAACAAAGATTTTATGACTTCTGAAGGGTTAGATTTGATAGCTTCAAAAATGGAAAAAATGAAAGATTGTATATCTGATCATGTTGAAGATATAGTTACACTTATTGGATCTATAAATAAAAATAATAAACATATTTTTAATTCAGTAGTAGAAAATATTAAACAATTAAAAATTGCAGATGTAGATGATATTCAATTATTTTTGGAAGAGCTAAAACCGGAAAAACATAATTATGTTTTTGACGAATTGATACAAAAAATTGTGCCTTATGAAAAATCATTAACAATAAACACCCCTAAAAGATATGCAAAATTATTCAATGTCATAACTCCGCAAACAGAAGATATAATTCCAAAAATTGCAGAATTTCAGACTTTTAAAAATAAACATATTGATAAATTCGGGATATTAACATCTGTATCGGAAGAAAATATAGAATGTGTTATGCCGCTATTAAATAATATGGAAAAATTAGAATATAATTCTTCCGAAATAAAAAATCTTCTAAAAATATTGAACAACAACAATGCACATTCTATCGAACCTATTGCAAATAACATAGAAAATATAAAATCTCTAAATTTAGACGTAGAGGAACTTTTCTCTATATTAAAAGATAAAAATCAATCTGCTATTTTCAATAGTATTATGCATAATACTGAAAGCTTTAAAATAGAAGAACTTTCTGATATTAAAAGCTATCTTAAGGTATTAAAACTTGAAAATATGGATTTTATAAATAAAGAAGTTATGCCAAAATTAAAGGGGAATTTGGATGTTTTAGGTTTAGAATATTCCGAACAAATTGCAGATGTAATATCAAAAATTACACCTAAAACTGTACAAAGTATAGAAATAGTAACAGAATATGCAAAAAAACTTGGTCCAAATCTATCATATAATTCCCTACTAGAGGCAATAACTGAAGAAAATATTTCTAAACTGCCTAAATTATTTGAAAATATAAAACAAACTGAAGTTTGGGATAATTTTATGGTCGATTCAACAGACTTCAAAAAATTACTTGAGTCAATTTAAATATGTAGGAATTAAAAATGCGTATACAAGCTTATACCGAATATGTTCCGATGCAACATAATAAAGCATATACTAAACCCTCTTGTCATACATCATTTAAGGGTGAAAATGACAGTTTAGAATCAATAGAACGCGGCTATACCCCAACAGAAATAGAACTTGCCGGAAAGTTCTTATGTATGAAAAGTATAGATAAATATATCCAAGATAATATGTCTTCAGTGTGGTTAATAGATACTGTAGATAATGCGTTGGAATTGCTTGGCAAATATAGGGCTTATGAAATTACTCAAGCCAAAAAACTTAAAGATTTTTCCGAACAGGTAAATAATTTAGGCAGGAAACAAACACAAATAATAAATCGAAATAAAGAAATTTATGGAGAGTTAGAAAAAGTAGGTATACAAAATGCCATAGATAAAATAAAATTAAATAAAATACTAACTCAAGAAAAGCGCAAAAGGCAAGTATTTCAAGAACTAAATGAAAAATATATTGCTCTTCAAAAATTAGAGCAAAAAAGTTTTCCAAACGCAATAATGATAAAAGGTATGGATAATAAAGAGGAACAAAAAGAAGTTATAGAATATCTTAAAAAAAATAACTGTGAAGTCTATATCCTAAATTTTGACCATATACCGTGTGAAATTGCTCATAAAGAAATAAGTGCTTGTGTAAAAAAGATTAAAAACAGCGGAAATCATTCTATCATCGTAATAGAAAACTTTGATAAATATACCATTCCGGTAGAAGAAAATTTTAGTTTTATAAACAAATTAAAAGGATTTCTATGTGCATGCTCAAAAAAAGATAATACCACCATTTTGGTATTTGAAAGCAATGAAGAAAGACTAGATGAAAATATTATTGGCAAGCATAGATTTCAAAAGGAAATTGATGTTAGAAATTATAAAACAGATGATTTTTGCGAATTTACTCCAAAATATGACGGATACACACTAATTTATGATGATAATGAAGACTCACAAGTTGATTTATATTTAGCAAATTACGGAACAAAGAAATCAACATTATGGATTGATTCTGACGACAGCAAAAAAATTACGGCTGCCTTAAACAGAGTTGATAAAATAAAGAAACTTCCTCCGTTTAAAGAGATTTTATTTGCACAATTTCCGGAACCGGACAGTACCATTTCAGGATATAAATATTATCCTCAAAATCATCTTACTAATGATTATAAAAATATTTTTGAATGTTATATTGGTTAGAAAATAATTGATAAATTTTAATAAAAATTCATAGTACAATTTACATTTAGAAAAATGTACCGGTTTTAATACTCCCAAAAGACAATGATTTTAAACGAAAATAGATAAAAAATACTAATATGTATAATTCTATTTGGTATAACAGTTTAACAAAACCTTTCCTTGCACCGCCTGATGCTATTTTTGCACCGGTATGGGGTGTTTTATACATTCTTATTTTTGCTGCATTATTTATCTATATTTTCAAAAAAGCAGAAAATAAAGAAAGCGGATATTTATTTTTTGGAATACAGTTATTATTAAATATCATTTGGAGCCCGATATTTTTTGGCGCACACAGCATTCTGGGGGCATTAATTGTAATTGTTTTTTTAGATACTTTTGTTTTTCTGACTATCAGAAAATTTTATTCAATTAAAAATTCTGCAGGGATATTGTTAATTCCATACTTTATATGGTGTCTTTTTGCAACGTATTTAAATATCGGATATTTATTGTTAAATTAAAATCCTAAAAATTCATCAATTTTTTCAATAACCTCAAGAACTCTCGGAGTATAAGTACAAGCATCTTTATTCAATTTTAATTTACATTTGCGCTTAAAGCACGGTTGGCAGCGTAAATAACAAGAACCTAAAGATGCATACTTGTCCTTAGAACCTAACGGGCCTAAAACATCTTTTGGAGTACACGTAAATATTGCAATAACTTTTGGATTTCGGGATGCCCAAGCTAAATGAGCACTTCCGCTATCAGGAGATAAAACAAGATTACAACGGGAAAAAACTTCCGCAAGTTCTATAATATCCGTTTTTCCCGCAAGATTAATTCCGATACCTTGTGAAATATATTCTATTAATTCATTATCACAAGGGGCGCCGGTAAATATTAAATTACACTTTGCCGCAAGATATTCAACAACTTCACGCCAATTATCTTTATTCCAATGTTTATTACCCCATGTTGTTGCAGGGGCAATTGCAACAATAGGTTTTGATTTATCAATTGTTAATAAAAGTTCGTTAATTTTTTCTATTTGTGTTTTATTTCTCGGCGGCAAAGTAATTTTTATATCTTCAGGCGCAACCTCTATTCCCAGATGATTTGCGTATCTCAGATAATTCATAACTATTGGTGAATTTGGCTGATATGAAATATTATCAATCCACTCATTTCCGCCCAAAAGCGAAAATTCACGTCCTTCTTTAGAAATAATACGTCTTTTTGCTCCGCAAAATAACATCCAATATAAGCTTTTTAACATCATTTGAGAATCTATTGCAATATCAAATTTTTCCGCTCTTAATTGTTTTAAAATTTGCAAATATTCTTTAAAGCTTCTTAAAGATGGCCCGCGTTTTTTCCATTCTTTCATCGGAACCAGAATGGTTTTATCTACACAAGGATTATTTTCAACAATTTGAATACCTTTTTCAGAAACAAGCCAAGTAACTTCATAGCCATTATCCTTTAGCGCATTTGCTAAAGGCACATTGAAAATTACATCTCCTAAAGATGACAGTTTTATCAATAATGCTTTTTTCTTGTTCTCTTCCATAACAGTGAGAACATTTTAACATAAAAAATTTAAAAAATAATCTTTACCCTTGGAATGCTTTGAATGAACGTTCTGTGTTTGCTTCCATCGCTGCTTTTACAGAATCATATTCAGTTAACAGTGCATTGTGTTCTGTATCAAGCCGTTTTAACTCCATTTGAAATTGTTTATCTTTTGTATTTATTGTTTCCATAGCTTCTTCATATTTAACTTCGGCACGTGCAACTTTTTCTTTGTCATCTGTTTCAACGATATCAGTAGCATTTGTGTATATAATTGATTGCCAGTTAAGTTTTTTAAATTCTGAAGAATTATTGCTATTAATGCATTCCATAGTAATAATACCTTCTTTTAGGGCATCATAGAGCCAATCTTTACTTGTAACAAGTTTTGAATCAAGAATAGCGTAATTTTTTGCAAAAGTTTCTTTTTCTCTGTCATAGAAATTCATTGAATGATAATAAGTAACCTCATCCAAATCATTTGTGAGTTCTCTTGTTTCAATTTTTGCAGGGTCATTGTACCCGTTCATTCTGTACCAAAGGTTTGTATACCATTGAGCTTTGTCTTTGTCGTTTACTTCTATTATGACTTTGTTAACTTCAACATCTTCATATTCAACAGATGTAATATATTCCGGTACTTCTTCAGGTTTTTCTGATAACCATTTTACATATTCCGGATTTTCAGTTGTTAAAGTTTCTTCCGGATGCTCTACTGTACTTGTTACTTCATCAAAATCAAATTCTAATATATGAAAGAATTCTTTTAAATAGACTTCATTAGTTAAACTTCCCCCTTTAGGTGTACCATTAGAGTATACATTTTTTTCTTGAAGATACCACAAAAAATCTACTAACTTTTGGTGAAGGGAATATTCATGAGATGTATCATCACACCCGACATGGTTTGGGCCGGGAAGACCCTCATATGGTGCATCACAAGCCCAATCTTTAGTACCTATATTTTGGTAAATATCACCATTATATTGAATATCAACAGTTTCATTCACTCCGGATTCATGACATGGGGTGGAAAATTTGATATTTTCTACCAATGTTTCAGATACATCTTGATGAGCAGTATTCCAACTCCAATAATCATCAGATGTTTCATCAGTATTTACAGTAATATAAAAACTTTCACCTGAAGACGTTTGGTGATATCCTGCACCAATCCAACTTGCTATAACATTCATAAATGCATTAGTGTCCCCTTGTAAAGCAAGATCCATATCTTTTGTATTCAAAGCAAGAGAATATATACCATAAGGGTCTTCATGAATTCGTTCTGTCCATGCCGGGGTTGTTGTTGTAAGATAATGTTCCGGTTCACGAGCCTCCCAATCTGCAAGATCTATTAAATATTGCTCATAATCCGGATTTATTACTGTCGTTTCATACGGTTCTTTTACTATTGTGGTAATAACCTTTTCTTCGATTAAATCATATCTTTCTAAAAATTCTTTAAGGTTGCTTGTTTCTTTATAGTTTTGAGCATCAAGACGGGAAACGAGCACCTGACCTGCTGTATTAACCAAAGAATATTGGTTTTTATAAGGTTGATATTCATAAATAATCGCAGGGGTCAAATCTTCACGGGTTAATTTGGATGCACTGTTATAATTTGTATATTCAAGTTTTTGCGCATTTAAAGTTTCTGCATAATCTTGTTGTGCTTCTATTCCCAAATTCGACAAGTGCATTTTAGCATTAGTAATACGCTGACTCTTGTATTCATTGTCAGTTAACCTTGCTGTTATGGATAATAATCTTGCCTGACTTGATGATAAACCCATTGACTTAAAAAATCCTTTCTCACATCGTTTATCGGTATTTTTAGGATTTTTCTTTAAAAATTTTGGGTAGATTGTTAAGTGATGTTAAGAAAATTTTGTCATCTTGAGCAAAGCGAAAAATCGTCCAATTTGGTATATTTGTAGATTTTGAAACAAGTTCAGACACTACATTTACATTCTGTGAAGGAAGTTTAATAAGGGAACTATTTTATTTTTAAAAACGTAATTGTTTTTTCACCGTATTTTTTTTGCTTTAAAATCTCAAAATTTGCAGGAATATCAACTTCTACAACATGTTCGAAAATTACAATTTCACCCATATCTCTCACAGCAGCAAGACTTTGTTCATAAACTCCGGAAAAATAAGGCGGGTCAATGTATATTACATCGAATTTTTCGTTAATTTTTTGGCAAATTTTTAAACTGTCACCCAAAATCAATTTTAAATAATTATCTTTTTCATATTTTGAAAAATTATTTTTTATAACATTATAAATTTTCTTATTTTTTTCTATCGCGACGATTTTACTAAAGCCCCTGGACAAAGCTTCAAGCCCCATAATGCCGGAGCCGGCAAACATATCAAGAAAACTCTTACCTTCAAAATCAATCATTGCCCCAAGGGTATTAAAAACCCCCATACGAACTTTCGACAAAGTCGGACGGGTAATATTTTCGTCCGGAGCAGTTATTTTTTGCCTATTATAAATTCCACCAGATCGGAAGAGCACACGTCTGAACT
>ERZ842401.6294-NODE-6294-length-12718-cov-44.946063_pt1 | contig 12718 bp, 9 predicted proteins | sample MGYA00521270_ERZ842401 | MGnify/ENA primary metagenome ERZ842401 (study PRJEB31892, sample SAMEA3878208) | bioreactor metagenome | biome: Moose rumen | place: Sweden | collected 2011-10 | study: EMG produced TPA metagenomics assembly of the PRJEB12797 data set... | reverse complement strand
CAGGCTTCCCACGGGTCCCCAGACGGCAGCCTTCAGCGAGCCCTTGCGACCGTCCAGCGTAATCCACTGCGTCTTGTAGTGCTGATGGGCGGTGGCCGAGTTCAGGTAGAACTTGGCAGGATTCTGCGGGTCCTTCGAGCGGAACAGCACCTCCTTGTTGACATCCTTGTCCTTGGCGATGTGGCCGCGTCCGATGTAGAGTGCCTCCTTGGGAGACAGGGCATATTCCTTGCCGTCGACGATGACCACGCCGTCGCCCTGTCCGCAGTTCACCACGCCCAGCTCACGGTTGTAGAGGAAGTACTTGTTCTTGATGCCGGGGTCCACGTCAAGGCCCAGGTCGCGGAAGTTCTCCAGTTTCAGTGTCTTGTTGACGGGCATGGCACCACCGAAGATGAAACGGTCGTAGTGCGAGTAGGTAAGGTTGATTTCGTCGGCCACCATTACCTTCTCCATGACGAAGCGCTCACGCAGGGTCTTCGTGTCGTAGTGTTTTACGTCCTCCGGATGGCAAGCTGTCTGGAACTGTACGTTCTGCTGGCCGAAGCCGTTGGTCATTGTTCCCATAAGCAATAAACTTAAAATAATCTTTTTCATTGTTGTTTGTTATTGATTGTTCTTGTTTTCTTTCATGATGCGCATCTTGTTCCACACCACCATGCTGATGGTGATGAGTGTGAGGATGCCGGCGCCTATCCATTTCAGATACGCTACGCACTTGTAGATGACCCAGCCGAAGAGTGATGACGCGAAGTCGAGGGCACCGCCCTCGAAGCCTGCGGGGATGTCGGCGGCTTTGTCGCCCGTCTGCTCAAAGACGGTGTGGGCAGCCTGTGTGAAGGCCGCTGCCATGTCGGTGACGAAATAGAGTCCGATGGCCAGTGCGACGAGTCCGATGAGGAACGTCTTCACCACGTTGCCCTTGGTGAACGGCAGTACCATGGGGAAGAGGTAGAACATGCCTGCCAGCGATGCCAGCGGCAGGAACTGGTTGCCTGGCAGAATGACGGCCAGACCCAGTGCTACGGGAATGAGCAGCAGCGATACGACGAGCGTGGTGGGGTGACCGATGACTACAGCCGGCGACATGCCGATATAGACCTTCTTGCCGTTGAATTTCTTCTTAACCACTTCCTGCGTCTTCTCGGCGATGGGCTTCAGCCCCTCGATAAATAGCGACGTGATGCGGGGAATAAGCTCCATCACGGCACCCATCGTTACACCGAGATACAGTACCTTCTTAATGTCCAGCTGGGCCAGCGCGCCTATCAGCGCACCCACGATGACACCCAGGATGAGCGGTTCGCCCATGACGCCGAACTTCTTCTTCATGCCCTCGGCATCGATGTTCAGACGGTCGAAGCCGGGAATCATGTCCAGCGCCTTGCCGATGACGAGTGCGAAGGGAACAAAGCTCTGGCAGAATGGCTGTGGGATGCTGATGCCTTGCCATTCGGGATAGTACTCCTGGAATTTGTCGGCTGTCAGGTCGGCCATCACCAGTGTGATGATGTAGCACACGATGGCGGCAAAGTAGCCCCATGCCAGACTCTCGCCCATGACGAAATAGGCTACGGCGCCGATGAAGGCAAAGTGCCAGTAGTTCCACAGGTCGATGTTCACCGTCCTGGTACAGCCTGTGATGAGCAGCAGGAAGTTGACCCCCAGGCAGATGGGGATGATGAGTGCGCCCACGGCGGTGTTATAGGCCACGGCTGCTGCTGCCGGCCACCCCATGTCGAACACTTTCAACTGCAGGTGGTAGAGTTCACTGATAGCGCTCAGCGGACCGCCGAAGTTGGTTGTCAGCAGTGCCGTGACGATGCCTAAGCCCACGAAACCGACACCGACATAGAGTCCCGACTTGAGTGAACGTCCGAACTTCAGTCCGATGCACAGTCCGATAATCGTAAAGAGAATGGGCATCATCACGCTGGCGCCCAAACTGATAATGTAACTGAATACTTGTTCCATTTGTTTAGTAAATATCGATATTTTTGTTTGTTTTTAGCGTATTCGACTGCAAAGTTAATAAAAAAATAGTGAACTAAGCACGCGTTGGCAGATTTTTTTTTGGAAGTCTCAGTTTTTCTGTGTATCTTTGCAGGGAGTTTTTCTCTTGAAATGAAAAGAAACTAAAAACAAATACACAGATTATGGCAAAAGCAGTAGATTTCAAGTATGCCCCGATGTTTCAGTTGGGCGAAGACAAAACCGAGTACAGACTCTTGAGTAAGGAGGGTGTTACCATCAGCGAATTTGAAGGCAAGGAGATTGTCAAGGTGTCGAAAGATGCCCTTACCCTCTTGGCACAGCAGGCTTTCCACGATGTGGAGTTCATGCTGCGCCGTGAGCATAACGAGCAGGTGGCCGCCATCCTGAAAGATTCCGAGGCCAGCGAGAACGACAAGTATGTAGCCCTGCAGTTCCTGCGCAATGCCGAGGTGGCGGCCCGTGGCGTGCTGCCCTTCTGCCAGGACACCGGTACGGCCATCATCCACGGTGAGAAAGGCCAGCAGGTGTGGACGGGCTTCGAAGACGAGGAGGCCCTGTCGCTGGGTGTCTACAACACCTTCACGCAGGACAACCTTCGCTATTCGCAGAACGCCCCGTTGAACATGTACGATGAGGTCAACACCCGCTGCAACCTGCCCGCACAGATTGACATCGAGGCTACCGAGGGTGCCGAGTATCGTTTCGTGATGGTCGCCAAGGGCGGCGGCTCGGCCAACAAGACCTACTTCTATCCCATGACCAAGGCCACCATCCAGAACGAGGGCACGCTGCTGCCGTTCCTGGTTGAGAAGATGAAGTCCTTGGGAACGGCCGCCTGTCCGCCCTATCATATCGCCTTCGTCATTGGCGGCACGTCGGCCGAGAAGAACCTTCTGACCGTGAAGCTCGCCTCTATCAAGTACTACGACGGCCTGCCCACCACTGGCGACGAGACCGGCCGTGCCTTCCGCGACGTCGATTTGGAGAACAAGCTGCTGGCCGAAGCCCACAAGATTGGCCTGGGTGCACAGTTTGGTGGTAAGCATCTGGCTCACGACATCCGCGTTATACGCCTGCCGCGTCATGGTGCTTCGTGCCCCATCGGTATGGGTGTCAGCTGTTCGGCCGACCGCAATATCAAGGCCAAAATCAATCGTGACGGCATCTGGTTAGAGAAGATGGATGCCAACCCCGCAGAACTGATTCCTGCCGAGTATGCTCAGGCTGGCGAGGGCGGCAACAGCATCGTCATCGACCTGAACGAGGGTATTGACGCCGTCCGTAAGGAACTCAGCAAGTATCCCGTGTCCACCCGCGTCAACCTGAAAGGCACCATCATCGTGGCCCGCGACATTGCCCATGCCAAGCTGAAGGCCCGTATCGATGCCGGCGAGGGCATGCCCGACTACTTCAAGAAGTACCCCGTACTGTATGCCGGACCTGCCAAGACGCCGGAGGGCTATCCTTGCGGTTCCATGGGTCCGACGACGGCGAACCGCATGGACCCCTACGTCGACGAGTTCCAGTCGTTGGGTGCCTCGCTGGTGATGATAGCCAAGGGCAACCGCAGCGACGTGGTTACGGAGGCTTGCAAGAAGCACGGCGGTTTCTATCTGGGCAGCATTGGCGGTGTGGCTGCCGTTCTGTCGCAGTCGAGCATCAAGAGCATCGAGTGCGTGGAGTATCCTGAGCTGGGCATGGAAGCCATCTGGAAGATTGACGTTGAGGACTTCCCCGCCTTCATCCTCGTCGATGACAAGGGCAACGACTTCTTCAAGCAGCTGAAGCCCTGGTGCCCCAATGGTAAGTAATAATCGTTTCAAGATGTTCCGCATACTTTTTTCCTTACTCATCATGGCTATGCTCCCCCTGTGCTCCAAGGCACAGGAGGAGTTTTCCGTTGTTCGTGGCCAGTGCATGCCCGATGCCGCCGACGCCGCCGGCGCAGCGGCACACCGTGCCCCGCAGCGCCTGCCGGCGGTTAACAAGCAGTGGGACGCCGACCGGGTGTATAAGCAGATGGTTATCCTCTTCGAATTCACCGACTCCACCTTCCAGGACGAGGAACCCCGGGCATACTATGACAAGCTGTTCAACGAACCCGGCTTTGCCAGCCGCCACAGCAAGGGCTGCGTAGCCGACTACTTCCGTGACCAGTCGGGCGGACTGTTCAACCTGTCGTTCGACATCTATGGTCCCGTGCAGGTCAGTCAGCAGGCACAGCCCTACGATGCGCCCACCGCAACGACCAGAAACTATGGCAAGACCAGCATTGCCGAGGCCGTGAAGAAGGTGCTGGAGGCCAATCCCGCCGTCGACTATTCCCAGTACGACTGGAACAACGACGGCATCATTGAGCAGGTTATCTGCATCTATGCCAGCCTGCCCGGCAACCTGAGTTCCTCGACCTATGGCCATATCTGGCCTAATACCAGCACCATTTCCACCGTCATGACCCCCGATGGCCGGAAAATCAGCAACTATTCGTGCAGTGGCGAGCACTGGCCCACCAAGAACAAGACGCGCTGCGGCCTGGGCACCATTGCCCACGAGTTCACGCATAGTCTGGGCCTGCCTGACATTTACCTGACTGACGGTACCAAAGATAATATTGTGGTTGACACCTGGGACCTGATGGATGGCGGCAACTATCTCGACTATGGCTTCTGTCCGCCCAACTATTCGGCGTTGGAGAAGATGCTCTTAGGATGGCTGGAATCCGTCGAACTCACCGAGCCCATGACCGCGGAAGGCCTGACCTACGGCACGGTCTATCGTATCACCAATACCCAGGACGACTACTATCTGTTGGAGAACCGTTGCCAGACAGGCTGGGACGAGGGCTTACCCGGACAGGGACTGGTCATCTGGCATGTACGCTATGATGCTGGCAAGTGGACGGCAAACCTGGTCAACGATGCCACCACGAAGCGGTTCGACCTGGTGCATGCCGACGGTTTGGACTATTATGCCTGGGAAGATAAGATAGAGAAAGAGGGCCTGGGCACCTATTCACCGAACAAGAAAGGCAATATGATGAACTATAATGCCCTCAGCACCAGTCCGTTCCCCTATCTTCCCGTCACGGGCGACCCTGTCACGTCGTTCACCGAGGTTGCAGGGGAAACGGTTACGAATATCCGGACGAATGCTGACGGCAGTGTGTCGTTCGACTTTATGGGCGGTGCGACGGCCGTCGAGGCTGTGCTGATGCACGGCGCTGTTGACGACGGCGGCATCTGCGATTTGTCGGGACGCCGTGTCCAGACCCCGCTGCCCGGCCGGCTGTATCTGGTGCGACTGCAGGACGGCACCATCCGGAAAATCATTTATAACCATGTCAAGTAGAAAACTTTCGATTTGTTTCGCGCTGCTGCTCGTTGTGTCGGCAGCAGCCGCAGAGGGCGTCCGTGTGAAGCATGGATGCCGCAGGGGCGTGCTCCGGCAGCACAGCGTGACCCGTCGTGCGTTGGCGTCAGCGGCACCGGACAAGTATCAGGGCGACCGCCGACAGCTGGTGGTGCTCGCCGAATTTAGCGACTTTGCCTTCAAGGAATCGGAGCCACTGGCTCTGTGGAGCCGCATCTTCAACGAGGAGAACTTTTCGGAGGCGCCCTTCCATGGCTCCGTTTACGACTATTTCTATGCCCAGAGCTATGGTGAGTTCCGTCTGTCGTTCGACCTGCGCCATGTTGTCGTCGGCGAACGGGCGAAGTACCGTAGCACCAGCGACGACGACGAAAACTCCAAATACCTGGTCTTGGACGTCCTCGACTCGTTAGAGTCCCGTCACATCGACTGGGCGCCCTACGACTGGAACGGTGACGGCTATGTCGACCAGCTGCTCATCGTCTATGCCGGCAAGGGTCAGCACGACGGTGGCGACAGCAACACCATCTGGGCGCACCAGTGGTGGCTCAGCTACCATGAGGACTGTGCGCCCCGGACGGTCGTCAGCGGTGACCGCGAGCTGCTGGTTGACACCTACTGTTGTGTGCCGGAGCTGGGCGGCGGCAATAACTACGGCGCCTTCGGTACGCTGTGCCATGAGTACAGCCACTGCTTCGGATTTCCCGACTTCTATGATGACAACGGCAAGTCCTGTGTCGGTTCCTGGGACCTGATGGACTACGGCAACTACAGTGGCGGCGGCTTCTGTCCTTGTGGCTATTCCGCCCACGAGCGCATGCTGATGGGGTGGGGCCATGTCACCGAACTCACGTCGCCCACGACGGTCAGTAACATGCAGCCGCTGAGCGAGGCTGGCGAGGCCTATCTCATTCGTAACGACGGCTGGGAGGATGAGTACTACATCGTCGAAAACCGCCAGCAGTCGGGCTGGGATCAGTCGCTCCCCGGCAGTGGAATCGTCGTGTTCCATATCGACTACGATGCTGAAGTGTGGGCTTTCGACTGGGTCAACACCAGTGACAAAAGGCGCTATACCATTTTCGCGGCCAACAACAGCTCTTCTGCTTATCAGTCGGGCTGGGCCTATCCCTATGAGGACAACGACCAGCTGACCAATGAGTCGCAGCCTGCTGCCGCCCTCAACAACACCAATCCTGACGGCACCCTTCTGATGTCGAAGCCCATTACGAACATGACTGTCACCGGCGGCCTGGCCTCGTTCGACTTCATGGCCGGCTCCAGCGCCGTCACTGAGTGCACCGTCCGGCAGCCCGGACAGCTGCTCTACCGGGTGGGGCCTATTAATATAATAAGGTGTAGCGACGGGTCGGTAAGGAAAGTCATGAGCAAATAACGCTATGGAGTCAAGAAGGATATACAATGTCGCTGACCACCGCTTCGCCGTCCTTGCTGACGAGGCATTGCTGGGTGAGATGACGCAATACGAGCCGTTCGCCGTAGCTACTGATGATGCTCCTGTGCTGTTTACGCTGAAGGTGGCCCAAGAGGAACCGTTTCCTGATGCAGGCATCACCATCGAGACGTCGCAGGAGGACGAAGGCTCGCAGATTCTGGTGGGACACACCGCTGACAACAGGTCTTATTTTGAGTTCCAGCTATGGGGCGACCGTTCTGGCCGTCTCCTGGTGTCTGCTGACTACAGCAGGGCCACGTTGTGGCTGGACAATCACCAGTTGTATGGATTGAACAACGCACTGATGGTACTGTATGCCTTGGCGACAGCCTGCCTGGGTACGGCGCTGTTCCATTCGGCTGTTGTCGGCCATGAGGGTAGGGGGTATATGTTTCTGGGCAAGAGCGGCACGGGCAAAAGCACCCATGCCTGTCTGTGGCTGCGCTATGTGGCCGGCACGGAACTTGTCAACGACGACAATCCCGTGGTGCGTGTCTTCCCCGACCGCACGGTGGTCTACGGCTCGCCGTGGAGTGGCAAGACGCCCTGCTATCGCAATATGAGTCTGCCCTTGGGTGCCATTGTGCTGTTGAGTCAGGCTCCCCATAACGAGATACGCCGGCTGCGCGGCGTCGAGGCATACGCTGCCCTGGTGCCCAGCATCTCCGGAATGCGGTGGAACCGAACTGTGGCCGACGGCCTCCATGCTACCGAGGACGCGCTGGCCGGTTGCGTGCCCGTATGGCACCTGGAGTGTCTGCCCGACGAGGACGCCGCCCTGTTGTGCAGTGGTCATATCGTACAACCATAGTCTGCAGCCGTGACCGACAACGAGATTATCGAGAGTGCCATTAGCCTGGTAGAGGAGGGACTTAGTGTCACCTTCCCTGTCAAGGGGCGCAGCATGCTGCCGTTCATCATCGGCGGCCGCGAGAGCGTCATCCTCGTCAAACCCCTGACCGTGGCTGTCGGCGACGTCGTCCTGGCCTGGGTCGAGGACAGCCGCTATGTGGTGCACCGCATCATCAGCGTCGACGGCGATCGCGTTACGCTGATGGGTGACGGTAATGTCTGCGGCGTGGAGCACTGCCGTGTGGCCGACGTCCGGGCCAAGGCCGACTATGTCGTCGATGCCCGTGGCCGCCGGCATTATATATATAATAGGTGGCGGCAACGTGCGTCGCGGCTGTGGCGCCGACTGCTGCCCGTCAGAAGATACATGTTATTTATTTACAGAAAACTATGCATTTGAAAAAAGGATTTGTGTTGCGCACCGTATGTGGTGAGAACGTGATTACGGGTGAGGGGCTGAATGCCATTGACTTTGGACGCCTGCTGTGCCTCAACGAGACGGCGGCATGGCTGTGGCGGAAAGCCGAAGAACAGGCTGACTTTACCGTTGACAGTCTGGCTGATGCCTTGTGCCAAGAGTATGACGTCTCCATCGAACAGGCCCGGCAGGATGTCGCCGCTATGGTCGGCGAATGGCAGAAGGTCGGCGTGGTCATTTAATTTTTCTTTGAAGCTTGAAGTACGTTCTTTGGCTGTGGCGTGAGACCCGTGGCATCCGTCTCAATTCGCTGGTGCGCATTGTCGTGGGAATAGGTCAGGTGATGCTTGGCCTGGTCATGGTATGGCTCAGCAAACGATTCATTGACGAGACCATCCGCACAGGAACCGACGAAGACCTCGTGATGATGATTCTGTTACTGGTCGCTGTCGTCATGTGTGGCATACTGCTCAGGCAGGTCTATTACTATATGTCAACCATTGCCAGCGTACGACAGACCAACAGGATGCGCCTCGAGGCCTTCAGCCGACTATTCTCCAGACAACTCTACGACGAACAGGAACTGCATTCCGGCGATGTCACCTCACGACTGACGAAGGACATCGATACCGTCAGCAGCGCCACCACCAGCGTGCTGCCGTCCATGCTCATCACCATGCTGCAACTCATAGGCGCCTTCCTGCTGATGCGGTGGTTCGATGCCAGGCTGGCATGGGCACTCCTGCTGCTGACACCCTTGGCACTGGTCTTCGGCAAACTCATCGCACACCGTCTGCGACAGATGACGCTTGACATCCGCCGCAGTGAGAGTCGCATACAGATGCACGTCCAGGAGGGCATGGAGCATAATGCCGTGTTGCGCTCCCTGGGCAGCGAACAGTGGGTCACCGACCGCCTCGACACCATGCAGCAACAGCTGCGCGGCAACGTCCTGCGCCGCACGCGCTTCACCGTTGTCACCCGCGTCTTGCTGGGCAGTGCCTTCGGTCTGGGCTATATGCTAGCCTTCGTCTGGGGTGGCATCGGACTTCGTAACGGCACCATCACATTTGGTGTCATGACGTCGTTCCTGCAGTTGGTGGGCATGATTCAGAATCCCATACTCTCACTGCTCAACATGGTGCCACAACTTATCCATGCCACGGCCAGCATCGACCGCCTCAACGAACTGGAGACCCACTCCCAGCCCCTCCCTGTAAGGGAGGGGAGTGATTGCTCTCAAGACCAGATGGAAGCCGATGGACACACTACTTCCCTCCCTCGCAGGGAGGGGCTGGGGGAGAGTATGGTTTTGGGCATTCGCCTCCATGACGTCACCTTCCGCTATGCTTCCGGAGACCGCCAGGTGCTCAGCCATTTCTCTCACGACTTCCAGCCAGGGTCCAAGACTGCCCTCATGGGACCTACAGGCATCGGCAAAACCACGCTGTTCCGACTGATGTTAGGCTTTATCACACCCAACGAGGGCACCATCGGCATCTACGACAGTCATGGTTACGGGCCTGTCAGTGAACAGACCCGTAACCACTTCGTTTTCGTGCCGCAGGGTAACACCCTCATGAGCGGCACCATTCGCTATAATTTGTTGCTGGCCAAGCCCGACGCCACCGACGAACAACTGCGTCAGGTGCTACATACCGCCTGTGCCGATTTCGTGCTCGATTTGTCCAACGGCCTCGATACCGAGTTGGGTGAGCGCGGCAGCGGACTCAGCGAGGGACAGGCTCAGCGCATCGCCATTGCACGCGGACTGCTGCGTCCCGGCAGCATCTTGCTGCTCGACGAAATCTCCTCGTCGTTGGACGAACATACCGAGCGCGAACTCTTCACACGTCTCTTTGCCGCCTGTCCCGACAAGACGATGCTCTTCATCACGCATCGTCCTGTCGTAGCCGAGCTCTGTACCAGCATCGTCCAACTATAAAGGCTTGCTTTTCTGCTTTCTTTTATCTTTTATTTAGGGCTTCAGCCCGCTTTCCTGCCCGCTTTAATTTCTAAACACCAGCCCCTCACCGAACTCGTCGATGATGATGGGCTTCGTGCGGTCTATCTCGTCGGCCAGAATCTTTCGTGACAGGTCGTTCAGCACCAAGTGCTGGATGGCACGTTTCACCGGACGGGCGCCGAAGTCGGGGTCGTAGCCCTCCTGTGCCAGGAAGTGGATGGCCTGGTCGGTAATCTGCAACTGGATGCCCTGCGGTTCCAGCATGTTCGTCACCCGCTTCATCTGCAGGCGCACCACGTCGGCTATCTGCTCCTGCGTCAGCTGCTGGAAGGTGATAGTCTCGTCGATACGGTTCAGGAACTCCGGTCGCATGGTCATCCGCAGCTGTTCGCGGGTGGCGTTCGACGTCATGATGATGATCGTGTTCTTGAAGTTGGCGGTACGTCCCTTGTTGTCCGTAAGCCGGCCGTCGTCCAGCACCTGCAGCAGGATGTTGAACACGTCGGGGTGGGCCTTCTCAATCTCGTCAAACAGCACCACGCTGTAGGGCTTGCGGCGTACAGCCTCTGTCAGCTGACCACCCTCGTCGTAGCCTACGTAGCCCGGAGGCGCACCCACCAGTCGCGAGACGGTATGCTTCTCCTGGTATTCCGACATGTCGATACGCGTCATCATCGTCTCGTCGTTGAACAGGTACTCGGCCAGGGCCTTTGCCAGCTCGGTCTTACCGACACCCGTGGTGCCGAGGAAGATGAACGAGGCAATGGGGCGCTTCGGGTCTTGCAGTCCGGCACGTGAGCGGCGCACGGCATCGCTGACGGCGCTGATGGCCTCGTCTTGACCAATCACACGCTTGTGCAGCTCTTCCTCCAGATGCAGCAGCTTTTCTCGTTCGCTCTGCATCATGCGTGTCACAGGAATACCAGTCCAGCGGGATACAACCTCAGCAATATCATCCGCTGTCACTTCCTCGCGTACCAATCTTCCGGCGGCAGAATCGCTGGACGTACTGTCCAGCTGGGCTTGGATGGACTTGATGTCGTCCTCCAAAACCTTCAGCTTCGAGTAGCGGATTTCGGCTACCTTGCCGTAGTCGCCCTCGCGCTCGGCACGCTCGGCCTCATACTTCAGGTTCTCCATCTCCTGCTTGTCCTGCTGAATCTTGTTCACCAGCTGGCGCTCGCCCTCCCACTTGGCACGGAACTGCTGCTCCTGTTCGCGGAGTTCTGCTATCTCCTTGTCCAACTGGGCAATCTTCGGCTCGTCGCCCTCGCGCCTGATGGCCTCGCGCTCGATTTCGAGCTGGGCCAGACGGCGGGTAATCTCATCCAGTTCCTCGGGCACGCTGTCGCGCTCCATGCGCAGCTTCGCGGCGGCCTCGTCCATCAGGTCGATGGCCTTGTCCGGCAGGAAGCGCTCGCTGATGTAGCGCTCCGACAGTTGCACGGCGGCAATACAGGCATCGTCCTGGATACGCACCTTGTGGTGGTTCTCGTAGCGCTCCTTCAGTCCGCGCAGGATGCTGATGGCGCTCAGCTCGTCCGGCTCGTCCACCATGACGGTCTGGAAACGACGCTCCAGGGCCTTGTCCTTCTCGAAGTACTTCTGGTATTCGTTCAGCGTCGTGGCACCGATGGCACGCAGTTCGCCGCGGGCCAGGGCAGGCTTCAGGATGTTGGCAGCATCCATGGCACCCTCGCCACCGCCGGCACCCACCAGCGTGTGAATCTCGTCGATGAACAGGATGATACGCCCTTCGGCCTTCGTCACCTCGTTGATGACACTCTTCAGGCGTTCCTCAAACTCGCCCTTGTACTTGGCACCGGCCACCAGGGCACCCATGTCGAGCGAGTAGAGCTGCTTGTCCTTCAGGTTCTCGGGCACGTCGCCACGGACGATACGTCCGGCCAGTCCTTCTACGATGGCTGTCTTACCCGTACCCGGCTCACCTATTAATATAGGATTGTTCTTGGTGCGGCGAGACAGGATCTGCAGCAGACGGCGTATCTCGTCGTCGCGGCCGATGACGGGGTCCAGCTTGCCCTGACGGGCCAGCAGCACTAGGTTCTTGGCATACTTCTCCAACGACTGGTAGTTCTCGTCGCCGCTCTGCGACTGCACCTTCTGGCCCTGGCGCAGCGACTGGATGGCAGCACGTAGGTCCTTCTCCGTGATGCCGGCATCTTTCAGGATGCGGCCTGCCGTGGCACCGTCGGTGAGGAGAGCCAGTAATATGGGCTCACAGGAGACGAACTCGTCGCCCTGTTTTTGGGCATAGTCCTGTGCCTTGAGCAGTACGCGGTTGGTGTCGCCCGACAGGTAGGGCTCGCCACCTGTCACGCGGGGCAGGTGCTGTAGCTCCGTCTGTACGAGCATGTCTATCTGCTGACCGTTGACGCCTAACTTCTGGAACAGGAAATTGACGACGTCCTTGGCCTTGTTCATGACGCCTGCCAGCAGGTGAACGGGTTCGATGGTCTGCTGGCCGTTGCGTTGTGCGGTGTTGACAGCCTCCTGGACTGCCTCCTGCGCTTTGATGGTAAACTTGTCTAATGTCATAGTTTGGTCCTCCTAAAAATTTTTAATTGTTTCTGCTATCAGGCGGACAAAGAGCGTGCCGACCCACAAAATACCGACAAAACGGCAGTCGTGTCTGCCGTTT
>ERZ842401.6293-NODE-6293-length-12719-cov-4.834728_pt1 | contig 12719 bp, 10 predicted proteins | sample MGYA00521270_ERZ842401 | MGnify/ENA primary metagenome ERZ842401 (study PRJEB31892, sample SAMEA3878208) | bioreactor metagenome | biome: Moose rumen | place: Sweden | collected 2011-10 | study: EMG produced TPA metagenomics assembly of the PRJEB12797 data set... | reverse complement strand
ACTAGATAATCTCTTTATCTTAGTATGGAAATAGTAATTAATACCAGGAGATAAATCAGATGCTACTTTTTATTAAAAATTGCTAGAATCATTTTCTACATTATTTATTTTATTTTTGAAATATTCTTTATCCATAACTTTTTTCGAAGAATAAATAGTTCTTTTATTTTTAGAATGATTTAATTCAATAGGATTCGATCCTTCTTCGTTTAAAGAAATCTTTTTTGCACTATTATTATCAAATATAAGGGAACTTTTAGATATTTTATGGTTATTAATATCTATTTTTCTTTCATTATATATATTACTTTTACTACTCTGTAATGATTCTAGATTATGTGTAATATATTTATTATCAGTATTATTTTTAATCTTTCTTTTTTTTGAAAATATACTATTTTGTTCTTTATTTTTACCTCTTAATTGATCAATTTCAGAATTAACTTGTATTTTTTTTATAGAATCATTTGTCTCTTCTAATTTTAATATTTTTTTTAAAGTATTGTTTCCAAATAATATATAAATTAAAAGCATAACAAATAAGAAAATAATTAATATAATTATAATCCAAAAAATTATATTTTTTGCAATATTATTACTATCAAAAGTTTCTTTCGCGCATAAAAAAGATTTAGCATTTAAAGCTGATATTGAAGGAATTTCGTCTTTTTTTCCTGCATTTTGATTAAAAGTAAATTCATTTTTGAATTTACAAATACAAACAGATTTAACTTTTTCATTTATGATTAATTTATCTAAATAACAATTATCTTCACATAAAGATTTATTCACATAATATTCATTTCTTCTATCATTTAAAGTCATATCAGTATTAAAATCAGAAGTAAAATGAACACAAATATCATTAAAAAAAGGATCACTTAAATTATATAATTGCATTTTTGGGTCAAATGAATAAAAATTTTTAATATTTTGTATTAAATATTCTGTATTTCTTTTATTTAATGTTGAATTTTCATTATAATAATTTTTTAAAGGATATATTACTTTTGTTAAAGTACTATCATTTTGTATCAAATATGTTTCAGATATATTTAACATCGTATTTTTTTCAGGATATTTTTCGTTGAGACCATAAAAATAGTAATTAAGCTCATTAATTGATGAATTTAAAGAAATACTTTCGAATAATATTACTAATATAATTTGACCATAATCTATTTCGTGGTCGATAAACTCAGGAAAAAGATAAGTGAAATTCACGAATCCTAAGTTACCTCCATATATTAGATTTTCATAAACGTATGATTCAATATCTAATGGATAAATAGTTATAATTAAATTAGTAAATTTCATTGATAATATTAAGTAAATCTTTTTAGATTTTTCATATTCTTTATTTAACAAATCAATATATTCATCAACTATGGTTTGATTTAGTTCATAAAAGTCCGAATAATTAGTTTTTTCATTACTAATTTTAATAATTATTTTCCTCTCAGCAATATCTTTTTCTTTATCTTCCCTAGTATAAGGTAATTTCGTCATGAATTCAGTAGTGAGCAACTCACTTGTCTCAATTTCAGTCGTCATTAATTCAGTTGTTCTTTCCGTTTCAGGCAATGTTGTATGAATTTCTGTAGTTAAAAATTGGGTTGTTGTTTCTATATAAGTTATTATAGTTGTATCACCATCATGAATAAATGGATCTTCATCACTAAAAACATCAACATTACATTCTTTTTTTCTTATACAAGTTTTATCCTTATCAGAAACATTAAACTTCCCGTTTTTGCAAACGTCGATTGGAACACAATAATTTTTCCCTTCGCAATTTAATAAAGTATAAAACATTGTATTTTTAAAATTAGGATTGAAAAAATCTGTACAATTCTTCACACATTGAGCTTTATTTTCTCCGTATAATATTATACTATCTTTACAATCATTTAAACATTCTATTTTATTGTTTTTATATTCCCAATATTGTTTTTTGTTATTACTTGGGTCATAACATTCATAAGTATAATTCTTTAAACATTGATGTTTATTAAATTCATAGGCTTTAAAAGGAGTATTACATTCTAAACAATTATTATTTGTTTCATTGCCTTCTCCTGTACATGTTCGACAATTACTATAACATCTTTTATATACAGTAGTAATAGTCTCAGTATAACCTTCATAATAATTAGCAATATTTTCACTCGTGTTTAAATAATAATTATCTAAATGTGTATTTAAACATTTTGTATCTTTTCTTAATTGCGAATTTTCATAAATAAAATAATATCCATCATTACATACAGTACAAGATTTACCATCTTTACAATATTTACACGATTTATCACATTGTAAAAATTGTTCATTATCTCCTTTATAATAGTGCATTATTATTTCATTTTTTTCATAACAATTAAAATAATTTGGGTTTTTATCATATTCGTCTTTTAAATACAAGTAATTGTCTTTACATTTTGTACAATAATTATTTAATGAAGTTCCCTCTTTACCAAATACACAATCATCACAATTAGAAAAACATGTTGTTATATTAAGAGGACATATTAAAGAAAAATGGGAAGAATTAGAGTAGAAATAATAATTATCAAAAACACCTGATTTATCTTGTTTTATAAAAGAAAAATTTTTATCAGAATTTGTTTTTGTATCATAATAATTTCTTATTGGAATTAAATTTTTATTTTCATTTAAAGAAAATTTCAAATCTAAGTTTTCGTGTCTATCGGCAAAATTATAAAAATGAATATAATTTTTATCAGATAAAGTTATATTACCTTGTTCACTTTGGCATTCAATAAACTTTTGTTTTTTAAATTTTATATTTGTTGAGTCATCAGGTTGTTTATAAAGATAATAAAAATATTTTTTATCATTTAAAAAATTTTTTGTTGTATGAGAAGATTTTTCCGATTTCATTATCTCAAATTCAGAATTAATTTCAAAATCAAAAGAAGTAATAATAATATGAGTGAATTCATCATTATCATTTTTAGAATCAAATTCGATGAAAATAGAATAATCAAATTTATAAAGAATTAAAGGTGAATTATCAGTTATACTTTGAAAAGTCGAAATCAGGTACGAATTACCAACTTTAAAATCTTTTATATTTGAATTAATTATAAAATATTGACAATATAAAGACCAAATGTTTAATATCGAAAATTTAACTTTCTGATAACATAATAAATATTTATCATTACCTATCGTTTCAACGTTTCCATTATAACAATCAGAGGTACAAATATAGTCAACGATTTCTATTTCTTTCTTATCAAAATATCCATAAATATAGAATAATGAATTATCCTCATAGGATAAAGCACATAAAAAATTATTACCTTCTAAAGAATCGCATTGAATATTTTTCTTTGTTTTTGTTGAAGTTAGTGAATTTAATTTCTCAGTTTCCAAAATAAATCCATCGGATAATCGAATTGAATTTAAATAAATAAGAAATATTTTAAATTTTTTATCACCATCGATATCTTCTGTAACTATACCAGAGATCACTATATTTTCAGAATTATCAATAAGTCTTACATCTAATTGTGATAAAGAAAATATATTCATATCATAATTATATCCATTATTAGTTTGGATTCCATTAGAATCATCAAAATAAAATTTTTCATAAAAAAAATATAATCTGTAATTTATCCTATTAAAACCATAAATTATAAAAGCATTTTCATTTATTTTTAATATACCTTTTTCTATTGATAAAGATTGGTATGTATTTTTCCTAGTACAATTAGAATTATTAGATGTATTATAGCAATAAATATTTAAATCACTCACAGCAGGATTTATAAATATTATTGCTTCTTTAATAAGGATTGCTTTACATCCTTGGCAGATTACTTCATCTGATTTTGCATTCTTTGTGGACAACAAAATGATAAGATAGTAAAGAACATTGAAAAATTTAGAATAATATAATGTAGTTGCAGATAATGCGGAAGTAACTCAATGGTAGAGTCCCTGCCTTCCAAGCAGGTTGTTGCGAGTTCGAGTCTCGTCTTCCGCTCCATAAAAAAGCCCCAATTGTAATTTGTGGCTTTTTTATTATGTAGTTGGGGTTAAGAATAAGGAGAAAAACTTATGAAGAAACTTTTTGCATTAATGGTGTTTGTGGCATTGGGATTTGTATCAGTACAAAGTGTAAACGCTTATGAACCTTGGGGTGTCGGGATTTATAACGGAACAAAGGAAGCTATGGATTATGCAACTCCGGGGGCAACATTAGGAAGTAAGACAGGCGAAGCAACTTGTAAAACAATTTTAGGTATTGTAAACTGGGGCGATTGTTCAATCAGATCAGCTATGAAAAACGGCAGAATTTCAAGAGTTACGGCTGCTGACTGGGAAAAACATTTCGTTTTAATTTACGGTGAAAAAACTTTAAGAGTTTATGGTAATTAATTTTAAATTATAGTTTATGAAATTAAACGGTGGCAAGAAATTTTCTTCGCCACTGTTTAATATTATTTGCCTTTTATAAATCTAATAAAAATTTGTATTGAATTTTAATTAAATATTATAATAAATTAGTCGGCAATTTTTCTGTGATACAATCATAGTATGAACGAAATTAAAAATGTTATAATATGCGGGCTTGGTGCGATTGGTACAATTTATGCCGATAAAATTTCCAAATGCCAAAATGTTTCTTTAAAAATTTTATTGGATAAGGATAGGGTTGATTTTTACAGTCAAAATCCTACCAAATTTAACGGTCGGGTTTTGGATTTGGAATATATAACTCCTGAAAATATTGATTTTACCGCAGATTTGGTTATCATTTCCACAAAATTCAGCGGTTTAGAGAGTGCAATTAAAAATTTGAAAAATTTTGTCGGAGATGAAACCATAATATTATCGCTTTTGAATGGAGTAACAAGTGAAGATATTATTGCTAAAGCTTTTGGTGCGGATAAAGTTTTAAATTCCTATTTCATCGGTCACAGCGCTGTAAGGTGCGGACGTTATGTAGAACAAGACGGTGTTCATAAAATCGTTTTTGGTTCTAAAAACGGGCAAACTGATAAAGTTCACGCTGTTAAAAATTTCTTTGATTTTGCTCATATAAATTACGAAATTCCGGATGACATATTGCATTCACAGTGGTTAAAATTTTTGTTGAATGTTTCATCAAATCAGACATCCGCAATTTTACGTATGACATTTGGGCAAATGCAAAAAAATAAAGCCTGTTTAAAATTTTTAAAATCAATAATTAATGAAGTTATTAAAATTGCAAAGGCTGAAGGTGTAAACGGTACGGAAAAATTTGGTGAAGAATTCCAAAGAACCTTTGCTTCGATGTCTCCTGACGGTAAAACATCAATGTTTCAGGATGTTGAAAATAACAGAAAAACCGAAGTTGAGATTTTTGCCAAAACATTGATTGAACTTGGACAAAAGCACAATATTTCAACTCCTTACAATAAAATTTTAAAAGAAATGATTGATATAATTGAGGAAAATTATGGAATATAAGAATTTGGAAGAATTGATAGAAGTGGTAAGAAAACTCCGTGCGCCTGAAGGTTGTCAGTGGGACAGAGCGCAAACGCATTATACATTGAGGCCTAATATGCTTGAAGAAGCTTATGAAGCAGTTGATGCAATTGATGAGGGCGATATAAATCATTTAAAAGAGGAGCTTGGTGATGTCCTGTTGCAAGTGCTTTTGCACTCTCAAATTGCTGATGATGAAGGTGAATTTGATATCGAGGATGTAGCTAAAATGTTAAAAGATAAGCTTATTCACAGGCATCCGCACATATTTGGAGATGTAAAAGTTAATTCAACACAAGAAATTCTTGATAATTGGGATAAATTGAAGCAGGAGGAAAAAACCGAACGTAAATCTGCAATGGATGGAATTTCAAAAGGTCAATCGGCATTAATTAGCGCGCAAAAAATCAGTAAACGTGCGGTTAAACAGGGGTTTGAATGGCCAAATGAAGATGAATTAATCAATTGTATAAAATCCGAGTATGATGAATTTGCAAGAGCGAAACAATCAAATGACAGAAAAAATATGGAGGAGGAATTCGGCGATATTCTTTTTGCTACCGTAAATCTTGCCAGATGGAACAATATTGATGCTGAACAAGCACTTTTATTGGCTAATAAAAAGTTTATGAAAAGATTCAGAGAAATGGAAAGAATTGCCGAAAAGCCTCTGAATGAATATTCTTTTGAAGAATACGATAAACTCTGGAAGAAGGCAAAACAAAACCTTTCCGATTGATATTTATTTCAAAGCATGTTAAATTGCACTTATGAAAAATTTTTTAATAAAAGAAATTGTTACAAAAAATATTGAATCCGAAATTATAAAAATTGGGTTTCAAGAGTCGTACGCTCAATTTGTGACTGACAAATTCAGCGGGAAAAATATAAAAATATTCAATCTGACTTCAACTCAAGCAAATATAATAAAGCAAACTGCTTTATCTGTAGGCTCTGACTGCGGGACACACAGAGATGTAATAACAGGAAAAATTCAAAATTCTGATGTGATTTTGACAGGCAGCGTTTATCAATTAAAAATTATTGCCCAAAAGCTTCAAAAACAGCCGTTTAAATTGAAGGAATTAGGATTGGAGCTTGAAGAATTCTTAAATTATTCAAAACAAAATAAAACAAAAATTATGGGAATTTTGAATATTACGGAAAATTCATTTTCTGATGGCGGTCTGTACAGTGATTTCAATTCGGCAGTAAAGCATTTTGAAGAATTGATAAATGACGGTGCAGATATCATAGATATTGGCGCAGAATCGACAAAACCTTATTCAACAGGGGTTTCCGCGAAAGCACAATTAGATAAAATTTTACCCATACTCGATTATATTAAAGAAAATGATATAACTGTTCCGATAAGTATTGATACAAGAAGTTCTGAAGTTGCAAGAGAATGCTTGAATTATGGTGTTGAATACATAAATGATGTTTCAGGTTTTGATTATGATTTAAATATGGCAAGTGTTGTAGCTGATGCAAAAGTAAAAATTATTATTCAACACAGTCTTGCAATTCCTGAAACAATGCAAAATAATCCGGAATATGATTGGTTAATTGATGATATATATAAAAGTTTGGATAAAAAAATTAGTTATGCAGAGACCAACGGAATTTTGAGAGAAAATATTTTAATCGATCCGGGGATAGGTTTTGGAAAAACTCAAAAAGATAATTTTGAAATAATTAAAAGAATTGAGGAGTTTTACGGGCTAAATTCTCCTGTAGTATTGGGAATTTCGCGCAAAAGCCTTTTGGATATGAAAGACGCTTCTAATGAGGAAAAAGATATCTATACACTTGCGATAAACGCACTTGCAGTTATGGATAAGGTTGATATAATAAGAGTTCACAATGTTAAACTCCATAGAAAACTTATTGAGCTTTTGAGTGATTAGAGAATAATTTGTAAATAAAAATAGTGAATCTTTATTTAATTTACAAATTCAGATTCACTATTTTTTTATATTTTTAAAATTTTATTTAGCAAAGAATACAGCGTTAACATTAGCATTAAGCTTTATTGTACCTGCAGAAACAGGGGTTGAAGCTTCTTGAACAGCTCCTGCACCGTCTGCAGATGCTGCCATCATAACTTTGTATGAATTAACGTAAGCGTGTCTGTTATTGTTGGCTGATGAATTGCAATTAACCGAAATTGATTTTACACCTGTGATTGCAGCCATTGTATGTTTTGCCAAAATATTGGCTTTTTCTCTTGCCTTTTGTGCTGCTTCTGCAATCAAATCATTGCATTGGCTATCATAATTTGAAAGATAAAAGTTTAAGTCATTTACGCCTGTTGCACCGAGAGAGGTTGCCGTATCAATGATTGAGCCTACTTTATCAATTGCTTTTGTTTTTACTATAACGTTATTGGATACTTGATATTTATCAAAAATTCTTTTTCCGTTGGTGTATCTGTATAGTGCTTGTGCATTGTAATTTGCGGTTTTAATGTAATCTTTATTTTGAGTATTTATTATCCCTTTTAAGCTTGCATAAATTTTATCGGAAATTTCCTTGTTTTCTAAAGCCGCCTTCTGCATTGATTTAGTGTCGTAAGTTGTAACTTCTATTGTAATCTGAGCGGTATCAGGTGCAATTTCTTTTTCAGCGGTTGCATAAACAATGATTTCTCCGCGTTGTGATGCTTGGCAGTTGCATTCAGCATTTGCGTAAGTTGTTGATAAGGTCAACATAAAAGCAATTGCCGACAAAGCGATTAATTTCTTCATACTTTTTAACTCCTTATTTGTTTATATTTTCTAATTCTTCAGGTTTTTCAACCTTAACTTCTTTTACATTTTCAATCGGATTTGTAGAATTTGATTGAGATTTAGAATCAAGCTTCATCAATTCTTTTTGAAGCTGTTCAAACGTGAGAGGTGTGGTTTTAATCATTCTTGAATAAGATTGGATTTTTGCAATTTCAATAATTTTCCTGAACTCCTCGTCATCCATCCGGTAAGGATATTTTACCTGAAAAGCCGATAAATATTTCTTTTTGTCATTTGCTAAATAGATACTTCCTGCAATAAGCGCCCAAAGCATAGCACCTTGGAGCATATTAATGCTTGGAATTTCAAATTTTGACGCTAAAATATTCCATCCGTACATTGCAACAAGTGACGGAAATCCGACAAAACCTGCAATGAGGCATGCAGTAATAAATATTACAAGTAAAATTCCGCGTATGCCTGCTATTTGTATTATTCTTGCTTTTGGTCTCATAAATAATCCTTCTACAACAAAACTATAATACAATCATTTTAACATTTCAAGGAATTCATTTTCGGAAATTATTTTTACGTTCAATTTTTGGGCTTTGTCGAGTTTAGAGCCGGCATTTTCGCCCGCAAGAACAAAGTCTGTATTTTTTGAAACCGAGGAGGAGGTTTTCCCGCCGTTTTGTTTAATAATTTCGCTCGCTTCATCGCGTGACATCGTAGGCAAAGTCCCCGTGAGTACAAATGTTTTTCCCTTGAAAATTGAGCTCGAAGCTTGGATTGCTTCTTGTGGGTTTACTCCAAAGCTTTTGAGTTCTTCAATCATTTTTATATTAAAATCATCTTTAAAAAATCGGATTATTTCTCCGCTGATTTTTTCTGCGATTTGATCGATTTTATTAAGTCTTTCAAAATCAGCGTTCATAAAGTTTTCTAATGTACCAAATTCGTTTGCGAGAATTTCTGCGGTTTCTTTACCGACTCCTTTTATTGAAAGAGCGGTAATAAATCTTTTAAGCGGTCTGGTTTTACTTTGCTGAATTGCATTATACATATTGCTTGCCGATTTCTCTTGTATTCCTTCCAATTGCATAAAATCTTGCGTTGTAAGTTTATATAAATCGGAAACTTTTTTTACAAAATTATTATTATATAACTGTTCTATTATGTTTGGCCCGATACTGTCAATATCCATGGCATCTTTACTCACCCAATATTCAATTTTACCCTTTTCAATGGCAGGACAATGAGCATTTGTGCAACACAGTGCAACCTCACCATCTCTTACAGTTAAGGGGGTGTTGCATACGGGACAAGTTTTTGGCGCTTCATAAACAGGTAATTCTGAATGAAAATCGCTATCCATAACTTTTATAACTTTTGGGATAATTTCTGCGGCTTTTTTAATAAGCACATTATCGCCAATCCTTATGTCAAGCCTTTTTATTTCGTCAAAATTATGAAGGCTTGCGCGTTTTACTATACTCCCTGCCAAAGGAACAGGTTCAAGTATTGCAACCGGAGTTACTGCACCGGTTTTTCCGACAGAAAGTTCAATATCCTTTAATTTTGTAACTACTTCTTCAGGCGGAAATTTAAAGGCTGTAGCCCATCGTGGTGCTCTTGCAGTAAAGCCTAATTCATTTTGATACGCAAATTTATTAACCTTTATTACAACGCCATCTGTGGCATAATCAAGTTCAAAACGCTTGTTTTCCCACTCTTTACAAAAATCTATTGCTTCTTTTGCGTTTTTGCATAATCTTATATGGGGATTGATTTTAAATCCGAGTTTTTTAAGGTACATCATCCCGTCATAGTGATTATTGGGTACATTTTGATTATTTTCAAAAATACCCGTATATGTAAACATGGAAAGGTCACGCTTGGCGGTAATTGTACTGTCTAATTGGCGCAGGGAACCGCTTGCGGCATTTCTCGGGTTGGCAAAAATCTTGTCACCGTTTTTAAGATTTTCTTCATTTAATTTTTCAAATGAAGTTTTTGGCATATATATTTCGCCCCGAACTTCAAGACTTACATCATCAAAAAGTTTTAGCGGAACGGCTTTTATGGTTTTCAAATTAGTTGTAATATTTTCGCCTGTAATTCCGTCACCTCGAGTAACTCCGAGGGTAAAATATCCTTGTTCATAAGTAAGTGCTATCGCCAGTCCGTCAATTTTTAATTCGCAAACAAGCTCAACAGGTTCTCTGAATTCAGATTGAATTTTATTGTACCAATCTTCTAATTCTTCATAGTTGTAAGTGTTATCAAGACTGTAGAGTCTGTGCTTATGAGTGTGGGAAAAGAACTTTTCGCTGATTGCACCGACTCTTTGTGTCGGGCTGTCTGATGTTACAAGCTCGGGATGTTCTTTTTCAATAGATTTTAATTCGGAAAAAAGTGCATCATATTCAAAATCGCTTAAATACGGATTTTCTTCAACATAGTACTTATAATTGGATTTATTAATTTCATCCCTTAAAAATTTTGCTCTTTCCATTAAATCCATAAAATTCTCCCTAAAAAGCCATTAGCAAATCTCGTATAACTTTTGTTGCAACTGCAGTAGAAGCACCTGATGTATCATAATCTGGTGCAAGTTCTACAACATCTGCGCCTATTATATCAAAATCTTTCAAATATGAAATCCACCCTTCAAGTTCACGGAAAGTCATACCGCCCGCTTCAGGAGTGCCTGTGCCGGACATAACCGATGTATCAAGTACATCCAAATCTATCGTTACAAAAACTTTTTTCCCTTTAAAACAATCGATATCTTTGTATTCATGGCATAATGTATTATTTTTACGCATAAATTCAAATTCCTCCTTCATACCCGAGCGAATACCGATTTGTTTAAGGTTATGTGCCCCTATGATTTTTGAGCAATGTCTGATAACTGCTGCGTGCGATAATTCTTCGCCCAAATATTCTTCTCTCAAATCTGTGTGAGCATCAAAATGTATTATCCCAAAATCTTCGTAAAATTCAGATACAGCCTGAATTTCAGGTAAAGTTACAAGATGCTCTCCGCCAATTCCAAAAACTTTTTTCCCGTCAGCATAAATTTGTTTTACGTTTTCTCTTATAATATCAAGTGATTTTTTTGTATTTCCCAAAGGAAACTCCAAATCCCCCGCATCGTGAAAATTTACATCTTCAAGTTCACGTTTAAAAATATAAGAATATTCCTCTAATCCCCAGCTTGCGAGTCTAATCTGTTCAGGTGCAAATCTTGAACCTGAACGATAAGATACTGTTCCGTCAAAAGGCAATCCCAGCATTACTATATTTGAAGTTTCATAATTAGGATTTTGTCCCATCCAATTCCTGTCTAAAAACGGTCCTTTTAACATATTTTTTCTCCCTTAATCCTTATTATACCAAAAAATAATTAATTAAAGATTAATTTTATCTGACTTTTAAAAAAATAATATTAAAATAATAGCATAAGTAAGTTTAAGGAGTGTTATATATGTTTGATTTAAATAAGTTTACAAACTACTCTCAAGAGATATTATCAAGTGCAAACGCATTGATGAGTGAATACAAAAATCCTGAAATGCAGCCTGAGCATATAATGCTTGCGCTTGTGCAAGATAATGGGGCGGCAAAAGATTACTTGACTGAATTAAAACTTTTAAATCAAAATTTTATAAATAAATTGATGGGTGCAATAAAAAGTTTTCCGACGCTTTCATCCCCGCAAAATCCTCAGCAGCTGTTTCTTTCAAAAGACACCTATAATCTTTTGGATATGGCAAAAAACACGGCAGATGAAATGAAAGATGAATTTATAAGTGTTGAAAATATAATCCTTGCAATGACAAGACTTGATGATTCTAACATTCAAAAAATGTTAAGAGATAGCGGTGTTAGTGTCAATAACGTTTTAAGTGCAATGAAAAAAATAAGAGGTAATAAAAAAGTGGATAGTAAAAACGCAGAAGAAAATATGCAGGCTCTGCAAAAATATTCAACCGATTTAACAGAACTTGCTCGCAAGGGTAAATTAGATCCCGTAATAGGTCGTGATGAGGAAGTAAGAAGAATTATTCAAGTTCTGAACCGCAGGACGAAAAATAACCCTGTTTTAATCGGTGAACCGGGGGTTGGTAAAACTGCGATAGTAGAAGGGCTTGCTCAAAGAATAGTTCGGGGAGATGTCCCTGAAAGCCTTAAAAAATCAAAACTTATATCACTTGATATGGGTGCCTTAATTGCGGGCCATCTATCGTCTGCTGGTTTGCGTCAAAAATCTCGTGCAGCTGCTTCACATTCAGCTCGATTTGCGCTACTCCGTCCACGACATCGGACGATGTGGAATTGGCAACGCCCGAGACATCCTTGATTTTGCGCGAGATGTTCTCGGAGAGGTCGTTCGTGTCCTCCATCGTGGCGACGATTTCCTTGACCGCCGCCGCCGAATCCTGCGAGGTTGCCGCCGTTTCCTTGGGCGCAACG
>ERZ842401.6292-NODE-6292-length-12719-cov-8.128553_pt1 | contig 12719 bp, 12 predicted proteins | sample MGYA00521270_ERZ842401 | MGnify/ENA primary metagenome ERZ842401 (study PRJEB31892, sample SAMEA3878208) | bioreactor metagenome | biome: Moose rumen | place: Sweden | collected 2011-10 | study: EMG produced TPA metagenomics assembly of the PRJEB12797 data set... | reverse complement strand
TTGTTAATCTTGCGATCTGTTTTTGGAGCTTTTGGGGTTAAGTGATTGACAGTGACATATTATTCGTTTTCAATTGAACCTGAAAAGCTTCTAAAGATAGGTTATGTTTTACATAGATCAGAAGCTCACCAGAACATGATGCCAACCTACCAAAGAATAATAAAGAAGAAGCGTCTACAAGATGTACGAAATTTTATAAATAATGGAGGATACTTTCCAAACTCAATTATAATATGTATAGATACTAATGGTAAAGGGCTTGCATTTGATCAGTCGGCAACTAAAGTTGAAGGAACTATTTCTAAAATAGGAATTCTGCATATTCCTAAAAGATACAGATCGGCATATATTATTGATGGACAACATCGATTATATGGTTATTCTGATTCTGATTATGCTTCAACAAATAGTATTCCCGTTGTTGCTTTTGTAGATCTTGAAAGAACTGAACAAATCAAGATATTTATGGATATAAATGAGAATCAAAAAGCAGTTCCGAAATCATTAAGAGTCACTTTGAATGCAGATATGCTTTGGGATTCAGAAGATCTAAGCGAGCAAAGACAGGCACTCAGATCTAAAATTGCACAAATGCTGGGCGAAGAATCAACGTCACCTCTTCATTCAAGAGTTGTTATCGGTGAAAGTGAAATCACTCCTGATAGATGCATTACTGTTGAAGCAATACAGTCGGCATTAAAGAAGTGTAATTTTTTCGATGCTTATGGCAAGAAAAACACTTTACAAAAAAGCGGAACCTTTGATTGTGGTAATAATCAAGACACTTGTGATCTTTTCTATCCGTTTATTGAAAAGTGCCTTCTGTATATTAGGGATAAATCGCTTAGTGAGTGGGATAAGGGAGATAGAGATAACGGAATGCTCACGATGAATCGTGGAATTCAAGCTGTAATACGTGTTATCAATGACATTGTAAATATGCTTGTTGAGAAAGGAATCATTTCTCCTAAAACTCAGGATATTAACGATATGTTCAGCTTAATAGAATATTATCTTAAGCCATTAACAGAGTATTTAAATGCACTTACACCTGAGCATCGTAAGAATCTTAGAGGTTACTTTGGAGGAGGTGCCGATACCAGATTTTGGCGAGCATATCAGAAAGCCATAGCTGATTCAAGACCTGATTTTAATCCGGAAGGATTGAACGAATACTGGCAAAATGAGTCAAAAGAATATAATGATGATACAAGAACTATGTTAAAAGAACTCGAATCAAGAATTAAAATGGTCATTTCATCCAAGCTTGAAGACTACTATGGTGAAAGTTGGCTAATAAAAGGTTTGCCCAAAAGCATCTATACTAAAGCAAAAAATGAAGCAGATGAAGCAATCTATGAGAGTGTAGCCAATAATGGTGACGAAATTGATATCCCTATATGGGATTATGTTCCCTTATCAGATTGCAAACAGATTATTATAAACGGTAAGAATTGGTCAATGCTTTTTGAAGATATTTTTGTCCGTCCGGAAGAGGAGAAGATTTCGGGTGGTAAGGAAGCTAAGACTGAATGGGTAATTAGATTAAATACTATTACCAACAAACTTCAAAATGATAAGTATAGTGTTCCGGTTGATGAATATAGTTTTGTTAAAAACGTTTATGATTGGTTTATGGGTATTTTGATATAAAAAATTGCAGCCGCCCTTTGTGGGCGGCTGTAGCTCTGGTATTATATTGTTGACCAAATGATAGTTAACTCAAATAATATGCAATGTATTAATAGGATATCAACTCATTAAACAGCTTTACTGCAAATCTGTCCGTCATTCCAGCTATAAAATCAATAATAGCCTGAGCGTATATTTCTTTACTATCTAACATTCCATATATTTTTTGATTTTCACAACAAAAAGCTTCATTCCTTAATTCACCTGTTGGTACGATATTGGTTTCGCAGTATCTTGATAACCATTTTGCAAATGAAGCAACTAAAGTGGGATAATATTTCTGCATCGAATTCAGACTGTCAAATGAATGCTTGCCGTCATAAGTTGAGTATAATGTTTCAAATAGTTGTGTTAATACTAATTCAGAATACTTTTTAAAAGCTTCAAATCTTTTATTATAGTATATCTTATCATAATTGAATTGTTTTATGATATTTAATTGCTTAAGAAATTTCTCACTAAGACAAATCCCTTTTTCAGGATCACTGTTTTGACATACATCAATAATAAGATTATGCATGATCACAGTTGTATTAATTGCATTTTGGTCATTTGCTTTGGCCATTTTTCTGAGTGTGTTTTTAGCTTCATCATCAAGGAAACCTAGCTGTATTGCATCTTCTATGTCACGTCCGACATACGCAATCTTATCTGATAATTTGACTATGCAACCTTCCCATGTGGCAGGAGAAAACTGACCTGGCCTTTTAAAATCGCTTTCTAATACAATAAGTTCATCTCTGGGTTTTAAACCATTTTCGTCTACTTCGCCGCAGTGTGAAATTATACCGTCTCTAACTGCATATGTGAGATCGAGATTTTTGTAATTGTTATAATTATCCGCCAATAATTCAACACAGTCTACAAATCTTAACCCGTTCTTTTCGTGCCAGAATGTCATATCATCGGAAATATACTGTTTGCATAGATTTGTTATTATCGTTTCACCATGATGACCAAACGGAGCATGACCTAGATCATGTCCCATAGCTATAGCTCTTGTCAACTCTGTATTTAACCCTAAATTATTAGCGATAGTATTACTTACAGACTCAACATGAGAAACATGTTCCATACGAGTGCAAATATGATCATTATCAATATTAAAGAAAACCTGCGTTTTGTGTTTTAATCTTCTATATGCCATTGAATGAAGGATTCTAGTATAATCACGAGCAAAGGGACTTCTAATATCATCAGAACGATTATAAAGCTCTGACGGTCGTTGTGTCATATCACTCCACTTGGGGTTAGTAGGTGTCATAGAAACATCATTAAATAATTGCTTGTTTTTCTTTGCCATAGTTTTCCCTCCATATCACATCATAGTTATATGTATTTGTGCAAGTAAGTCTACTTGTTTCCAAACCTCTTATAATATCTCTCCAGCTTCTCCTCACAGATTTCCATGATCTCCGCCTTTTCCTCCTCGGTCAGGTTCTTCCAGACAGTCGGTTCGACTTCGATGATACCGAGCGTTTTTGTGTGCCTGAACATCTGCATATCCTGAAAGCGTTTGAACGGGTTTGAGAGGATATTACGCTGGGCTTCTTTATCGGTGTAGCCGCCCTTTGCAAAGATACTGTTGGGCTTTTCGACTGTCAAACCTGCGCTTCTTCTGCCTTCGTAATAGCTTCTGAAATATGCAACGATATCGTCCAGCTTGACTCTGCCTTTGCTGTCTGCGTGGGTAAGAACAGCCTTTATCAGCACGGGCTTGTAGGAATAGCTCATGTCCATCTGACGGATCATTTCCATGAACATATCCTTGCGGTTGTCATCATTGATGAGCTGCCAGCCGTACTGCTTAGCTGCGGCTTCAAGAGTTTCTTCCTTGAAATATTTGAAGGTGCGGTGTTCGCTCATGGGGACTATCAGGTCGGGGATTATTTTCCCTTCTCTGATATAGCGTTCGACTGTTTCCGACTGCACATCAACACGGCGGATAAACTCCATCTGCGAGATCATGCCTGCGGCTTCTTCCTGCCAGTTGAAAACATCTACCGCTTCATAATCTGTGGCATCAATTGGGAAATCTACGATCGCATCGGGCTTTTCACCCTTTGCATAGAGCTGATCGTCCGCTTCCCTTTGCTGTTTTGTGCCAAGCACAAGTTTGCCCGGCTTGTAGTCTTTCAGCTGAAAAAGTCTGTGCATAGAATAGGGCATATTATACTGACTTGCATTATCCACAAAGTCAAAAACAATAAGACTCTCTTTGCCGTCCGCAAGACGCATACCTCTGCCAAGCTGTTGAGTATACAGCACCTTTGACATGGTGGGACGAGCCATAAAAAGCACCTCTGTTTCGGGACAATCCCAGCCCTCATTGAGCAGGTCGCAGGCACAAAGTGCCTTGATCTCACCCTTCTGGAATTTAGCGATATACTCCTTACGTTCGCTGGGCTTCATGCTTCCCGAAACTGCCTGTGCATTTGCACCTCTTTCGCATATCATCTTTGCGATTTCTTCTGCGTGCTTGACGCTTGCACAGAAAATTACAGTACGCTTCTCACTGCAATACTCCATAAAAGTATCAGCGATAAGTGTATTGCGTTCTGGAACGAATATCTTGCTTTCAAGGTCACGGATATTGTACTGAACGCTGTTGAATCGCACCTTTGTCAGGTCAACGTTTGTATGTATGCGTATGCAGCGCACAGGGACAAGTTCGCCTATCTCCACGGCAGTCTGAATATCCAGCTTGTGAGCTGTATTCTTAAAGATGTCAAGAATATTTTTATCATCAGCACGCTCGGGAGTTGCAGTAAGTCCCAGTGTGAATTTCGGCTTGAAATATGCAAGTACTTTCTGGTATGTGTCGGCAGAAGCGTGGTGTGCTTCGTCGATTATCAGATAGTCAAAATCATCGTCCTTAAAACGGTCAAGGTTCAGTGCAACGCTCTGGATACTTCCGCAGACAACGTGTGCATTTGGCTGCTTTATGGTATCGACATATTTCCCGACAGTGACGCTTTTCCAAAGCTCTCGGAATGTGTTCGCTGCCTGCTCCACAAGCTCGACGGTATGAGCAAGGAAGAGCGTTCTTCCGCCCATTCTCTTTGCATCTGAAACAGCGGTTACTGTCTTTCCGGTTCCTGTTGCGTGATAGAGCAGAGCGATAGTTTCATGATTTAAACGCATTGTTTCAAGGGAGTCAAGAGCCTGTTTCTGATGCTCTTTCAGCTCCAGATCAAAGCCCTGCAAAGCCTTTCCACGCTGTACCGGGAGATAGTTCTCCACCTCACGGAACATGGTATCGCTGCCTACAAAAACACGCAGCTCGTCCTTTACCGTGTCGGGCTGGACTTGAAGCTGTTTCACCGCCCAGCGAAAAACGTCCCAGCCGAGATGTACCATGCTGTTCTGCTTGAGCAGATCGTCATAAAACTTGTTCTGTGAGATGTGCAGCTTGTTGTGACTTGCTTCATCGTCTATCTCAATAGCGATCTTTCTTGCTCCGCTCTCAAGGAAGAAATCTGCAAATCGGTCATTCTGATAGATATCATAAAAGTGGAACTGCGAATAGAGATACCCTGCTTTTTCAGCACCGAAAGTATCGGTGAAAAGCTCGATAAAAAGGTCTTCCGCACTGCTGCCCGAAGCCGCCCTGTACTCACTCATCGTCATTTACCCTTTCAAGAAATATCCGTCTTTCAAACGCACCTCGCTTTTCAGCCTTTTCCCTGCGGACAGCTTCAAGTTCAGATACCGACCAGCCTCTTGCTTCGGCGATAGCGTACATGACTTCAAGCATATCCGCAAGTTCTTCAATGCTTTTATCAGCCTGGTACTCGGCACACTCCTCATTCAGCTTTTTGTCAAGATCGGTCATGTATTCTTCTTCAGAGAGGATATGTGTGTAGGCTTTCTTGCCTGCTTTTTCTATTATCTCGGGAATCTTGTCACGGACGAGTTTGTTGTGGTGCTTGGTCATTTTATCACGCTCCTTAGCAAAGGCTATTATTTGTTTAAATTATACCATTTTATATACTAAATGTCAATGAATATATAGTTGTGATTCTTACGATTTCAATAATTGCACATATGTTTAAAGGCTCCCAGAATTACTCTGAGAGCCTTGCTTCATATTTATGGATAACGGAACGAATGCCGTCACCGAAAGCTGCTATAAACCATTTCCGTTCGCCTGAGAGCATACCGTCTACACCGTCAAAAAAGCTGCCCTGAATCAACGTCTACCTTGACAGCAAATTTGTTTTGAAAGTGCAGTTCCTCAACGATGATAACTGCGGTATTATCAGGAGCCTTCCTGAGCGAACCAACAAATGTAATAATCCCACCTTTTGAGTAGAGGAAACTCACTGACTTAGCGTTATCATCAAAAGCAAGGCAGGTGAACGTATCTGTCTCAATGGTATCACTGCCGTTGCGTTTTGGCTGATCTACGGCGATACTGAATTTGCAGTAGCTGTAATCTTCCTCAGTTACAACGGTCAGATCGGTGGTGATACGTCCTGTCATCATTATTTTGTTCAGCATAGTCTACTGCTCCTTTCATTCCTCGTCACTGCACTCGTCCAGCCCGTGCAGGAGCTGAATGTATACGCACTCTGCTTGTTCATGTTCCTCACCGTCGGTGGACATCATAAGTTCCAGGAAATATGCTTTTGCTTCTTCGTAGTCCGTCCAGACCTTACGTTTGCCATTGCATACGGTAGTGACCTTGTTTGTTCTCGGCATTGCCAATTCAGGTGTTTTCAACATAATCGTTACCTCCAAAAGTTTTATCGTGAATCCATTATATCCGATAAAACTACCTGAGTCCAGCTCTGTGGAAGGATTGTAATAATTCTTGTGAAAAGCGCAGCAAAATGTGGTTTTTCCCCGGTGCATTGCGCTGTAATGGCGATTGACTTTTTCCCCGCTATGTGATATGATATTATAAACTACAGCACATTGATTGTGAGGTGAAAACTATGGGACAATATTACTGCTGGGTGAATGTCGATAAGAAAGAATACTTATGCCCTGATGATTTTGATCTTGGAAACAAACTCCATGAGTCCATGGGTGCAGACAATGCGTTGCTTCGTGCCTTATGGGAACTCCTCTCGGCTGAGTGGAAAGGCGACCGTCTGGTATTCCTCGGAGACGAATGCCACGCTCTTGATGAAGTGTCAAATGAGGTGCTTAATATTCTGGTAAAACATCAGGCAGAAAGCGGAATTTCAGGCTACTTGTTCGACAATGTTTATGAAACATATCGGAATGTAAGTGGTCTTTTCAAGTCAGCGGAAGAGTCTGTCCGTGATGAAATAGCTTTTTATCTCAATGTTGTGAGATCAGATCCTCCGATCAGTCAAAATGTTTATGGTGTAGATATCAATGATCCATACAGAGGATTATTTCTCAGAAACTGCAAATCGTTCGAGTATATCATCAACCGCACAAAGAAGGTCTGCTATTCAAATGAGGAAACAAAGATCCTTCTGAGTGATAACAGCAAATTAGATCATGCAGATCCGCTTCCTGTTCTTATGGCATACGGTGGCAGAAGATGTGATATCGGAGAATGGCTCGGAGATATAATTGATGTTAGTGATACACTGCCGGAAGACTGTAAACTGTTAACGGAGATCCATATTGATTGATAGCGCAGGAAATCGGGCGCTCTGACAGCTATCAGCAAGCGGTTTAAGGGGACATTATTTCAGTGACAATAGATGAAGATCAATCAAGGACAGGAATTGCTTTTTCCTGTCCTTTTTTCGTTCTTGTTATAGGAAGAATGGTGGCTGTCATCAGAACTTCCAGCACATTGTATTCACAGTTCTTGTGTACACAATGTGCAGAGCTTGCTGGGTGTGATTTTTGACCTTGTAGGCATCATATTTTTTCTGACTGATCGTTCCAATTTTTTGCTCTTGTTTACTCAGAGGTATGGGGAAGTTTCCCTCAGCAAGCATCGTGTATTGTTTGCACAGTTCTTGTGTACACAATACACCGAGCTTGCTGGGTGTGAATCTGAGAATAAATTTTTGTTTTCTTCCGAGCTGTTTAGCTCGGTTATTTTCTCTTTTTGATGTTCGGGGTCCAAGGGGTGGAAATCTCTTGCAAGCTGAGTATAGGAGCATTCAATTTTCTAAAATTGTAATGCGAGGATACCGTGCTTGCTGGAATAGAATCGCCACTCCGTTGGCGAGGTTACTTTTGAGTTGTATGCTCTGTTAATATTTGCATAATATATTTGATATTCTTGATTTAGTTGCGTTTCCAAATGCAGACCTTTTTCAACATTGGATTTTAATAAGAAATAGGACATATTTTTAGTTCATAGATATTCATAATAATTTGAGGTAATGAGTATGAATATCGATCGTTTTCACGCAAAAAATATCATATAATGAATCAGAACGTAAAATTGTAATGTGATTTTGCGAAAATCATGCAAAATCATATTGACTTTTAAGCCGATATATGATACACTAATATCAAGGGATTTTGCAAAATTTATGCAAAATGGAGGGCAAATTTATGCTTTTAGAATTCAAAACGAAAAATTACAAATCATTTGTAGATGAAATGAGTTTTATTATGTCTCCTGCACCAAAGCAGAAAGGGCTGGATTACAGTGTTCAGACCACAAAGATCGGAGCAAAAAATTACAAGTCTCTTTGTTCTGCGGTCGTGTACGGTCCGAATGCTTCCGGAAAGACCAACATCATTGGTGCGATGGATACAATGAAGTCGATCATTATGCGTGGGAATATACGCAATGCAGATGTGCCAATGTCGATGAATGCAGCTTCTTCATTACTGGAACTTATACCAAACTGTGATTCAAATTCTGCTCCCGTAGAATTCTCTATCAGGTTTATTGAGAACGATATGCTTATCGACTATTCGATGATCGTTGATCTCGGTGGTTTTCTTGAAAAGGATCACCCAAGAAAAATTCTGGAGGAAAAACTTGCTGTAAATGAAAAGCCAGTTTTTATCAGAAACGATAAACTCGAAGTATCTATCCCCTCCTGCATCAAGCCTTATCTGAATTCAAATATCAAGAGCGTTAGTCAGCAGCTGAAGGACATCTCCGTAAACAGCCTCAGCGATGATGAGCTTTTCCTTAACAATGGCTTCAAAAACATATTTGCAAAACAGCTCGTTGCACTTATCCTCGGTTGGTTTGAAAAGAAGTTTGTGGTAATAATCCGTTCAGATGCGATAAAGATCATGAAGAAATTCTCAGACACAAGCGAGAACACAGTTTATGTTGAGAAAACACTCACTGATGCTTCAAAGATATTTGGCATCAACTCTAATGCGCTCGGATACAAGACAGTTGCTGAGGGCGACGATGCTGTTCTGTGCTCAATTTTCAAAGACAAAAAAGCAATTATCCCTGCTGAACAGTTTGAGTCATACGGCACGGTAAGATTTATAAATGAGTTTCCGCTGGTGATAAATGTTCTGAAAAATGGCGGTACACTTGTTATGGACGAATTCGATGCTTCCATACACCCAATGGCTCTGATGAACATCATCAATATTTTCCATAATGATGAGATCAATATCAACAAGGCACAGATAATTTTCAATACCCATAATCCGATATTCCTTGATGCTTCTTTGTTCAGACGTGACGAGATCAAATTTGTTGAGCGTGACGACGATACCAACCACAGTGTTCATTATGCACTCTCAGACTTCAAGACTGCTGACGGTATCCGCAAGGGCGAGGATTATATGAATAATTATTTTGTCAACAGATATGGTGCTATCAAAGAAGTCGATTTCTCTGATTTTATCGAGCAGATGATAAAAGGTAAAGAGGTGGCGGCAAATGATTGAGAGAAAGGAAACAAGACAGTACACCTTAACCGTTGAGGGCGAGACTGAGAAAATGTATTTTGAATGGCTTCAGAAAGAAATAAACACTTCTGAAAATGCAAGATACAAGGTAAAGATCAACGCAAGTATTCAGCAGTTCCCACTTTCGTATATCAAAAAGCTCAACACCAAGTCTACGCCTTCTGTGGTTCACATCTGTGATGTTGAGGGTAAATCAGCTGAGGATATTGAAAAGTTTCATAGTGTGCTGTCACAGTTAAAGGAAGCCAAAGAGCAGAAACACGTAGAATATAGACTTGGATATACAAACCTGACTTTTGAACTTTGGATGATACTGCATAAAAAAGATTGCAACTCTCCTTTTTCAGACAGATCACAGTATCTTGCACCGATCAATTCTGCATATAACGAAAAGTTCAAGTCCTTGAAAAGTTATAAAGAAGAACGCAATTTTAAACGGTGTCTCTCAAAGCTTAGTCTATCTGATGTAAATGATGCTGTCAAGAGAGCAAAGAAGATCACTCAGAATAATAAAGAAATAGGAAATCCTCAGAAAAGCTATAAGGGCTTTAGGTATTATCAGGATAACCCCTCACTATCAATTTGGAAAATAGTTAATGATATACTTAACGAGTGCATACAATAGCATATCACATAGCAGTCCTTTCGGGGACTGCTTTTTTCATATTTCCAGTGCAAATTACACCGGGGAAAAATGAAATTCGACCTAAAGTTCGTGCGCATTGAATCTGGACTTTTAGCATCGTTGCGCGCTATAATATTATCAGCCGATTGAATTCGGCAGAAAAACAGAAATATAAAAAGATAGAAAGCAGGGGAAGTACCTGCTATGGAGGGACAAAATGACATCTGAGAAAAATAAAAAGAATGTCACACAGAACGCAACCAAACAGGAAATCGGGGCGGCTTTGAAGCTCATCGAACTTCTGTACGAACAGGGTGAGATACCCAAACACGTTTACCGCAATATCTGCAACGAGTATTACGGCAAAGGCCTTGACAAGGTTGCAGATGCGCGCTATACTATATCAAACACAGAAGATAAGGAGGCGGTATGATGTACGGATATAATGCGGTGGCTGTGCCGAAGAATGTGGTCATTTATGCGAGAGTTTCCACCGATGTCGACCACGCTTAACACACAATTTACTCTCTTTTTAACTCTCTTATATTTTCAAGTTAATAGTAACCTCTCGTTCGCCGTTATCATCGGCAACACCGACAACAACCGTATCAATAAACTCCTCCGCAAGCTGACGAGTAAGCTCCGTTACTTCGGAGTATTTTTTTATCAGATCACTGCGGTATTTGCTGTTCTGTCTGTGCTGACGAACTTTATCAAGCTTTTTTTTGATCTCTGCAAGTGTAGTTTCAAGCTCGTGAAGCTCCTCGGAAAACTGTTCCTTGTAATGCAGATACTCGGACGCAGTAATTATACCATCAAGCTTATCTTTATACAAGCTATCGAGCCTTTTTTGAACCGTTGCCATTTTATCGCTCAGCTGCTTATACTGCTTTTCGACTTTTGCTGCATTTTCCTGCTGCATCTCGTCGAACTTGATATTGTCGGTATCGCAGTATGCTTTGATAGCATTGTTGATAGCTTCAAGAACTGCTGGCTTTAGATACTTGAAATTTATCCTTCGCGTGTTAATGCACGTTCCTTTGCCCTTGGGAACTTCGGGACATAAATAAAATCCAACAGGTATACGTTTCTTATCGCATTTCCTGACATAGCTGCTGACGTGCCTGCTCATCGGTTTGCCGCAATATCCGCAAATAACCTTGCCGGATAAAGGCTGGATCTCCTGAGTTTCTCTGCTCGCTCTTGCATTCTGCGAGTACCTTGTACGCGCCTGTTCCCACAAATCCTTTGAAATTAGCGGTTCATGCGTGCCTTCGACTCTCACCCACTTTTCTTTTGGAATAGTCACCTTTTTCTTGGAGCGATAACTGACCTTTTTGCTTCTGCCCTGAACGGTATTGCCAATGTAGACCTCTCTCGAAAGCATCGTCCTTAATCCATCGCTGCTCCAAACATCATCCTTGTAGCGGCTGTTATAATTGGGATACAGAGTCGTTTTGTAAGCTGTCGGACTTGGGATACCCTCGGCATTCAGCATTTCCGCAATTTTCCTCAAACTCATACCGCCGACATAACTTTCAAAAATCCTTATAACTATATTCTTGGTGTTAGGGTCGGGGACGAGGTGATATTTATCGTTCGGGTCTTTCATGTACCCGTAGGGTGCCGAGCGATAGTACTTTCCCTGTTTTCGCATAATGTCATTTGCAGCGTTCTCTTTCTTGGAAATATCACGGACGTACCACTCGTTAAAGAATCCCCGTAAGCTCGAATTGTCCATGAAGTCGGGGCTTTCGCTGTCAACATTATCGGAAAGCCCGATAAACCTGACACCCCACATCACAAACTTTGTATGCAGATACTCTTTTATGATAACATCGTCCCTTGCAAATCTCGACTGATCCTTGCAAAGGACAATATCTATCAATCCGGCTTCGCAGTCCTTGAGCATTCTCTGGAACTCGGGTCGCTCCCGCTCCATTCCTGTAATTCCGTCGTCAACGTAAAGGGTGTAGTTTTCCCAGCCCTGTCTTTCGCAGTAGTCGATAAGAAGCTCCTGCTGATTGATGATACTGCGGCTGTCCACATTTCCATGCTTGTCCATGTCCTCGACCGAAAGTCTTGCATATATACCTACGCTGTTCATAAATTTTACCTCCTTAAAAATACAGCGAGGTACAATTATCCTAAAATAATTATATCTCGCTAACGATATATTGTCAAGCATTACTCCGCATTTTCATCTCATATTTTATATATCGCTTAAATGCTTCGGTCACGTTTTTCCTTCGCTCTTTATTGTCAGCAGTTTTATAATTGACTTTGATTTTTATTATTTCTTTTTTCAGTAATATCAACCTCCGTTTTTATTATACATGATTCCGAGTTCGGTGTTCAAAAGCAAAACTGTCTCCTGTTCGGTTTTACCGAGATACTCCGCAATCTCAGTTATGCTCACGCCGGCGAGTATCATTTCGCTTTTTATCCTTTTGTTAGGCATCTATTGTCCCCTTCCTGCCTTTCATTTCCTTTCTGATGAAGGTGATGTACCTTCTGCGTTTACCGCCGATACGTTTTTCCGGGCGGTATCTCATATCCTTGCGCA
>ERZ842401.6291-NODE-6291-length-12721-cov-6.130428_pt1 | contig 12721 bp, 11 predicted proteins | sample MGYA00521270_ERZ842401 | MGnify/ENA primary metagenome ERZ842401 (study PRJEB31892, sample SAMEA3878208) | bioreactor metagenome | biome: Moose rumen | place: Sweden | collected 2011-10 | study: EMG produced TPA metagenomics assembly of the PRJEB12797 data set... | reverse complement strand
TCAATATCCAATAATAGCAGGGGACATGACCGATTCCGAATTTCTCCTTCAAAAACTCGCTTACTCTGTCATTTGTCGCCCACTGGTGTATTTGATGAACATTTCGCAGTCCGCAGATACTGCCAAGGATCGCTATTGTGATGATATCGGGAACACTGCAAAAATAGCCGTCATATTCCTCATAAAGTTCAACATCTTCAAAATACTCGGTTATTCCATTATTCATGCTATTATTATAACATTTATCTGCTGACATGTCCAGTAAATTGTACACTTTGTAATAATTTTGTGATTTTTAGTACTCTTTATTTTGAAAATTGATTTCCGTGGCGGACGGGTCCTCACCGGACGGGGTATTTCCCCGTCCCGTGAGGACAATTATGAATTGAACTCATACCCCATCTCGGTATATTTAGCGTAAAGCTCCTCGGCTGCTTCCTCGGCGGTGCATTTGTCAAACAGCAGCAGGTCGCAGGCGCTGATAAATTCCTGGTAAAGCTCAGCGTCCTCAACGGTGGAGTTCATGGGGCTTATATACTCATTGTTCTCCATTACCAGCGAGGCTTCATACTGTATGCCCTCCAGCTGTCCTTCCTTTTCGAGATAATCCCTGACCGAAAGGCTTACGGGGATACCCTTTTCAAGCCCCTGCAGCTCTGCCCACTCGTCACTGTTGAGCATATAGTCAAGCAGCATGGCAGCCTCTTTGGGGTGCTTGGTATTTTTGCTCAAGGCATAAAGGGTGGCAGGCTTTGCATACCAGCCCACGCCGCTCTCAATACCCTCAGACACGGTGTAATCTCCTGCGATTATCTCATTGCCTGCTTCGATGGGCTCTTTAAAATAGTTCAGCGCATCGCTGACCCATGCCACTACTCCTGCATACTCGCCGTTGTCGATGTTAAAGCGCTGAAAATCCTCCACCTTGGGTATAACGCTTTCGTTCACCAGACGGCTGTAAAATTCTATCATGGTCTGCAGGTCTGCCTTGTCGAAGCTGAGCTTGTTATCGTCGGTAAAAATATGCTTGCCGCTCTGCTGCTCAGTATAAGCTATGGTGTATAGCCATATGCTCTTGTCAGCTCCCGAAAGAGGGTAAACGCCGTCCTTTTTCATGACCTCGGCGGCGGCAAAAAGGTCCTCCCAGGTCTTTGGCAGCTCCAAGCCGTATTTGTCGTAAATTGTCTTGTTGAAATACACCGTCTCGGCATTCATAGCTATGGGTATGGCGTTCAGCACGCCGTTTCTTCTGCCGTAATCCAGCATCTCCTCCGAGAAGTTTGAAAGGTCCACCGTATCCCCCAGCTGCTCGATATCATAGTAGCCCTCGCCGTCAGGGGAATACTGAGAGAGCCAGCCCACATTTATCTGCATAACGTCAGTTTCGGTGCCCGATACCATTCTCACCTGGTTCCTGGCTTCATAGCCCGACCACTCGGAATAGCTGCACTTTACCTTTATATCGGGGTGAGCCGCCTCAAAGCGAGCAACTGCATCCAGGGTATACTCGTTTCTAGTATCGTTGCCCCACCAGGAAAGTGTTATCTCGGTCTGCTCTGCCTGCTCATACATAACGCTCTCGTCGCCGCAGGAGGTCAGAAGCAGCAGCACAGCTGCCAGGATAAAAGCTTTGATGCGTCTTGTCACTGCTCTCCCTCCCCTTCCATATCAGGGCTGTATAAGGTATAGGAAGCCTTGCCCGATTTTTTAGACCTGTAAAGAGCCTTGTCGCAGGCAGCATACAAAGCCTTGAAGCTGCCGCCGTTCTCGGGGGAAATCGCCGCACCTATGCTGCAGCTCACCCTGAAATCCTTATGACCGTCAAGCCCTATCTTGCTGAAAGCCTCACAAAGCTCGCTGCATTTTTTAGCCGCATAGTCGTGATAGCTGCCTTCATCGGCGCTTGAATTAACCAGCACGCAGAATTCATCGCCGCCGATACGTCCCAGATAGTCATCATCGGTGAACACCTCTCTTAGCACTGCGCCTGTGCTTTCAAGCAGTCTGTCGCCTGCGGCATGGCCCAGGGTATCGTTTACCTTTTTAAAGTCGTCAATATCCAGTATTATCAGCGCTCTGTTCTCAGTCTCCAGCGAGCTTTCGATACAGTTTGAAGCAAGCTGTTCAAAGCTGAGCTTGTTGAGTATACCCGTAAGCTGGTCGGTATGCGCCATTTCGTCCAGGTCAGAAACTATACTTTTAACAGGCTTTATCAGCAGGTAGCTCAGATACCAGCCCACCAGCGCCGCGATAAGGGCAGCTATAAGACCTGTCATATAAATATACCTGGTCATCTCATTTTTCTCGTTTAGTATTATTTTTGTGGGGATAGAGCACACAACATACCAGTCGCCGCACTTGTTTACCGACACAAGATAATCGCTGTCGATAGATGAAACCGAGGACTGACCCAGTATACGCTGTTTTATCTCCTCAGGCAGAGCCTTGCCCACCTCGCCGCCGGTTTTTGAATAGAGTATATTATGGTCCTCATTGATAAGCCTTATCTCCATATCCGAAAGGGTCTCTGGGTTATCGAACACCTCATTGAGCTCATTGGCATAAAAGGAGATAAAAAGTACTGCATTCTCATGCACTCTTTTAACGTAATAGATACGCCTGAAATCGTCATTATACCCTGTAAACCAGCCGTCCTGCGCCTGCTCGTCGGTTATCATTTTGCCAAGCTCATCAAACATCTTCTCACCGAACAGTGTCGATGTGCCGTTTGATATCTTGCCCACCGTGCGGTTATTGCGGTATACTATGCCGTAATCCACAAAGTTCTCCATGATACACAGGCTGTACATCTTCTCGGTGATGAGCTTCTCGGTATTGATAGCCTCAAACTCGTCATTATCGGGGTCGGCAGCGTCGTAGGTATATGCGTTCTCCTCGCCGAAGGCAAGGGTAGCAATAGTCTCCATACGGGACATATAGCTGTCCATATTCAGCTTCATCTGAACGCTCAAAGACGATGTCAGCGAGATTATTTTATTTTTCAGGACCTCATCGGTCTTATCCACCGCAAGCTTAGTGACCAGGGCGATAGCAAGAGCAACTATCAGCGCATAGCCCACTATCATCGAGATCTGTATCCTGACGATATTTTTCAAGCTTTGCTTTTTCTCAGACGATCGTGACATCAGCTTCTCCTTTAAAAATCTACATAATTTCTCAATTTATAGTATCATAAAACCCCACAATTGTCAAGTTTTTCTGTTCCCCCCACCTGCCGCACTATTGTGTAGCAGGCAAAATTCCGAGTCCTCCCCGGAGGGGAGGGGGTACTATTGTGGCGGCTCACACTTCGATACGCTGCGCGAACCTTGAAAAATGATAACTTTGTGCGCCTTACCGCATTTTGATTAGGATTAATTTCCCCCACTAAAGCTTTGTGGAGTTTTTCCCAGACCTTAGCATTTGTGTATTTTATCACATAACTTTTGTAAAACGGTTTTCTAGCCACTAGCACTCTAGCGACTAGCAGCGCATAAAGTAATCATTTGGCAGGGTTGGCGCAGCCATCAAAATACTAGAACAAAAGCACCCCCTCCCCTCCGGGGAGGACTCGAGTACCTGCCGCCCACATAAAAGTACGAAAGGTGGGGAAATAAATCTTTACTTTTGTGGATTTATATGGTATACTGAATTGAGGTGATGTATATGGATCTCGATGCAAAGAAGATAATACGGATCATAATACTTATTATCATCATAGTGGCAGCTGTAGCTTTCTACCGTGACAGGGCAGGAGTAAGACGCTCGGTGGCAGGCATACGAGCGCCTATACAGGAGGAAGCCAAGGGCGTTACCAAAACCACCGTCAAGGGCTGGAACGTCAGGATAGAATACCAGTATTCCTACGATATCGAGGCGCTGGTGGTGCATACCAAAAGATACAGCGGCTCGGGTCTGGGCGACCAGCTGGCTCCCGTTGATGCTGCCCTGGCATGGGGCGATGTGGCTAAATATAACGACTCCATTGATTTTCACTGGGGTCAGGCAAGGCGCTGGTATACCTGGAAGGTGAACAGCTATGAGGAGCTTGCCCCAGTGGGCGCCGAGTATGAGGTGGGCATACAGTCCTCAAACAACCACCTTATCCCCTCCACCAGGGAGCTTGAAAAGCAGGTCAAAAAGCTGCGCACAGGCGACCATGTGCGCATAAAGGGCTACCTTGTGAATATCGACGGCACCAAGTCGGACGGCAGCACCTTCTGGTGGAACAGCAGCACCACCAGAGAGGACACAGGCGACGGAGCCTGCGAGGTGTTCTACGTGACCGAGCTGCAGTGGCTGGACTGAGCTAAAAGCTTACCTGCACCGATCTGTTGAAAATTTTGAAACAGAGCAATTAATAGCTAAGAATGATCTTTAGGGCACTTTTGTCGCAGCACGGCAGAAGTGCCTTTTGTTATTTTGCCGTCGACTGCGTCGGTGAGAAATCCGGCAGACTTTACAGCTCTGCAAAAATATGCCGTTTGCTTTGAGTTTACTTCTTTTTGTTGAATATCACCAGTATGAGCTATGCAGTTTTGTGAGTTGTCACAAAGTTGTAATAATCATATTGACAAGTAGACGCAAGTGTGCTATACTGTGTACAGTGAAGATGTAACAAGCGGCGTTACAAGTTTACAAACCCTAAAATTTATGTTATAATCAGGAGGTACACATTATGAAAATCGCAGTTGTTTGTGCAAACGGTAAAGCAGGTCAGCTCATAACCAAGGAAGCTGTAAACAGAGGTCTGGACGTTACCGCCGTTGTTAAGGGCGAAAACAGGTCTGCTGCCGAAAAGGCTGTTATCAAAGACCTTTTCGATCTGACCGCTGAGGACCTGAGGGGCTTTGATGTTGTGATAGATGCATTCGGCGCATGGGCACCCGAGGTGCTGCCGCAGCACTCTGCGTCATTAAAGCACCTGTGTGATATACTTTCGGGCAGCGATGCAAGGCTTCTGGTGGTAGGCGGAGCAGGCAGCCTTTATGTTGACCCCCAGCACACTGTACAGGTAATGGACGGTCCCGACTTTCCCGATATATTCAAACCCCTTGCAGCAGCTCAGGGCAAGGCTCTTGCAGAGCTTCGCGAGCGCAGTGACGTCAAATGGACATTTATCAGCCCCGCAGGTGATTTCCAGGCAGAGGGCGAGCGCACAGGCAAGTATATCCTCGCAGGTGAGGAGCTGACTCTTAACAGCAAGGGCGAGAGCATTATCAGCTATGCGGACTATGCCATAGCAATGGTTGATGAAGCGGTCTCGGGCGACCATATCAGACAGCGTATCAGCGTTGTAAGAGAGTGAGATGTTTAAGCTATGCAGATAGCCAGTAAATTTACAGTAGCTGTCCATATCCTGACTTGTATCGACATTTTCGGCAGTGAGCGCAGAGTTACGAGCGAGTTTCTTTCGGGCAGCACGGGGGTCAACCCTGTTATTATCCGAAACGTGCTTGCACAGCTCAGAAATGCAGGGATAGTCAGCACCCGTCAGGGCAGCGGAGGGGCGCATCTTGCAAGGTCTCTCGATGAGATCACACTGTATGATATTTACATGGCTGTCGAGTGCATAGACAGTGATGAGGGCTTGTTCCACTTTCACGAAAATCCCAATGCAGACTGCCCTGTGGGACGAAATATCCACAAAGCAATGGACGGCAGGCTGGCAGCTGTACAGCAAGCTATGGAAAACCGACTGAGAGCTTCTACTCTCGCCGATGTGGTGAGGGATACAAGAGCTATCATTGAAGCGGAATAAAAAAGAGTGTGCAGACAGTACCGTCTGCGCACTCTTTTACTTTTTTATACAGGCAAAAAACAAGCCCTCGTCGCATTAGCGACGAGGGCGTTTCTGGTGGGAGAAGATGGATTCGAACCATCGAAGCTAGAAGCAACAGATTTACAGTCTGCCCCCTTTGGCCGCTCGGGAATTCTCCCATAAATTCACCCGGAATATTTCCCGAATGAATTTCAAGCTGGTGGACGGACTCGAACCCCCGACCTGCTGATTACAAATCAGCTGCTCTACCAACTGAGCTACACCAGCTAATATAAATTAGCTTGCCGTACCTTTCGTACAACATTAATATTATATCACAAAGTGCTTACCCTGTCAAGCGAAAATTTCAATGTTTTCGATTTATTAACAATTGCTCTGCACATTCAGTGATATATCAACTGCCGCAAGAGCCGCAAAGCGACCCTTACAGCAGATCAGTCGAGACGACAGGACTTGAACCTGCGGCATCTTGGTCCCAAACCAAGCACTCTACCAAACTGAGTTACGTCTCGTCAGCTTGTCTATTGTACCACAACACGCCGCAAAAGTCAAGCATGGCGGCGCATTTTCGGTATTTTGAACAAATCGCAGCAGGGTTTTTCTAAACAGTTTCTATACTCGCCTCTGTTTCAAAAAATCCATTAGATTTATTTATTTTGGAGCAGAGGGGAGTATATTATCTGTAATGGCTCATAACAGACCTTCCCCCGCCTGAGACGGGGGAAGAAAAACTGTCTTATATTATTGCCAAAAGCTTATCTTCTCTTGAACACCGAAGCCGACAAGGGCGGACAGCATACATAGCCGCTCATGTCATCGCAGCACACATTTCCGTTCTCGTCAAGGCGCTTGTAGAATATGCCCCAGGGCAGGTTGAAATATCTGTCCTCATGGTAGGGGTTGAGGGCAACAACGTAGCATTCATGCTCGTTTTCCAGCTTGAAAACTATGAAATTCCAGTCGCCGCTGTCGAGAAATTCCAGGTGGTTCTCAACATCGCCCTTGGTTGAGAGCCTGAAAAGCGGGCTGCCCCTTCTCAGCTTTATAAGCGCTTTATAGTAGTTGAAAACATGGCGGTATTCGTTCTTTCTGTCCCATTTTATGGAGTTGGTGAAATCGGGGGCATTGTAGCTGTCGTGGCTGTAGATGTTCACGCCGTTGGGCTCCTCCCCCTCAGCCAGTATCCTCGGCTTGCTCCTGAGAAAATCCTGACCCAGCTGTATAAAGGGCATACCCTGAGACAGTATTATTATGGCAGCCGCCAGCTTGTCCATTTTAACAAGGTCGCTCTCGGGGAAATGGCTGCCCGATATCTTCAGCTTGTCCCAGAGGGTGTTGTTATCGTGAGCCTCGCAGTAGTTCACCGCCTGGGTGGGCTCAAACGCCCAGCAAGCCTCTGCCGCATCGTTAAGCTGTCTGTGGGGTACCGAGCCTGCTATTCCTCGCCTTAAAACCGAAGCCGTGTTGCGGTTGCCGCTGATAAAGCCCATGTCATAGGGGTTAAAGGTGCCGCCCTTTACCGAGTCTCGGATATTGTCGTTAAAAAGCCCTACCCTGCCGAACTCGTAGGAGTTCCACTTATAAGCCAGCTTGTCCGCAGACAGGGGCGACTCTCCCCCCGTCCAGCCCTCACCGTACATCAGAAGCTGGGGGTCCAGCTTGTTTAGCTCGTCCCTTATAATGTTCACCGTTTCGATATCGTGCAGCGCCATAAGGTCAAAGCGAAAGCCGTCTATCTTATACTCGGTCGCCCAGAATTTAAGGGAGTCTATCATGAATTTTCTGAACATAAGGTGATCGGAAGCCGTCTCGTTGCCGCAGCCCGAGCCGTTAGAAAAGCTGCCGTCCTCTCTCACCCTGTAGTAATACCCGGGGAAAGCCTTTTCAAATGAGGACTCCTCGGTGTGATATGTATGGTTATACACCACGTCCATGATGACCCCTATGCCGTTTTTGTGCAAAGTCATCACCAACTCCTTGAACTCCCTTATCCTCACCTTGGGGTCCTCGGGGTCGGTGGAGTATGAGCCCTCTAAGCAGTTATAGTTTTTAGGGTCGTAGCCCCAGTTATACTGGGCTTTTTTAGGCTTGCTCTCATCAACGGTGGCATAGTCAGCCACAGGCAGCAGGTGAACATGGGTGATACCCAGCTCTTTAAGGTGGTCAAGGCAGGTCTCCGACACACCGCAGCGTGTTCTGCTCTGGGTAAAGCCCTTGAACTTGCCCCTGTACTCAGCCACAACGCCCGAGCTCGGGTCTGCCGAGAAATCCCTCACATGGCACTCATACACCACAGCGTCGCAGGCATTTGCGCACTTTGGTCTCTCCACGCTGTCCCAGCCCTCGGGGTCGGTGGTTGAAAAGTCAACGACTGCGCCCCTGTTGCCGTTTACGCCGCAAGCCTTTGCGTATATATCTATAGTTTCGTTTTTATATCTGTTTTCAAATTCATAGGAAAAGGTGTAGAAATATCCGTCGCAGCTCCTGAAAAGCTCAACGTACCAAACCCCCTTGTCCAGCCGCTCCATAGGCAGAGTTTCCACCTTGTTGTCTCCCTCGCCGTCAAGATAAAGGTTAAGGTAAACGCAGGTGGCATAAGGCGACCAGGTCTTGAACACCGTCCTGTCCTTATCCTCTCCCACCAGCGCCGCACCTAAGTCGTTGCCGTCATAATAAAATTCACTGTCTATCTGTCGGATATTCAGCTTTCCCACAAATTTTCACCTACTTTTTTATACTAATGCTTTCCGCCAGCACCTCGCCCTGCCGCACCTTGGTCTCATAGCCTTCAAGAGTGTTCTTTATCAGGTCGCCGCAGGCTTTTGCCTTGTCTTTTTCCAGCAGCAGCACTATGGTGGAGCCGCCGAACTCGAAATAGCCCTTTTCTTCACCCTGAGCTACCCTGTAGCCGCCGTGGGGATTATGGTTGGTTATCTTTCCCACCATAAGGGCTCCCACCTCCATCTGTATTACGTCCCCCAGCTTCGGGGTCCTTATCATGCAGTATGTGCGTGAGTTTTCCTTATAAACGCTCACATATCTGTTAGCCACGGGGTTTACCGTGTTCAAAAAGCCCTTTATGCTCCTGTCACGGCTTTTTACTCCCCTTACGGGGTATATGTAGCGGTGGTAGTCATCAACGCTGAGCCTTATTATCAGCGCAGTGCCGCCCTGATATTTTTTAGCCAGCTTTCTGTCTCTGAGCAGACTCTCGATACTGTATACCGAGTTTTTTATTACAAAAATATTCGAGTGGGTTATCTCATAAGCCGACACCTTGCCGTCAGCGGGAGACACCACCTTGCTGTCATCGGGAGTAAAATGCCGTCTGCCCGGCTTTATTTTTCTGGTAAAAAACTCGTTGAAGCTTGCATAGGTCTTGTCCTCATAATCGAACATATCTATGTTGTTGCTCTCGGCAAACTGGGGTGCAAATCCCCCCGAAAGCCTGCTGCCGAGCACCGCTCTGCCGCATTTTGAGAAAAACGGCAGCGACAGAAATTTAAGCAGCCCCCGTCCCAAGGGCGAAGCATAAGCATTTGCCAGAAACCCGTCCTGTGATGTGGTAATATTATACTCATTACCCTGCCTGTCCCTGTATTTCATCGTTAAAATGACCTCCTCTGCCAGAAGCAAGAACGCTTCGCTTTTGATGCAAGAGGCAAGAGTCCCTCTTACTCACATCGTGTGTTACAGCACAAAGTGCGTTTTATCAGCAGTTATGAATTATGCATTATGAATTAAATATAGTGGTTCATTTTAAGGTAGCCCAGCAGGATTATCACGCCTGCGGTGAGCAGTGTGAGCATACCCTTCATAGAGAGCTTGTTCACCTTTATCTTTGAAACGAACAGCACCGATATAAGTATCATAAAGCTGTGGAAAACATAGGGGTATACGCTCATGGGGATATTGTGCCTGCCCATGTATATAAGCGGCAGTATTATAGCCACCGTGGTAACGGGCATACCCTCGTATTCCTTGCGGTTTTCGTCGGTGGTGCGCTGTCTCTCCTCCTCCATAACGTTAAAGTAGCCCAGCCTTATCACCGCACCCAGAACTATCATTATGGCGGCAGCCAGTCTCAGGGGGTATACCGAGTTATAGTGATAGCCGATCACCGCAGGGAAAACTCCAAAGCATACCAGGTCGCACAGCGAGTCAATCTGTATGCCGAATACCTTTTCCTGATCGGTGCGGTTTTTCATGCTTCTTGCTATCTTTCCGTCGAACATATCGCATATGCCCGAAAGCACCAGGCATAAAAATGCTATTGACTCATGCCCCTCGAATATCTGGGTTATGCCGAACACCGACGAAGCCAGTCCTATATATGTAAGTATTACCGAATAATTGTAAAAGCCTATCATAATTTATCCCTCTTAAATTTTTATCCTCATTTTATATCTTCCTTGGGAAGATTTATCTCCTTATCGCTTTTAAGCACCTTTATATGAGCTATAAAGGTCACGATACCGCCTGCTATCAGCACGAAGTAAAAGCTGAGCCCCCTGCTCAGCAGCAGCGCAGGCTTTACAAGCTCACCGCCGAAAATGTTGGTGAAAGCCAGCAGAAAGCAGCCCTCTGTGATACCTGCCGCACCCGGCAGCGGCAGCATCTCCACCGCTATACCTATCATCACCTGCAGGGTGACAATATCAAGGTAGCTGACGCCGCTTAGCCCGTATGCCTTGTATATCACCCATGTTACCGAAAACAGCGACATACGCTGCAGCACGGTTATGGCAAATATCTTCACCGTGGTCACAAAATTCTCTCTTATATATGATGAGCCCATAGTGTAGGTATCGCATATCCTGGCTATTTTTGATACATATTTCTCGTTGTTCTCTTTCTTGACTATCCGCCAGCCTGTGAGCATATTGACTATCCTTATGCCTGCACGCCTCGCCCAGTTGGGCTTGAAGAACACAAATGCCAGTATTCCGATAAACGCGATATTAAGCACAAAGCCCAGCACCAGCAGCCACTTCATATCGGCAGCATAGGTGTTCACCGCCTTGAAGTCTATCGCCATGAAAAGTGCGCCCAGCCCTATCAGCACCGATTTATACGCTATGGTGATAAGCAGCATTATCAGCGTAGAAAAGCCTATCTTTACGCCGTCCTTTTTCATATAATACATCTGCGCAGGCTGACCGCCCGAGGAGGACGGTGTTATATAGCTGAAAAAGAACCCTATAAACGAATACTTCAGACACCGCCGGAACACTGTCTTTTGTTTAAGTATCCTGAGCATATAATGGATTATCCATGACTCTCCAGCTACAAAAAAGAATGACAGAGCAGCGCCCAGCGCTATCCACTTAGGGTCGGCAGAGTGAAGGTCCTTCACTATCTCCGAAAGCTCCTGATCCTTGAAAAGCAGCCTGAAGGTCAGCCACAGGATAAGCCCGATAAAGCCCACGTCCAGTATATACTTTAAGTTTTTCTTTATTATCTTTTTTATTTTCTACCACTCCAGTTAGAGGTTAGATATCAGGCGAAGGAGCTTATTCAGCCCCTCACCCTGTCTGTTCTGTTGCCATGCCCTTTCGGACATATCTTTAAAACTACTTGTTCCAGCTCACAGCTGCCATATACAAAAGACCTATGATCAGCTGTATTATAGCAAAGCGTGTTACCACCTGGGTATCAGACCAGCCCTTGTTTTTTCTCTGGTGGTCGTGTATGGGTGTGCGTATATTCTTCATAAAGCCTTTGAGCTTTAAAAAGCGTATGAATGACACCTTTATAAGTCCCAATCCGCCGTCGATGATGATAACAAGGCACATGGGTATAAAGCTGAATGGCGAACCGCTCATAAGAAACAGCACCGCCAGAAATACTCCCAGCGCTCTTGAGCCTGCATCGCCCATAAGCATTTTGCTGGGTGAGCAGTTGAACCACAGATAAGCCGCCAGCACTGCCAGCATTATTATGGGGGTAAGGTTGCCGAAAATATCCTTAATAAAGCCCGACATCAGGGTGAGCACCACAAGCACCACCATGACCAGTGTAGCACACAGCCCGTCCACACCGTCAGAGCAGTTGGTCACGTTGATAGAAGCCCACACCAGAACTCCCGCCAGTATAATAAATATCACCGCAGGTATATGCAGCTTGTCTATACCGAAAAGGGCTATCCTTATATCCGAACCGTTATAGTAATAATAGGTCACAGCCACGCCCAGAGCTATCACCAGGTCAAAAAGCCCTTTTTTGAGGTTGCCCCAGGGCGTCTCGGCAGCGTCGTCAAAATAGCCCGTAAGCATAGCGCCGTAGATACACACAAGGTAAATAAGCGTTTCCAGCGTCAGCGGCACGAACAGCGCCGTACACAGCGCAAAGGCAGTTATAAACAAAATACCGCAGCCCCTGGGCTTGCCCTCTGAGAGCTGACCGTTTACCGCAAACTCTCTTCCCTGGTCCTTGGGCAGCACGCTTTTAAGATATTTCAGCACCAGAAAGGTCAGCCCGAAGGAGACCAGCACCACCAGAAACAAAAGCAGCGAATACCTCTTTGAAAAAGCCCTGCCGAAAGCCTCGATATCATTGGCGTACTTTCCCTTCAGTGCATTTTCACACAATAGCCTGTAAATCATTTACATCTTCCTTTTTGCTCATTAATAAAAAATAATCATACACTATATATTATACTACATTCATTGATAAAATGCAAATTTTATATCATGTCATTTTGCACAAATTTTAAGAGCTGAGCTTTACATGGGGGGCTTTTAGAGGTAAGAAGTAAGAGATAAGAAAACGGTTTACTCAATTATGTAGTGAACCACACAAATAAAAAGGTCTGGAAAAAACTCCACACGGCTTTAGTTGGGGAAGATAGATACTTAACAAAAAGCGGTAAGACGCTCAGAGCCATCATTTCCCAAGGTTCGCGCAGCGTATCGAAGTAATAGCTGCCACAAAAGCTCC
>ERZ842401.6290-NODE-6290-length-12721-cov-46.477025_pt1 | contig 12721 bp, 12 predicted proteins | sample MGYA00521270_ERZ842401 | MGnify/ENA primary metagenome ERZ842401 (study PRJEB31892, sample SAMEA3878208) | bioreactor metagenome | biome: Moose rumen | place: Sweden | collected 2011-10 | study: EMG produced TPA metagenomics assembly of the PRJEB12797 data set... | reverse complement strand
AATTGAACAAGGTAACTCTCTGATTTTTAGTTAGGAAGAGATAGCAAAATGACTTCTGCAGTGGAAAGTGATGTGTTTTTCAATGCCTGCAGCCTCCATCCATTCTTTTAAGTTGTATCCGACAATACTATAACGGAGCCCTTTGAATATCTTACCAATACTGCGTTCACCACAAAATTCCAAGGTTTCCTCACTTATGGGGAGAATTTCTTCAGCACCAGTTTTCTTGATGCGATACTGTATAATATAACCACCATCGTTACCAATGCGGATATTATCCCAGTTCAACCTTAGAATGTCGCTAACGCGCAATCCGGTCAAACAAGAAAATAGTGCAGCTTGTTTCACTACTGGTATCTTGCAGGGCGTTTGATTTAGCTTCTTCAACTCATCAATAGTGAGTGTTTCCTTTCGTACATCGACAGTTTCAATCTTGTCGAGATAGTCATTGATATTTTCATTCAGCCACTTCTCTCTATAAGCCATATACAACAATTCTTTGAAGATGGAATAGTAGCTGGCGGCAGAATTCTGGCTTAGCATCAGTCGGGTGTGTTTTAACTGATGGGCATTGAGAATATACTCCCGAAATCCTCTGCACAGTTCAATAGTGACTTCTCCAAAGGTGCACTTCCCGTTAACGTACTTGGAAAAATGCTTGTACACCATGTCCCACTTCTGTTGCTTGGTCCGGCCTTTTTCTTTGAAAAAGGCAAGGAAGTCCGCCTTCTGTTTTGTCTTGTCGAGAAATCCGAACTGTTCATTGATAAGTGACTGTGTACGAATGCAACGAATACCTTCGGCCTTCATAAGCATTTCTTTATTAAACTCACTCTCCATCTGATTCTTCGGACTGGCATAGATGTATATACCAAGAAACTCTCGACGAGTCATTTTCATTGTTTTTGGATTGCGGATAGCAGGATAGAAATCCAGATAGAGTGAAATCTTTCCGTTTTTAAGCTTGGCCTGGCGAACGGTTACCTTGGTGCATGTGTTACTTCTATTCATAATGCGTTAATGTTTAATGCGTTATACTTCTTTTTGAAAACTGGGTGCAAAATTAAGGAGTGTATGGTCAGTATATCCTTAAACCGCCATAAACTGAGAATAAACTATACTGACAATGGATCTTGGGGTTTTATATCACATTTCGCAGGTACTTTACCTTGTTTACGTTCCTCTATGATACGGTTGAAGTCATGTAAGCTGAGTTTGATGTACTTGCCACATTTCTTCTTCGGAACATGATAGAATCGAATAACTTCTCTCACTTGATGGACGGTCATCTGATACATGGTCATTAGTTCCTCTATGGTCTTGTAATCATCCTCAGGTTGGAGTATGTTCTTCTCATTGTCAACATGAAGTCTTGAGTAGTACGGCTTTGTGCCGATATACTTTCGAGGAATGTGATGCTTGCAGACGAAAGAAGCGACTTGATTGTAGGTCATGTTATATTTCGCTTGGATTTCCTCGCATGTATACCATTCTGTCAGTTCAGGGGTAGGGTTATCCTTAACGAAATAGTTGTCAATGCCAGCTTTAGGGAAGCATTTCTTATCCCCTAAAGTGAATACATCTATATTCTGGGCTTTGGCGATACGGTAGATCGTTGTCTCTTTTACCTTGTATTTCTCGATAATCTCTTCTATGGTGTAGAATGGATTGGGTTCTTGTGGCTTCGGTACTTCTGCCAAATGATTTGCCTGGTACTTTTGAACAAAGGAATCCCAGTCAGTCTTCAATATGAGTAGTAGCCTGTTGACTCTCTTAACTTTAAATTTCTCGTTCTTGGCATAATACCGAACTTGAAACTTTGAGAAGCTGCTGTTCTTGACAATGTCTTGGACGGTGTAGTAGTTCTCGTCTGGCATTGTAGCAAGTCGTTTGAGATTATCGATGTGGTTCTTCGAGTAATAGGTAATGTTCTGAAACTGGATGCGTGGCACATCATGACGGATGACATACTTGTTAAGGGCGGAACGCTTCATTCCGTAAATGTCCTCTATTTGCTGGGCATTATACCAGTCCTTCAGGTCATATTGTACAAGCAACTCAGCGAAATGCACATCAACGTCTTCTTTTCTCCAGAAAGTTCTTTTGCCCTCAACTATTTGAGGAATACCGAACTGTTCACATCTACGGAAGACAGTTCGCTTGCTGATTTTGAATTTCTCCATCATCTCTTTAAGGGAGTAATACTCATTTTGAGTTTTCTTTCCCTTTTGAGTACTACCTCGCTTCTTGTAGGAAGGGGCATTGTCGAAGAGTTTCTCAATGTCGCTCCTTCTGATGATGGTCTTTCCACGAAACTGCTTGGCTTTCAATTCGTGTTGCCAAAGATAATTGTAGATGGTACTTCTGCAAACGCCAAGTAGCTTTGCTGCCTCTGAGGGAGAAAGAAACTGTTTGTCGTTCAGAGCTTCTTTGAACTTCTTACGCTCGTCAACCCTTCGTGACAACGTACTCAAATCAGTTTTTCCATCAACGGGCGTGTACTTTCCCGATTGTAGCTTTCTTTTGTACCTATAGGCTTGATCACAACATTTACTGCTACAAAACCTTGCTGTAACCATCTGCCCAATGAATGTTTTGTGACACCATTCGCATTTCTTAACTATTTCCATATGTCCAATTTTTGTATATTACTGTTTCCTAATTCTGCCCAAATGTGTCCAATAGTGTCCAAATGTGTCCAACGTGTGCCACGCGAGGACATCAGTTAGCAATCCAATGGTGTCCAACGTGTGCCAGTCGGAGACATTGAGTTAGCATTTGCCTACGATGGGATTTTTCCCAAACGTACAAATAACGTACAAAAATGAGCGAAAAAAATATCACCAACGATTAACGCTGATGATATTGCGAGTGTGGAAGTGGTTGAAAGTAAGCGATTTAACTAATATCGATTAATATCGAGTGATTACCGTTAATCGTATTCTACTTTCCCACGCAGAAGTGTTTGAAGATGTTTTCCAGGACTTCGTTGGGGGTGATTTGCCCTCCTGTGATTTCAGCGAGGGTGTCGAGGGTGAGGCGGAGATCTTCAGCTACCAGGTCTGGTGGCAATTGAGAATTAGGAATTGAGAATTGGGAATTGGTTATGCCTAAACCGTCGAGTACGCGCTGCAGATGGGAGTGGGCACGGGAGAGTGCCTCGTAGTGGCGGGCATTGGTGACGATGACGTCGCTGTCGGCTATCTTGGGGGCAGCGTCGAGGAGTTGCTGGCGAAGGTTGTCGAGTCCTATGCCGAACTTGGCAGAAATCTTCATTAATTGAGAATTGGCAATTGAGAATTGAGAATTATGATTACTCTCTAGATCGGACTTGTTAATTACGATGATGAGGGTCTTATTCTGGCAGTGCTCCAAGATGTTTCTTTGTTCTTCTTCTGTGGGTTGTTTGTCAATTAGCCATAGGACAATGCTCGCTTTTTCAATTATCTGATAGGTTCGTTCGATGCCCATGAGCTCTATCTGGTCGTCGGTGTGGCGGATGCCTGCTGTATCGATGAACCGGAACGTGATGCCGTTGAGCTGGATAGTGTCTTCGATGGCGTCGCGGGTGGTGCCTTGTATGTCGCTGACGATGGCGCGCTCTTCACCGAGCAGGGCGTTGAGCAGCGTGCTCTTGCCTACGTTGGGTGCTCCGACGATAGCCACGGGGATGCCATTCTTCAGCGCGTTGCCTGTATGGAAGGAGTCCGTCAGGCGTGTAATGTGGGCGTCAATCGTTTGTGCCAGTTCTGTGAGTTCCGTACGGTCCGCAAATTCCAGATCTTCATGGTCGGAGAAATCGAGTTCGAGCTCGAGCAGGGATGTCAGTTTCAGCAGTTGTTCGCGAAGCTCTGCGAGTTTGGTAGAGATGCCGCCGCGCAACTGGCTCATAGCCATCTGATGGGTGGCTTTGTTCGATGATGCAATGAGGTCGGCAACGGCTTCTGCCTGCGAGAGATCCATCTTGCCGTTGAGATAGGCGCGCTGGGTATATTCGCCGGGGTTTGCCATACGGCAGCCATTCTGTATCAGAAGCGTTGTCACCTTATTTAATATATATCGCGAGCCGTGACAGGATATTTCTACACTGTCTTCGCCGGTATAGCTGTGGGGGGCGCGGAAGACGGAAACCAGGACTTCGTCAACGACAGCCTCCCCCGACCCTTCCAAAGGAAGGGGAGTGATGATGCGGGTGAAGTGGACGGTGTTGGGAGCAACGTCGTGACAACGAACGGAACAAATGGAAGAAACCGCATCAAAGGCCTTGGGGCCGCTAACGCGTATGATGGCGAGGGCACCGCCTGGTGCGGTGGCAAGTGCGCATATCGTTTCGTTGTCCATCATTTTTTCTTGGCCCATGTATTGGCGAGGATGACGAAAATAATGGTGACAATGATGAAGACGAAGGTTGCCCCCAGTACATTCTCCTTTTCTTTGCCGATGATTGGCATCATGCAGCAAAAGCCTGCGGTCAGTACGCTGATGATGGCCATGAGCAGCCGCAGCCTGTGGATGTTGAATGCCTTCCGTTCTTCCTCTGAAGCAGTGTTGTAGCCCGCAATGAGCATATCGCCCTTGCCGATTAGGAAGATGACGGCAAGGACGATAAATAGTGCTGCAAATATAAACATCATGATCATATTCTGTCAAGTACTTTCTGGATGAGCGAGTCGATACTGTTCTTATACTCGGTGTTCATCTTCTGGGCATAGCGGTTGGCGATGACCATGCAGCAGGTCATGGCGCGATGACCCAGCAGAGAGGCAAGGCCGGCGAGTGCGGAAGACTCCATCTCGAAGTTACATATCTTCAAGCCCTCGTACTCGAACGACTCAATCTTCTTGTTCTGGTCGGGGTCGGCAATGTCTGCGCGGAGCTGACGACCCTGAGGACCGTAGAATCCACCACAAGCCACTGTATAGCCACGTACCATATCGTCGGCAGCAATCTGGTCGATGAGTTCGGCATCGGCAACGGCTACGTAGGGAGCGCCCTTGATGGGGTCCCACTGCATGTGCTCCTTGAAAGCCTTCTCCATGGGGATGTCACAGACGACATTACGGCCGGCGTAGTAGTTAAGCAGGCCGTCGAAACCGATGCTCTTGACTGAGGCGATGAACGAACCTGTGGGCGTGAAGGGCTGCAGTCCGCCGCAAGTGCCAATGCGCACCATGGTCAGCGTGCGATGTTCGGCTTTCTCCTCACGGGTGTTGTAGTCTATATTAGCCAGCGTGTCAAGCTCGTTGACCACAATGTCTATATTGTCGCAGCCGATGCCATGACTTTGGCAGGTGATACGCTTGCCTTTATAGGTACCGGTGATGGTATGAAACTCGCGGCTCGAGACTTCGTGTTCGATGCTGTCGAAGTGGTCGGCCACAGTGTTTACTCGGGCAGGGTCGCCGACGAGGATAACCTTGTCGGCCAGGAATTCAGGCTTCAGGTGAAGATGGAAACATGAGCCGTCGCTGTTGATGATGAGTTCGGACTCAGGAAAATGCTTTGTACTCATAGTTTTATTGGTTTTTAGTTAGATAAGTGATTTCGTTGTTTCGAATTTTTTTTTCGAGTTGGCGAATGGCAAGCCGTAATTCATACTGCTTTTGTTCGCTGGACAGCATCTCTGGTTTCAATTCGTCGCGTTCTTCACGGCTGGCTGAATAGTAGTAGTCGCGTGCCTGACTGAGCACATGTGTTAGCGACTGCTGGCGTCTTTTCAAGTCGACGAGTTGCCTGTAGTTGTCTGCGTTGCCCGGTGCGCGGAAGTCGGTCTGTCGTGTATAGGTAATGTTGTCGTTAATGACGAAGTAAATGTCGTCTTTCATGACAGCTTTGTCAAGTGCCTGTGACGTGACGGCCGAGAGTCGGCGCTTAGCTGCATTGACAAGGGCTTCGTCTGTCCACGTGTCGGCTATGCGGTCGATTCGTGCATAGGTGGCTATCTCCTCAGTGGTCAGCCCATCTGCGCTGTAGGTCTTGCGTGTGGTTGGTGGTATGAACACGTATATGCAGACAGAGTCTTTTGGTTGGCGTCGGTCGGTGGCAAACCATCCGAGGTTGTTGTACTCGTCAATGACATACAAGTAGTCATTGGCTTCGGAGTTGAAGGGCATGCCGATGTTGGCAGGATGAAGAAAACAGTTTTCTTCAGCATCATAGCGTGTGACATAGATGTCGTATCCACCTAATCCGTCTTTGCCGTCAGCAGCAAAATAGAATGTGATGCCATCTCCCATCATGAAAGGATAGTTGGCGTGGCGGAACTCCTGGCTGTCGCTGATGCCTTTCAAGGGGGCAGGTGTTGTCCATCGGTTGTTGACAATGGTACTGGTGTAGAGGGCAATGGTGCTGTCGGGCTGTTGTTGGGAGAGATAGCAACGGTTAGACAAATCGTTGACGTAGACAAACGAGTTCGGCTGCTGGCTGGTGTGGAAAAAATCCTCGTAACGAGCTATGCGACCAGTCTCCTTGGACAGATGGTAGGCTTGTAGGAAATGCAGTTTGTCTGTCACGATACTATCGATGATAACGATGCGCTGGGTGTTGTCTGTGATGCGCTGCAATTTTGCCTGCCGCTCTATTTGTTCAGGCGTCAGTTTTTGCACTTTGTTCTTTTGGGCTGTTGATGGTAGCGAAAGGAACAAAAATGCCAGAATGATGAGTTTCGTTTTCATGACGAAACAAAGATACGAATTTTTGCCGTAGAACGGCGTGTTGGTAAATGAGAATTAATGTTATTTAATACTCTATGAGCTTTTCGTCAGCTGAAAGGGCGTTCCAAATGGATGCCCGAGCCTCGGGGTTGAGTTGTTCCATCGTGTGGAAGATTTGCTGGATGGAAGTGCGGTTGGTAGCGCGTTCATACGGGCAGAGCTTGACGAGTTTCTGGTAGTCCTGCTGACGGGCATACTTCTGAATGTCGTCCTCCTGGCAGAGACACAGCGGGCGAATGATGGTCAGTGGCATCTTGCGCATGCGGAGCTTGGCGGGCATGGTGGAGAAGTGCCCCTGGAAGGTGAGGTTCATCAGGGCCGTGTGGATGATGTCGTCCTGATGGTGGCCGAGGGCTATCTTGGTGCATCCCAGTTCCTGGGCAAGGTTAAAGAGCTGCTTACGACGCTGCCACGAACAGAGGAAGCAGGCAGGCTTACTTTTAAGTGAAGAGTGAAGAGTGAAAAGTGAAGAATCGAAACTGGTTGTGACGATGTGGAGGGGAACATCAAGGCGGTCGCAGAACGACTGTAGATAGGCGGTGTCCGTTTCGTAATGAATATTTTCCATCCGCACATGGCATGCCACGATGGTGAATCGAGGCTTGAAGATGCGTGTCCGGCGTGCCAAGAACTCTGTCAGGCAAAGAGAGTCCTTGCCTCCCGACAGCCCTATCAGAATGCGGTCGCCCTCGTCAATGAGCTGATACCGTCCTAAGGCCGTATTGAACCTGTTCCACAGCAACTCTGCTGTTGTCATTTCATGAACACCAGATAGACAGCGCAGATAATGAGGAAGAAAGCCAGTATGTGGTTCCAGTGCAAGTGTGTACCCTGGAACATGATGTTGGCAATGATGCAGAAGACGGCCAGCGAGATGCACTCCTGTATGACCTTCAGTTGAATGAGGTTAAAAGGACCGCCGTTCTCGACGAAGCCAAGACGGTTGGCCGGCACCTGACAGCAGTACTCAAAGAAGGCGATGCCCCATGAAAATGCAATGACGCCGATGAGCGGCCAATGGTTGGAGACACCGTTCTCTTGGAGTTTCAAATGCCCATACCAAGCCAGCGTCATAAAGACGTTGCTTAGTATGAGCAATATGATAGTATAGAGTCCGTTCATAATCTAAAGTTATAGGTAAAAGTGAATAATTTCCTACCTGAGAATCTTGGGTTTAATGGATGGCGGCAGCAAATATGTCACTTTTCACTATTCACTTTTCCCTTAAGTATTCGTCCATATTCTGGGCAGCACGGCGACCGTCACCCATGGCGAGGATGACTGTGGCTCCACCACGTACAATGTCGCCACCGGCAAAAATCTCGCTACGGGCCGACTGCATGCCCTCGTTGACGACGATGGTGTTCTTTCGACCCAGTTCCAGCCCCTCGATGCTCTTGGGTACCAGAGGGTTAGGCGATACACCAACGGCAACAATGATCTGGTCGACGTCGAGCGTCACGGTCTTGCCTTCCACGGGAACAGGACTGCGACGACCGGATGCATCAGGCTCGCCTAGCTCCATGACCTGCAGTACGGCCTGCTTCACGGCACCGTTCTCGTCAGCGATGTATTCAATAGGATTGTGCAGTGTCAGGAAGTTGATGCCTTCCTCCTTGGCATGTTTCACCTCTTCGAGACGGGCTGGCATCTCCACCTCACTGCGGCGATATACCAGCGTCACCTCAGCCCCCAGACGCTTTGCCGTACGACAAGAGTCCATAGCGGTGTTACCACCACCAACCACGAGTACGCTCTTGGCAGGATTCAACGGGGTATCGGTCTTGGGATTGGCAGCGTCCATCAGGTTCACACGAGTCAGATACTCGTTCGACGACATGATGTTGATAGAGTTCTCGCCGGGGATATTCATGAAGTTAGGCAAACCAGCGCCAGAACCAACGAAGATGCCCTTAAAGCCTAGAGCCTCCAGCTGTTCGATGCTGATGGTCTTACCAACGATGACGTCAGTCTGGAAATGTACGCCCATCTTGGCGAGATTCTCAATCTCTACATCGACAATCTTATTCGGCAGACGGAATTCGGGAATACCGTATTTCAGCACACCGCCGATTTCGTGCAAAGCCTCGAAGACATACACGTCGTAGCCTTTCTTCACCATATCGCCTGCGAACGACAATCCTGCAGGACCTGAACCTACGACGGCAATCTTGATGCCGTTAGCCGGTGCAATCTCCGGCAGTGAGATGTTACCGCTCTCGCGCTCGAAGTCAGCAGCAAAACGCTCCAGATAGCCGATAGCCACAGCAGGCTCGTTCATCTTCAGGTGGATACACTTGCTCTCGCACTGCTTCTCCTGCGGACAGACACGACCGCATACTGCGGGTAGGGCAGAGGTGTTCTTCAGCACCTTGGCAGCTGCCAGGAACTGACCACGCTCGATATTCTTGATGAATGACGGGATATTGATGTTCACAGGACAGCCCTCTACACAGGTAGGCTTGGCGCAGTCGAGACAACGCTTGGCCTCGGTCATCGCCATCTCCTTGGTGAGACCGATGTTCACCTCTTCAGTACGGGTTGTAGCACGATAGATGGGGTCGAGCTCAGGCATTACCACGCGCTCAATGGCGGTGCGCTCCTTCGGTTTCATCGAAGCACGGAGTTCCTTACGCCACTCGGCATCACGATCCGTCAACACCTCGATGGTGTCATTGGTGGGGTCGTCATCCATAACAACGTCGGTGGTTTTGGTGACGATGGCAGAACCATCGTCCACACTTGCAAGGTGTTCCTCGTAGTGAGCCAGTTCTTCCTGTTCCTCGCGCTTGAAGGTACCCATGCGCTTGAACATCTCGTCCCAATCGACCAGTGCACCATCGAACTCAGGACCATCGATGCAGACGAACTTCGTCTTGCCGCCAATGGTCAGACGGCAGGCGCCACACATACCCGTACCATCCACCATGATGGTGTTCAGCGATACTTCGCAGGGGATATTATGTTTTTGAGCGGTGAGGTTCGAGAACTTCATCATGATGGGAGGACCAATGGCAAAGACCTTGTCGACATGCTCCTGTTCGAAGAATTTCTCCATACCAACAGTCACCACGCCCTTTTCGCCATATGAACCATCATCGGTCATAATGATCACCTCGTCAGAGCTCTCGCGAACCTTATCTTCTAATATAATAAGGTCTTTTGATCGGCCAGCCATGACGCTGAGCACACGGTTTCCGGCAGCCTTCAGTGCCTGGATGATGGGCAGCATGGGAGCAACGCCCAGTCCGCCACCAGCACATACGACGGTGCCGTATTTCTCGATACGCGTAGGATTGCCCAGAGGACCTACTACGTCAGCCACGAAGTCACCCTCACCGAGCGCACAAAGTTTCTTCGATGAGAGACCCACCATCTGAACTACCAGCGTGATGGTGCCTTTCTCGATATCGGCACCAGCGATGGTCAGTGGCATGCGCTCACCTTTCTTGTCAACACGCACGATGACGAAGTTACCAGCCTTACGGCTCTTCGCAATCAGCGGAGCCTCAATCTCAAAAAGGAAAACCTTCTCTGAGAATTGCTCTTTTCTTACGATTTTATTCATAATTCATTTGCTTAGTTTGCATTTTGCGTGCAAAGGTACGAAAACATAAGCAAAATGCCAAATAAATCGCAGTTTATTTGGCATTTTGAAATGATGTCCTTAGTGATATTTCTTGTTCTATCCGATGTACTGAAGTATCAGCTCGACAATTTCGTCCTCGGTTTTACCTTCCATGTTGAAGACGAGGTCGTAGTTGCGAGTGTCGTAACGCGATGTGCCAGTATACTTCTTGACATAGGTCTCGCGCATTTCGTCAACTTTCTTGATGACCTTCTCTGCCTCCTCGTGGCTCATGCCCTGTTTGCCCATGATGCGCTGGATGCGGAACTCCATGGGAGCCTGAATGAGGATGCTCAGGTGGTTGGGGTGCTCAGCAAATACGTGGAAACCAGAGCGTCCTGCTACGACGCAAGATTCCTCAGCGGCGACGTTGGTCAGGATTTCCTTCTCGACTTTAAACATCTCACCGCTGGTCAGCAGAGCTGCTCCCTGACCAGTCATTTGCTGGTAGTACCACATCTCGTTCATGCCCTGACCCATGTACATGGCGGCATTTATGAATTCGCGCAGCCAATTGACCTTGCTGGCTTTCAGCTTTTCAATTTCGCCGGTGGACAGGTGGTACTTCTCTTTCAACTCGTTGATGAGTGCCTTGTCGTAGAAAGGAACGCTCAACTTCTCGGCCAACTTTCTGCCAACAGTGCGACCACCACTTCCTAATTCGCGATTGATCGTGATGACATACTTTTGATTTTTGTCCATATTGTTAGTTTTTTGGGTTAATAATAATCCTTCGTTTGCTCTGAATCTGTTGCAAAGATACGAAAACTTTATTAATCTTCAAAGAAAATCGTCACAAAATGTAATTTGTCGTACAAATTAGTCGATGATATCACAACCCATATAAGGAACCAGTGCTGCGGGGACCCTAATGCCGTTTTCCGTTTGGTTGTTCTCCAGAATGGCTGCCACGATGCGGGGCAGGGCAAGGGCTGAACCGTTCAGCGTGTGGCAGAGCTCGGTCTTTTTGGTCTCACTGTTGCGATAGCGGCACTTCAGACGGTTCGCCTGGTAAGCGTCAAAGTTGCTGACAGACGATACCTCAAGCCAGCGGCCCTGAGCCTCCGAGTATACCTCGAAATCGTAGCAGATGGCACTAGTAAAGCTTTGGTCTCCACCGCATAACAGCAGAATTCTATAGGGAAGCTCCAACTTCTTCAACAGACCCTCTACATGCTCCAACATTTCTTTGTGGCTCTCCTTAGAGTGTTCGGGCGTGTCGATGCGAACAATCTCGATTTTCGAGAATTCGTGCAGGCGGTTAAGTCCGCGAACATCTTTTCCGTAGCTTCCAGCTTCTCTGCGGAAGCACTCGGTGTAGGCACAGTTTTTGATGGGCAGGTCTTTCTCGTCCAGTATTACGTCACGATAGATGTTTGTCACAGGAACCTCGGCAGTAGGTATGAGATAGAAGTCGTCTATCTCGCAGTGGTACATCTGGCCTTCCTTGTCGGGCAACTGGCCCGTTCCGTAACCCGAAGCAGCATTGACCACTGTCGGGGGCATAATTTCTGTATAGCCAGCCTTGTTGGCTTCGGCCAGAAAGAAGTTAATGAGTGCGCGCTGCAAGCGTGCTCCTTTACCAATGTAGACGGGGAAGCCAGCACCTGTAATTTTTACGCCCAGATCGAAGTCAATGAGGTTGTATTTTTTTGCCAACTCCCAATGGGGCAGTGGATTGGCAATGCCTAGCTGTGGATTGACATTCCAGTTGCCGACTGTATCAGTAGCTGTGCATTCCTTCAAGTTCGACTTCACCACTCGGTTGTCCTCGGCTCCAACGCCTTCGGGTACTTCATCATAGGGAATATTGGGAATCTGGTAGAGCAGTCGCGTCATTTCTTCCTGCGAAGCATTCATAGTCTCTTCCAGCTGTTTGTTGGTCTCCTTCATCTGAGACACCTGAGCCTTGACAGCGTCGGCCTCTTCGCGTTTGCCTTCTTTCATCAAACTGCCAATCTGAGCAGCCAACTTCTTGGCTTCCGACAGGTTCTTGTCGAGTTGCTGCTGGGCCTCACGGCGGCGCTTGTCTACGGTCAGCACTTCGACAATGGCCTCTTTGGCACCCTTGAAATGTTTCTTCTCAAGTCCGCGAATTACGCGATCGGTATCTTCTGTAATGAGCTTTAGTGTAAGCATAAATTTGATGTATTTTAGATTTTTGCTTGCAAAATTACAAAAAAATAATAAGAAAGGTGCAATTTTCAGAAGAAAATCGCACCTTTCTTGCTTATTGTTAATTTTTGCGTTGTTCGGATTGTACGATGGTTGTCTTGACTTCGTCGAGCTTACAATGATTGTCATCATTAGTGTAACCTTGACTTTGTCGAGCTTACAATGATTGTCATCATTAGTGTAACCTTGACTTTGTCGAGCTTAC
>ERZ842401.6289-NODE-6289-length-12724-cov-3.048070_pt1 | contig 12724 bp, 12 predicted proteins | sample MGYA00521270_ERZ842401 | MGnify/ENA primary metagenome ERZ842401 (study PRJEB31892, sample SAMEA3878208) | bioreactor metagenome | biome: Moose rumen | place: Sweden | collected 2011-10 | study: EMG produced TPA metagenomics assembly of the PRJEB12797 data set... | reverse complement strand
TCAACGACAATACGTCGATACCGCTCGCCAAATCTCGGATCTTTTCTTTTTGTTTGACTCCGAATCGCTGTTCTTCATCGACGATCAAAAGACCGAGATCATGAAACTTCACGCGCTCGGTGTTGAGGATCGCATGCGTTCCGATCAAAATGTCGACTTGCCCCGCCTTGAGTTTTTTGAGCGTCTCCTGTTGCTCTCGAGCCGTCCGAAATCGGCAAATCACGTCGACTGTCGGCAAAAAGCCTGCAAACCGCTCGCTGAACGTCTGAAAATGCTGTTGCGCCAAAACGGTCGTCGGCACCAACACCGCCGTCTGCTTGCCGTTCATTGCCGCCTTGTACGCCGCGCGGATTGCAATTTCCGTTTTGCCGAAGCCCACGTCCCCGCACACCAATCGATCCATCGGCTTATCGCTTTCCATGTCGGCTTTGATCTCTTCGACCGCGCGGAGTTGATCTGCCGTTTCCTCGTATGCAAATGCCTCTTCAAAATTCTTTTGCGTCGCGTCGTCATTTGAGAACTCAAAACCGCTCGAGGCTTGCCGTCGCGCGTAAATGTCGAGCAACTTGTCGGCAATGTCTTCGACGGACGCCGCCGCGCGCGCCTTCGCCTTCGCCCATTCGCTCGAGTTCAACTTATTCAAACGCGGAACACTGTCTTCATTGCCGATATATTTTTGAAGGAACCGCACTTGATCCGTCGGCACGAACAGCTTATCGGTTCCGGCGTATTTGATATGGAGATAATCGCGATGAATGCCGCCGACTTCGAGCGTCTCGACGCCGACATATTTGCCGATCCCATGCGAAGTGTGTACGACATAATCACCCGGACGAATGTCTCGGAAATGTCGAATGCGCTCGCCGTTTGATTGTTTCATTCGACGTACCGCGCGGCGTTTTTGACGTCCGAAAATCTCCCGCTCCGTGATGATACTCAGTCGCGCGCTCGGAATTTCAAAGCCGCCGCTCAATTGCCCTTTCAACAAAACGAGTTGTGTCTCGCCGAGCTCACTCGGGCGATCGCTGAAACGTATTTCATTTTCCGACAGAAGATTTTTGATTGCGTCGAGTTTTTTCTCCTGCATCGACAGAATGAACAGCCGTTGTTTGCGCTCGATTCGGCTCCGCAATTCAGAAATGAAAAGCTCGGTTTGCTCGGCGAATGTCGACACGTTCATTGCCGTCAAGCCGATTGTCGTTTTGATATCCGAACCGCGCACTTTTTTCATCATCAGCGAGAAGCAGACGATCGGATTTAACCGCGCCGCGTCGATGAGACTCTCAAACGAAAAAATTCGCCGTTTGATATCGGGATTTTCTTTGATGATGTTTCGGATTGTTTCAAGGATGCGATAGGGCTCGTCGAAAACAATCGCGCCGCGCTCGACGAAATTCAGAAACTGCTCGGGCTTGCTTTTGTCGACGACGAAATTGATCGGCATGATCGAAACTTCGTCGATGTTTTTGACAGATCGTTTCGAGTCGATGTCGAATTCTCGGAGCGAGTCGATTTGATCGTCGAAAAACTCGATTCTGATCGGAATTCGGCTGTTGAGCGGAAAGAGATCGACGATGCCGCCGCGCGCCGTGAATTGCCCCGGACTTTCGACTTCGTCCGTACGTTCGTAGCCGAAGGCGATCAACTTATCGAAAAGCCGCTCGCGTTGGAGCGTTTCGCCGAGCGTCAATTTCAATTGCGAGCGCAAAAAGTCGTTTCGCGATACGGATTTTTTGACGGCGGCTGTTGTCGTCGCGAGCACGATGAATTTTTCGCCGTTCAGCAATCGGTCGAGGATCGACATGCGCCGCGCGGTGCGTTCCAAACTCTTCACGGCGGCATTTACGTCAATCAGATCGAGTTCCGGAAATTCAATCACTTCGACATCGGGCAGGAGCTCGGCGAGATCGTCAAACCAGACGTTGAGATTCTCGCGCGTCGGCGTGATGATCACCGTCGGCTTCGGATTTGCCGAAAATGCTGCGGCAAAGACGGCAGTCTTTTGCGAGTCCGCGAGCCCGTAAACGAGCGTCTCGCGCGTCAATCGAAACGCGTCGGCAATTTCTTTGACGGTGTTGTCCTGTAAGAGTGCGGTTAATATTTGATGCATGTCATTCAACCGCCGCGCGGCGCGTCATTCGATTGATTAAATTCCGTTCTTCGTCCGTCAGAATTTGCGCCTGTCTGTTTTTTTCTTCAGCCGATTTCACCGTCGCGCCCTTCTTGTCTTCCATCCAACGCGCGTACTCATCCGCGCTCTCGATCGACAGATCGCAAATCCGCATGCGAAGATTCTGCAACGGCTCCGCCGCGTGCGGCACTTCGACGCTGAACAGCTCCTGCTTGCGAACTTCCCAATCTTTTTTGACGACATCGGTCAACAGTATTTTCAGATCGAAACGCGTTTGATCCTGCCCGAGGTTGCCGAGTGAAAGGATCGCTCCGTATTTCTGTTCCGCCTCGCGAATTGTTTGATCATGCCGCAAATTGATTTCCGAAGTCTGCTCGAGATACTTATCGAGAGCCGCGCGGCGAATTTTGGCTGTCGACTCCGTGAACTCGCGGAAATTTTCGATGCGCGTAATGTGCCAATCAACGTCCTCGTCTCTTTCGAGCAGGACTTTGAAGACAAATTCTTCCGCCGTTTCCGATTGATAAAATCTCACGTCCGCAATTGCGAGATTCAGATTTTCGAGATCGCTCGAGACGCCGTCGATTGATCTGAACTCAAGTTTTCGCAAACCGGCACGATCCATGATCTCCGCCGCCGCGAGTGAATTTTCATCCGCCGCCGCTACATTTTCGATCGAACCGGTCTCGACATAAGATTCAATCGCCGACTTCAGACTGTTTATGATCGGTTGACGCAACATTTGCGTAAAATTCAAGATTGCTTCGCGAGCTTCCGGTGTCATCGATTGATCCGACTCCGTCAAACCCTCGACGAAGGCGTCATAAGATGAGCTCAATAATTGTTCGGTGTCGACGAGCCGATTGAACGCGCTCAAGTCGTGCGCGACGATCGCCTCGTTGACTTTCGACAGCGCGAGTTCGGGCGTCGATTTTTCCGAGTGCAAATAAAAATACGCTCCGCCAATCGCGATCAAAACGACCGTCAACGCGCCAACCAATGCGAGTTTTATTCGATTCGACATTCATATCATCTCCGTTTATGTCGATTGCATTTTTATTATGCCTTCATCCTGCAAAAATTTCATTATGTCGTCGAAATTGGCTTTCAACATCACCGAAGCTCCGGCGAATTGCTCGCGCTGATTGAAAACAATCAACGAAATTTGGATAATCACGTTTTTAAGTTGCCGTTCCGTAATGTTTTCCAATTTCAGCCGCTTTGCAATGAACGTCAACTCTTTGATGAAGATAACGTCGAGTCGCACACCGCCGAGGAGCATTTTCAATATGATTTTGTAAATGATATTCCGGATTGCTTCTCCGTAAATTTCGTCTTGAATTTCATTCGCCAATCGAAGAGCTTCCTGCAATTCATGCCATGCATTTCGCAACGCCCCTTGTGTGTGTGTGTGTCGGATAACGCAATTTTGTGCAACATGACGAGAGCTTCGGAATAGAGTTTTTCCGTAATCAAAACAAAAACGCATTCCAAACCGCGTTCAGTCGTCGTCTTTCGCGAGTTCAATTTCAAATATTCCCCGGCAGTCATTATCCAATAACGACGACGATGCGAGTCCGTAATTTTCGGATAAGGACTGCGCTCGGCAACATCTTTCGGATATCCTGCATTTGAAGGCGAGGACGGATATCGGAACAGCGGCAGTTTGTGCTTCTTCGCCAGCAGACTCAAAACGGTTTGATCATGTCGATTTTCGCGAAACTCCGGATAATTCGGTTGACCGAGTTGATTCGGCATGTCCGTGACGATGCGCGGATCGGTCATGTATTGCAACCATTCGCGGACGAACTCAATCGACTCGGAGCATTTTTTGTAAACGGAATACGTTGCGGAAATTTGCGGAGTATCGGTGTATTCCGGCGAATCGCAATCCATCAGCAAAAACGCGTCGCGTTTTGTCCATACCTTTTCGATTGCCGAGCCGACGAATGTCATGATATTCGCATCGGCATTATTCATCGCGTTGATCAAATGATGAATGTCGTCGACAACGGCGGCTCCCGCATCGATGTAAAAGACATAATCGCCGTCGTTGACTTTTTCGAGCGCATCGAGAATGATCAGCGGCTTCCACAGCCAATATCCGTTGCCGCGCTTCATCGAAAGAATTTCTTTGTGTGCTTGACGAAAATCCTCGGGAATACTCGTCGGCGAATATTCCCACACTTGATCCGCACCGAAACGCTTCGCAGTCTCCGTGCAAAGAATTTGCGTCTGTCGATATTTTATATCGGCATAATTTATTACCGTGATCATTTTTAGATTCTCCTTCACTTTTTGACGCTCGAGATCAGTTTTGCGATCTCGTCCATGATCGATTGCGCGAATTCTGCCATTGCCGCTTTGTCTTTCACATTGCCGACGAATTTCATCGGACGCCCGTAAATCACCGTCAATTGCGGAAAAAAATTGCCGCTCGAGAATATTTTGTTTGTATTGATGATCGCCGCCGGAATGAGAGGTGCTTTTGACATTGCCGCGATCAATCCGACTCCGGCTTCGGCTTTTCCGAGCGCGCCCGTCCGACTCCGCGTGCCTTCCGGAAACAGTCCGAGACAACCGTCGTCTTTAAGTACTTGCAACGCGCGTTTGATCGCATTTCGATCCGCCGTGCCGCGCTTGACCGGAAACACGCCGAGATTTGTGATCGCCGCCGCGAATATCTTGTTTGCAAACAGCTCTTCTTTTGCCATGTAATTGACGTTGCGATCGAGGAACGTCGCGAGGAACGGCGGATCCCAGTTGCTGACATGATTCGCCGCCAGAATGATCGCGCCGTCTGCCGGGACGTTTTCTTTTCCGAGTACTCGCGCTCGGAAGAACAGTTTGAAAAACAGTCGAAAGAATATACGTAAGAATGAGTAAAACATCATTCGCTCCTCATTGCCGCAAATTCAGCAACACGACGCCGACGATGATGAGCAACATGCCCGCGCCCGCTTGCAAATTCAACGTCTCTTTCCAAAGCACGACGCTCAATATTGCCGTCAACGCCGTGCCGAGCCCCGCCCATATCGCATATGCAATTCCGAGCGGCAACATCGTCAGCGTCTTCGAGAACGCGAAAAAACAGCCCGCCATTCCAATCACAAACGCCGCGCTCGGCATTAATCGCGAGAAGCCGTCCGACAACTTCATCATCTGCGTCGAGAATACTTCCAATCCGATCGACAAGAACAACATCGCGTATCCGTTTGACAACAAATCAACTCCCAATCAGTTTCGTGATCTCGGCAGTAACTTCGTCGATCGACAAACCGGTCGTGTCGAGCAGAATTGCATCATCCGCCTGCTTGAGCGGCGCAATTTCACGCTCCGAATCGATTTTGTCTCGCGTTGCAATGTCTTTTTCGATCTCGCCGAGCGTCACGTCGAAGCCTTTCGCCTTGAGCTCCTCGAAACGCCGTCGAGCACGCTCCGCAACCGTCGCCGTCAAAAAGATCTTCACGTCCGCATTCGGCAAGACCACCGTGCCGATATCCCGACCGTCCATAATCACGCCGCCTCGCGCCGACATTTTGCGCTGAAGTTCCGTCAACCGCTCGCGAACAAATCCGACCTTCGCAACCGGCGAGACGACTTTCGATACTTCCGGCGTTCTGATCTCCGCCGAAACATCGCGCCCGTCGAGCAGAACTTTCAACTTCCCGTCGACGTAATTCAGATCAATGTCGACATCGCGCGCCGCATCGATGATTGCCGCTTCAGACAATTCCGCGCGGCTTTCGAGGAATTTCAACGCCACCGCGCGATACATTGCGCCCGTGTCGATGTACGTCAAGCCCAGCCGCGCCGCAATCAATTTCGACACGGTCGATTTGCCCGCTCCTGCAGGTCCGTCGACTGCCACAACCTTTTTGTTCAATTCAATTGCTCCCTTCGAATGTCCGATAAAAGTTCGGATAAGAAATATCGACGCAATTCGGCGAGTCCGGTTCGATCGAAACTCCCGCCGCCGCTCCGAATATCGACAACGACATTGCCATACGATGATCGTCATACGTTTTGCACGTCGCCGATTGAAATTCCGAGCCGCCTCGGATAATCAGCGAGTCTCCGTCCGCCGCAAACCGGTTCGGCGCAATCCGATTGAACTCGTCGACGATTGCCTTCAATCGATCCGATTCCTTGACACGCAATTCGCCGACGTCATTTATGATTGTCTCGCCTTCGGCAAATGCCGCCGCTACCGCCAAGATCGGAATTTCGTCGATTAAGCGCGGGATCATCGCGCCGCCGATTTTTACTCCATGCAATTTCGATTGTCGAATTCCGATATCCGCAATCGGCTCGCCGCCGCTCTCTCGCCGATTGAGCAATTCGATCTCCGCGCCCATTTCCTTCAAAACATCGATAATTCCCGTGCGCGTTTCGTTGACGCCGACGTTTTTGACCGTGACGTCCGAACCTTCGAGGATCGACGCAAGCACAATCCAATATGCCGCCGAACTGATATCGCCCGGCACTTCAATTGTCGACGGTGCAATCAGTTGTTCCGTCGGAAAAATCGTCACCGATCGATCGCGACGCTCAAGTTTGACGCCGAAGGCGTCGAGCATTCTTTCGGTGTGATCGCGCGAAGGCGAAGGCTCGACAACCGTCGTCGGCGATTCCGCGCGGAGTCCGGCGAGGAGAATTGCCGATTTGACTTGCGCGCTTGCAACCGGCATTTCGTATTCGATGCCGCGCAGTCGATTGCACGACGGCAGAATTGTGATCGGGAGATTTTTGTTTTGATTGCGCCCGACAATTTTCGCGCCCATTTTCGACAGCGGCTCGATCACACGCCCCATCGGACGCCGCCGAAGCGAGTCGTCACCGGTGAATGTCGTCAAAAACGCTTGCGTACTCAACAGCCCGAGCAGAAGTCGGAGCGTCGTACCGGAATTGCCCGCGTCGAGAACATTATTCGGCTCGTACAAACCGCCGAGTCCGTTGCCGGTGATTTGAATGCACTCGCCGTTTTCGACAATCGAGACGCCCATCGCGCGCATGCATCCGATCGTCGAAAGGCAATCGGCACCGCGCAGGAAGTTCGTAATCTCAACCGCCGAGCTCGCGAGACTCGAGATCATCACCGCGCGATGCGAGATCGATTTATCGCCCGGAATTTGAATTTCACCGCGCAACCCGCGTCCGAGCGGCAGAATTTTTTTCATTGCAATCGACTCCTCCAAACTTCAGACAATGAACGGATTGTTTCGCCGAGCGGCATGTTCGGCTGCCGCAATGCCCATTGCAAACGCCGCCTGCAAATTATATCCGCCCGTGAAGCCGTCCACATCGACCACCTCGCCCGCAAAATACAAGCCGTCGATCAGTTTCGATTGCATCGTGCGCGGATCGATCTCTTTTGTCGAAACGCCGCCGCTCGTCACGATTGCTTCCGAGATCGGACGCGTCTTTGAGATCGTCAGTCGAAAATCCTGCAATGTCTGAACGAGCCGCTTGCGTTCCGCGACCGTCACGGAATTGATTTGCTTTTCTTCGTCGATGAACGCCAGATCGAGCACGACCGAAATCAATTTCGACGGCAGGAGCTCGCCGAACGCATTTTTCGCCGCCTTGTTTTGAAACTTCTCGAAATCGCGCAAAATTCGCGCCTCGAGCAATTCCGGCGTCAAGCCCGGCTTCAGATTGATCGACAACTCGACGAATTTGCCTTCTTCGAGCAACGCCGCGACTTTTCGACTCAATGTCAGGATGATCGGTCCGCTCACTCCGAAATGCGTGAACAACATTTCGCCGAACTCTTCATCGACTTTTTCATCGTCGACGAGTAACGACACGCGGACTTTTCGCAATGAAAGCCCCTGCAAATCCTGCACGAAATCTTCTTCGGTTTCGAGCGGAACCAACGCCGGCAACAAATTGACGATCGTATGACCGAGTCGCCGGGCAATCGGATATCCGTCGCCCGTCGAGCCCGTCCCCGGATACGACGCGCCTCCCGTCGCGAGGATCACCGCGTCGCAACGCTCGAAATGTTTGTTGACTTCGATGCCCGTTACACGCTTTGAATTGATGAGTACGTCCGTCAAATGCGTGTTCGTTCGGAGCTCCACGCCGACTTCTTTCAATCGCCGAAGGAGCGCGTTGACCACCTCGGACGCGTCGTCGCTCATCGGAAAAATTCTGCCGCCGCGTTCGATCTTTGTCGCCACGCCCAACGACTCGAAAAAATTAATCGCATCGATCGAAGTAAACGCCGTCAATGCGCTTGTCAAAAACTTGCCGTTGCCCGGAATGTTTTCGATGAGCTCCGGCACGTCCGCAATGTTTGTGATATTGCAACGCCCCTTGCCGGTGATGCTCAATTTTTTTCCGATGCGGCTCATTTTCTCGAGCAGTACAACTTCTGCTCCCAATTCTGCCGCGCGGATTGCCGCCATTAAGCCTGCCGCGCCGCCGCCTGCCACAATCAATTTCAACTGCGCCACTCCCTTGCGCTTAAAGTGTAAAGTTACTGCCGAGATAAAACTTCTTGGCAATCTCGCTGTGGGCAATCTCATCCGCATTGCCTTCGAGCAGGATTTTGCCTTCATTCAAAATGTAAGCGCGATCGACGATGTGCAACGTCTCGCGCACATTGTGATCGGTGATCAAAATTCCCATACCGCGTTCTCGGAGATATCTCACGATCTGCTGAATATCGGCAACCGCCAGAGGATCGACGCCCGCAAACGGCTCGTCCAACAGAATGAATTGCGGTTCGAGCGCGAGACATCTGGCAATTTCCACTCGCCGCCGCTCGCCGCCCGATAATTCCGTGCCCTTCCGATCGCGCACGTGCCCGATATTGAATTCGTCGATCAGCGATTCCAACTTCGTCTTTTGATCGCCACTCGAGAGTTTCGTCGTCTCGAGGATCGCCATGATGTTTTCTTCAACCGTCAACTTCCGAAAGATCGACGCCTCTTGCGTGAGATAGCTGATGCCCAACTCCGCGCGGCGATACATCGGCAATGTCGTGATCTTGATATCCGACAGAAAAATATCGCCGGAGTCCGGCTTTTCGAGCCCGACAATCATGTAAAACGACGTGGTCTTGCCCGCGCCGTTCGGTCCGAGCAAGCCGACGATCTCGCCCGTTTCGACGGACAACGATACATTGTCGACGACCGTCCGCTTGCCGAACGTTTTTGTTAATGCCTTTGCTTCGATCTTCATCACATTGCTTTGATGAACGCGTAACTGTTCACCGGCGCGCCGCCTTGATTTTCAGTCAAGAAATTTCTGCCGTTGACGAAGTCTTCGCCGTACTTAAAACCCGCCGCCGTCAATTTCGCATGCAACGGTTTGATGTCCGTTACCATGACGAAGAAAATCTTTTTGCCTTGCGAGTCGCGCATTGCTTTTATCAGCGTTTCAATTGCATGCGGAGATTTCGCGTCGATCAATTCCTCTTCATCGGCAATGCGGAAGAATTTTTTCATGGCACCGATCACTTGCTTCTCGATGAAAAACGCCCGACGTTTGCGCGCGAGAATCGATGACATTTGCTGAAGACTGATCTTCATTTGATAATTCATTCGGCGGAGGTACTCGTACATCAGACCGATTGTTTCGACAGAAAACCACGGCGTCCGCATGAAGTGATCGAAAAACAGTTTGCTGTAGACATTTTTCATGTCGAAAGAAATTTCCTGCCCCGCGTAATGATAAATGCACGGCGCGAGTTTGTTTGTCTTCTCGAATTGCCGATCCGCCTGCACGAAAAAATCAAATCGGCGCGGAAGTTTCAGATACGTCGTCGAGAAGTAATTGTTGAGAATGTCCTGATCAAAGCACTCGCATTTCGGATTGTCGGCGAGAAAATTGATGCCGTCGACAAAAATATTTTCGACTGCAGAATTGATCGCCTTCAAATCAAGGAGCAAAACTCCGGCGTTGAAATAATCTTCCTGCCGAACGCGGTTTGTCGCGATGATGTGTTTGTTCGGAATCATGTGATTTGCCGTCGCCTCGACTTCCGAAACCGCCGCGAGCGGATGATCGCCGAGTTTCGTGAACCACAGTTCGGCAATATCGAGATTGACGAGAATATCCGCGTCGAGGTAAATCAGTCGCTCGACTCCGTGCTTCGGCAGGAGCTCGGTTATCAACAGCCGATAAAATGTTCCGATACTGAAACGCCCCTTGGTGATCTCGGGAATTTTTTCGGCGAGCAGTTTCAATCGATCGGGCATGAGTTGCGCGACGTTGCAGAATTTGATTTTTTGATTGTATTTGCCGGTGACGTAATTGAGTTTGTCTCGATTGTCGGGCGTGAGAGTACTGTCGTGCAGAATGTGGACGGTGACTTCTTCGCGCGTGTTCTCGAAGATTGAAGTCATCGATGTGCCGACGAATTTTGTATAATGTCCGTCGCGGTCATGAAGACCGTAGCTGACGTGTATCAATATTTCCGCCTCCAAAAAAATTTTCGCTCATTATATCATCGATCTGCAATTTAATGCAAAAAAAGATCGCCGCCGCGAGCTTCTGAAGAGTTGCCACTCTTCAATCCGATTCTCATTCTGCAATTCAATGCAAAAAAAGATCGCCGCCTCTCTTCGAGCCGATTTCGGCAAAAAAATTACGCCCGACGATTGTGTCGGACGCTTGAATGATCGATTGAGTTTATCTCAAAAAGACAACATTGAGTTTTTCAAGGAAGCCGCTCGCATTGTTTTCGATGAGCAGGCGATTGGCATCTGCAGTCGTCAGCACCGGATAAGCATTATGTTCTTCGAGGCGAACCGCTTTGAAGACGAGCGGATTGCTGCCCGCGCGTTGCGCCGCCGCACTTCTCATGTCGGAAGCGTAGCTCGCCATGCCGATTTCGATAATCAGATCGGGGTTGAGATTTTTATAGCCGTAAATCGGACTGCCCTGATCGTTGCGAATGACCGGTGACATAACCGGATTCAAATTCATTCCCCGGCAATCGATGATCACGCCGGTGTAGCCGCCATAGGCTCCGCTGCTCGAAGGTTTCGTGCTCGGAACGCTCGGGATTGTCGTGGTGGTCGTCGTGGTGGTCGTGATTGTCGTCGGAGGAGACGGTTGCACATTCGGAACCGGAGCAGGGATCGGCTCTTTCACAGTCGTGCGCGGCAATACCGCAGTCGCCACGGATTTTGATCCGTACATCGGCATCTGCATTACCACGCAATACGCGCCTTCTTCCCAATATTGATCAACGATTTGCGCGTTGCGCACCAAGCCCTGAACGGAAGTATTAATCGTCTGATTTTCCAACATGAGATTTTCTACGGTCGTGGTTGCTTCAACGTTGATGCCTTGGAGCGTCGCCAGCAATTCGGCATAAGCAGACGCCTTTGCCGCTTCGCGCGCCGATAATCTTGCCTGCACCGGATTGCGGAACTTTTCGGTGTTGGGCACTCCGTAACCTTTTGCGGTGATGACTCCGCGCTCCCAATCGACGCTGCCGTCCGCCGCAAACGCTCCGACTGTCGAAAACAGCAGTGTCAACATCAACACCGCCGCCGTCAGCAAAAATTTTTTCGTCCTCATCTCTCTCAAGCCTCTCTTCATTTCAGTTTTCTTTATGATAACACAGGCAAGCTCAAAAATCCATTAGAGGAACATTATTTTTTGATTAGAAATGCCCGATGAAACGGAGCCAACTCTCTTTTCGATCGACAACCGCCTCAACGTCAAGGAAGTCATGAATTTTGTATCTTACCGCCGCCTCGTTGTTGTCGCCGTCGAAACGATGTTCGTAGCGAATGAGCCAGTCTTTGAAAAAATCCTGCTCGATTGACGCAATCATGTCTTCATCTCTGAAATCGTAGCGGATTGCCGCGCGCGTTTTCGGCGAAAGATCACGCGCATAGCCCGCCGCCCATTTGAAGTGAACATCTTGCGGCATTGCATCAAACTGCAAAAACATCTCGTCGATATCGGAAAATTTTCTGCCGACATGCGCGCGAAACACAAAATCGTCATTCGCCTTGTCGCTCCTGCCGATGTCAAGCCAGCCGCTCACACGCATTCGATATCGCTCGGAATCGGATCGGATCATCACGGAAGTTTTTTCGCCCGCGTTGATTTCGACATTACTGCGCATTTTCAGCACTCGGAAGTCTTTTTGAGCATCGAGCGGCTCGCGGATCAATTCTTCGAGTTCGGCTTTGTGTCTTTCGACAAAAGCAATCGGCACTCCGACCAGCAGATTGACGCGCTCTTCCATGATCGTCCGATGCGTTACCAATGCGAGGTTCGGCATTGTATCCGAGCGCATCGACAGGCTGATCAATCTGACGACCGGCACGCGCGGATATACCGTCAACAGCACGCGCGCCGTCGTCCGGATCCCGGCCGGCAGCTACCGGTTCGGCGCGTGGGGCGTCAACCGGACGGACCTCGACGTCACGCTCGTCGGCGAAGGCGCGGACGCGACCATCATGGGCGGGAACAACGACAACATGCAGGGCGGCGACTGGAAGAACTGCTCGTGGACGTTCGCGGCGCTGAAGATCACCGAGAAGGACGGTGTCAACTTCGGCGACCCGAACTATCCGACACGCTCCTGGAACTCCACCTTCCGCTTCACAGACGGCGCGG
>ERZ842401.6288-NODE-6288-length-12725-cov-6.869692_pt1 | contig 12725 bp, 14 predicted proteins | sample MGYA00521270_ERZ842401 | MGnify/ENA primary metagenome ERZ842401 (study PRJEB31892, sample SAMEA3878208) | bioreactor metagenome | biome: Moose rumen | place: Sweden | collected 2011-10 | study: EMG produced TPA metagenomics assembly of the PRJEB12797 data set... | reverse complement strand
AAGGGGATGATATGCGATGTTGCAGTTCATGATCCGGACAAGGGAGAGGGTGGGATTCCGAATCCCCACGTGCATGTCCTGGTACCTATCAGACCGGTAAATACAAACGGTGAGTGGGGAGAGAAGAGACTTCATGTTCCGGTTTTTGATGAAGACGGAAATCCCGTTCTTAATAAAAAGGGTAAGCAGAGATATGATAATCCGTTCACGACTGATTGGGGCAAGCCTGAGACTTTGGAAGTATGGCGTGAGAATTGGGCGAAGATCGTGAATGAAAAATTTGCCGAAAAGGGTCTGACCTGTTGTATTGATCATCGCTCAAATGAAAAACGGGGACTTGATGAAATACCGCAGGTACATGAAGGAAGTGCGGTTCGCCGGATGGAGAAGCGAGGGATCACAACTTATAAAGGCTCATGGAACAGGTGGGTTAAAAAGACAAATGATAACATCCGCAGGCTGCTTAGCGCACTCAAAGAACTGGCTGCATGGATCGGGGAAGCAAAGGAGAAGGTACACAGAATAGAGAACCCGACAATCTCCAACATGGTCATGCTGTATTTTGATCATCGCAATGAGGTCGCTGAGGGCTACGAGCGTGGAACGCTGAAGGCCAAGAAGGGAAATCTTCAGTATGTCTCCAAGGTGCAGGTGTATATCGAGCAGAATAATCTGACAACCATTGATGAGCTGGAGAAGGTCATAGCAGAGAAAGATGATCTCTTAAAGCAGGCGAAGGAAGTGCTTGACAGTAAAAAGGCAGAGGTTAAGAGAATTAAGAAAAATCTTTCACTGATTGATGATTATTACAAGTACAAGCCCATACACGATGAACGGATGAAGATATTTTTCAAATCAAGACAGGAAGAATATCAAAAGGCGCATAAAGCGGAATTGGCGAAGTTTAATAAGGCAAAGCGTGTCTTAAGTGAACAGGGATTTGACGAACCGTCTTTTAAAGCCTGTCGGGAAATGTGGGATGAAAAGATGGCTTCTCTGGAGGAGGAAATAAAAATCAAGTCCGAAGAGATCAAGACCAGTCCGATCAGTGAAGAAGTAAAAATGCTTGGGTATATCAAGGACGCTGTTGATTTTGTGGCTGATAAAAAGAATAGCGATGGCGATGGTGATGGCGGCGATGCAGCTTCGGGTGGGGAGCGGATGTCAGTATCCGATGATTCGGAGAAGGAAACACAGGATAAGGCAAGGCAGGAGCAGGCGAGACAGGCTGCACAGCTTCAGGCACAACAGCAGTCACAAGTGAGCCAGCATGGACACCGGAAGAGAGTGTCTTTGAAAAATGACCTTGCTAAAAAAATAGATGTCGTAAAGAAATATGATGAAGACAGGCAGGCGGCAATCGCACGGGGAGAGATCACTACTAAGAAGCGCGATGATCAGAACCTGTCATAGAAAAAAGAAGGGAGACTTAAATCATGATCAAAATTGAAGAAAACCAAAAGAGTGAAGCGCAGATCCGCTTGGAGAAAAAGCTGGAAAGGGATAAGGAAAAGCTTCAGGAGCAGGTTAAAAAAGACCAGAAAAAGATTGAGGAACTTAAGCGTAAGGCGAAGTCCATTATCGGAGAGATGTTTGCAGAATATCTGCCGGATTATTACTGCTTTGAAGGCTCTGAGCTTAAGGAGATTGTGGACACTGCTATGACACAAGAGGCTGTCACTGATAAGATCGCTGAGATCAGAAGCAGATCCGATGCAAGTGGTTCAGCAGAGGACAGTAATACCGTCAGCGAAGGAAATGTGCCGAGGGGCAGCGGCATAGATGTCCCGGAAATATCAGAGCCTGAACCGGAGGAAATAACTGAGAAAGAGCCTTATGAAGAATTTGATTCGGATGAAGAAACCGATGAGGATGATGAAAATGATTCATATGATGAAGAATCATAGACCGCATATTTATGTTGAAGATCATAAGCGGCATATCGGTTTATATCCATGAGCGGCATGGATATACAAAAAGCTATCGGCGGCGTATGCACCGAAATACCACAGCGACAGTGCGGAAAGGAGGAGATTTATGTGGAGAATAATCAGAACATCAATATTCAGGAAGACAATCTGTCCGTCAGTCCGTCCATCAATCCTTCCATCCGTAGGGAGAAGAGGGAGCATGTGAGGATCGTGGTCACTCCGTTTTATGTCGGTAAGGAACCGATGAAGGAAGTGATCGGGCGTGCGGCTCTCACGGCTGCCTTAAGAAAGGTGGATGAGACAGTATGACATGGCACAGATACAGGCATGAAAAAGCACGAAATTATCGTAAAAAAGCATTGAGGTACAAGGGGCAACACGGTATAATGTGATCGGTAGGTCGCTGTAGTTGCCCCTTGTATAAGGAGGCAGAAATGAGAACAAAAACTACAGCACCAATATATAAAGCAGCCCTTTATTGCAGGCTTTCCAGAGATGATGGAAAGTTCGTGATGGAAAGCTCCAGTATCCAGACGCAGAAGGAAATGCTGACAAGGTATGCTCAGGAGAACGGCATCGTGAACACAACCTTTTATGTGGACGATGGATACTCCGGCACTAACTTTGACAGACCGGATTTTCAGCGCATGATTGAGGATATTGAAGCGGGCAAAATCAACATGGTCCTTACAAAAGATGATTGTGTCAAAATAGGACTAAACCGGAAAAGCCTTATAAATTCAGGGTTTTCGAGGCGCAGTCCTATTTCTTTGACCGGAAAGACGGCGGCTTGAATTGCCAAAAAGGGTTTTATAAGGCAGCGCTGTCATATTAAATCTGTTTGTTGATATTGTCTGCTGATCAGATCCCTGTCAGGGGTTTAGGCTGGCATATCATTAGTTGGCAAAATTGAATACGGTGCTATGCAGATAGCTTTATTTCGCATGGCATTTGTAAGGCATTTCCAGAAGTATCGGAGATGCCTTTTTGTATGTCTAAAAACAACAACAGCCAAAGGAGGAGCAACTATGGCAAAAAACACAGCGATAAGTGCAGAAAATGAAGTGCAGATAGCTTTCAACGGTAAGGCTCATGAGGATTTCTTCTATCGGATGCTTGCCCGATGTGACAACTTCGATGTCTATCATCAGGCGTTGGCGTACTGTCTCGGTATCTGTGAGGATGTGAGACGAAACATAGAGCAGGTCTTTGATTTTAAGACCGGCTGTGTTAATCCGGACTGCCTACGGCACGGATGGATTACGAGTGGGAGTGCTAGGGTGCTGAGAATGGCATTTAACCTTTACTGCAACGGCACACCAAGCGTTGAGGATATGGAGAGTACGGATGAGAAATTATCCGAGTGCAGAAGTTATGCAGCAGATGATCTGTTCTGCTGTAGTTATGCAAGATATTTTTGGGAAGCAATAAAGCTCCGGTATCCGGAATACTGTAACGGATAGGAGCATATGGAGGAGAGATATGCTGAAAGTGAGACTGATGGGAACCAAGAGGGAAATGAAGTGGTTCCGAAAAGCCCTTGAGAGGGACAGGAGGTTTCATGTCCTACGCATATCCGAGCCATACGCCATAAAAGGATCAAGCCGCTTTTACCGTATGTATATCGAGTTGGAGCGGAATAGCAGAAAATACGCATAGAGAACGGAGGTTGAAAGTTATGTGCAAAGTAATAGCAATAGCCAATCAAAAGGGCGGAGTCGGAAAGACAGCGGTGGCAAGCAATTTAAGCGTAGGGCTTGCGATGAACGGTAAGAAGGTGCTGGTCATTGATGCCGATCCGCAGGGGAATCTCACATCGAGCCTCGGAGTGGATAATGCCGATGAACTGGAGAACACATTGGCGGCATTCATAGAGCGTGAGATCAATGAGGAGCCGACAGACGCAGAGGAATATATCCTGCATAACGACGAGGGAGTGGACATTATGCCCTGCAACATAAAACTGGCGGGGATGGATTACATGATAATGAATGCTTTGAGCCGCGAGCATCTTCTGGATGCTTTTGTGTCGCAGGTCAGGGATGAATATGATTATATCCTGATAGACTGCTCTCCAAGCCTTAACCTTGTGACTATCAATGTGCTTACGGCTGTGGATTCGGTTATCATACCTGTGGAAGCGTCTTACCTGTCTATGGCAGGATTGCAGCAGCTCCTCGGCTCGATCGGTTCCACAAAGAGAAAGCTCAACCGTAAGCTGGATGTTGAGGGTATCGTGATAAATAAGGTCAATACCAGAACGAACCATGAAAAGGATATCATTGATAAGCTCCGTGAGGCATACGGAAGTCAGATAAAGGTCTTTGATACGATGATACCGGAGTCCGTAAGGGCAAAGGAATGTACTGCCTATGGGATAAGCATATACAAGCACGATCCGAGGGGGAAGGTGGCAAAGGCTTTTGAGGAACTGACGAAGGAGGTGCTGGCTTATGGCTGCTAAAAAACCGTTGCCGGACAGGGTAAAGCTGAAAAACCTTGATTCACTCTTTGGAATTGAGGAAGAACAGTCAGGACAGATAATGGAAGTACCGATAGAGGAGCTGTTTCCTTTTCAGAATCACCCTTTTAAGGTTCTTGATGATGAAAAGATGTCTCAGACGGTCGAAAGCATCCGTGAAAACGGAATACTCGTACCGATTATGGTTCGTAACAGGGCAGAGGGCGGATATGAGGTCATATCAGGTCACAGGCGCAGACATGCAGCGGAGATTGTCGGTCTTGAGACTGTTCCGGTCATCATAAGGGATCTGACAGATGATGAAGCCGTTATCGCAATGGTGGACGCTAATCTTCAGAGGGAAGAGATATTGCCGAGTGAAAAGGCTTTTGCCTATAAAATGAAGCTTGAGGCGATAAAACATAAGGCAGGGAGACCGTCTAAAGAAAATTCGTGCCAACTTGGCACGAATTACAGAGCGGATGAAGCCATGGCGGAAAATGCAAATGACAGTGCGAGAACCATTCAGCGATATATCCGTCTTACGGAGCTTCTGCCGGAGCTGCTTACCATGGTGGACAGTAAACGCATTAAGTTTAATCCTGCTGTTGAATTATCCTATCTTAGCCCGAATGAGCAATATCTTCTTACACAGGTAATCGAGGAGGACGATGTTGTACCGTCCTTGTCACAGGCTCAGCAGATAAAAAAGCTATCGCAGGATAAAGCCTGTACCAAGGAAGCCATACATGCCCTTCTTGCGGTGGCAGGTGTTAAGGAGCGGAATGTAGTCATAAAGCATGAAGTAATCATGCAATACTTTCCGGCAGATGTAAGTGATGCAGAGGTTGAGAGCCTTATCGTGAGGCTCCTTGAAGAGTATCGCAAGAAGCACGGAGGTATGTGAAGATGGCAAAATTTGAATACGATTATTACTCCGGCGAAAGGAGTGAGCAGTTCCGCTTTTTGAAGGTTCCGAAGGTGTTAAGCGAGGATCCTGATTACGAGGATTTAGGCTTGGAGGAATGTGTGTTATACGGCTATCTGCTTGAACACATGGATTATTCCAAGCGGAACGGATGGATTGATGAAGAGGGGCGTACCTATGTGATACACTCGCTTGAATCCGTAAAGAAGATGATAAAGGTAAAAAGTCTGGATAAAGCAAGGTCAGCCCTTAATCATCTGATAGAATATGGCTTGATTGAGAAGAAACGGAGAGGTCAGGGAAAACCTGACCTCATCTATGTTAAGGACTTCGCTACCAAGAAAACGGAAAAACCAAGGTCAGAAAAACAGGATGATTGTGGAAAACTTTTTTCTGAAAGCGAAAAAACCAATGTCTTGACCGAGGAAAATCCGCTCTCTAAAAAAGGGAAAAACCGCATTCTTGAATCAGGAAATTCCGCACCTAAAGAGACTAATAATAATTATACAGAGGATAATGAGACTCCATCTATCCATCCTTTCAGTGTTGATGACTATAAGCGTCCGCTGCGGATAACCGGGGAAGATGGATTGATGGATGGAAAATCGCAGGAAGATATGGATTATGAGATTTATGCAAAGATAATCAAGGAAAACCTTGACTATGACTATAAAATCCGAGACCTGAAGTATGACGGGGACAGGAAGCTCTTTGATGATTTTTATAGCCTTATCGTGGAGCTTGTAGTTGGGAAGACCAAAGAGTACACGATAAAAGGAACCACCTATCCTGCGGCAATCGTGAAATCACGGATGTTAAAGCTTACAGGCGATGATGTGCTTATGGCTATGCAGCAGTTCTCAAAGGTTACGGACAAAATCCATAACATTAAGGGATATATGATAGCGACTCTGTATAATGCCTCAATCACAACTCAGGCGTTTATTGAGAACGATGTGCAGTATGGCATGTACGGTGGAGGCTGGGCAGATATGCTTGAGAAAGACCAGAAGGAATAATTATCGTAACCGATAAAACTGAATATGGTTGTAATGGTGAGAAGCGGGTTTTATTACAGGGACGCTTCTTTTTTGTTTTTTAAGGAGGGATACGTGGCAAAGGACATAGAAACGATGGTGGCAAAGGAGATTGAAAATGGGGTAGCATCACTTGAATTTAGCTATCTGAAAGTGAAAGAGGACGGCATAAAGGAGATTGAAAGCAGGGAAAAGCTGTTGGATATGCTCCAATATCTTTTGCGTATAAAGAAATATCGGAAACTTATCTGGAATGATACGCTCACTGCCAAAAATGTCTATATGGATGTGTTCCTTGGGAAAACGAATTTTCACAGAGCAGCGTTATTTACTGATAGGGAAGAGATATATCGGCATATAAACTGGTATGGAGGAAGGTTGAAGCCTGATTATGACGGCAAGACGGTCATTGAAACCTGTGTCTGTGCTTTTTTCATAAGTGCCGATGAACTTGAAAGATATAGGACAATGTATCAGGGGGAGGAGGCTTATTCTTTCTATCTTGGGAAATATCAGATTCGCTCTCTCTATGCGGATTGCCTTGAATACAGAAAGAATATGGCACGGCGTGATAGTGAAGTCCATGCGGCTGATGAGGGTACACCAAAGGCGGCTTCTGATGATACATCACAGGCGACTTATGGCAAGCACAGGGAGCTTTTAAGGCTGAACGATGATTATATCCGGGCGGTGCTGTTTCAATGTTTCTTGCTTGATGACATTACGGTAGAAGGTGGCATGGTATTCGCAAAACTATATACTATATATCTCTTGCGGTAAAACTGAATATGAAAAATACAGCGATAGGAGCAGTTTTTATTTCCCTTCGGGGAGATAAGGACTGCTCCTTTTTGCGTTTATGAAGCACATATCCGGCAGGAAGCCGGGGAAAGGAACGATATGAGAAAAATATATTTGCGGAGGCTGCTGGTGCCTCCCTGGGCTGTGAATTACCAGAGAAATGAAAGAGAGGAGGATGATGATGCAGGAAGAAGTAACACAAAGATCCATTGCCCTTGTGATCAGAACCTCCAAGCTGACCGCCGATGTGCTTAAAAAAGCGATGCTTGCCTATCTGAACCATGTGAAGCATAAGAAGGCAATGCAGGAGCCGACACATGGGAAGATTTCCGTGAAAAAGCTCATGGGCAAGGATCAGGGCGCTAACTCCATGGAGATAACGGAGAACAACATCAAGTCTTTTGAGCGTGTGGCGAAGAAGTACAATGTTGATTTTGCCGTAAAGAAGGACAAGACCGTGGAGCCGCCAAAATATGTAGTTTTCTTCAAGGGCAGGGATGCCGATGTGATAGCAATGGCATTCAAGGAATTTGTGCATGGAAACGAATTAAAGCAGAACCGTGAATCCGTAAGGGACAGGCTCACCCATTACAAGGAACTCTGGACTCAAACAATGAACAGGGAACGTGCCAGAGAAAAATCCAAGAACAGGGGGCAGAGCCTATGAGCAAGCTGGTTGACGGAATCTTAAAGGATTTGAAGAACATACCCGAATCCTTACGGAAAAAGATGAAAGGCACGGATAAGAACAAGCTGATAAAAATGAGCATACCGTATGTACTTGTCGGCTATGTCTGCGATAAGGCGGCATGGATGTTCAGGCATACGGAAGGGGATCTGTTTCCGAGGTTCATGGATGCGGCTGCAAGGCTGGGAGAGGCATTTACCAATCCATTGCCGAGTTTACATCCAATGGATCTGCTTTTTGGAGTTGCGTGTGGAGTGGGCTTTCGCCTGATTGTGTATTTCAAGGCGAAGAATGCCAAAAAGTTCAGGCATGGTGTCGAGTATGGTTCTGCGAGATGGGGCAATGCCAAGGATATAGAGCCATACATGGATCCAGAATTCGAGAATAACATTATCCTAACGGCAACGGAGCGACTGATGATGTCAGGCAGACCAAGCTCCCCGAAATATGCGAGGAATAAAAATATCCTTGTGATCGGCGGAAGCGGAAGTGGTAAGACGAGGTTTTTTGTGAAACCGAACCTGATGCAGATGCACAGTTCCTATGTCGTGACCGATCCAAAAGGCACAGTTTTGGTCGAGTGCGGAGCTATGCTTAAAAAGGGCATTCCCATGGTTGATGATGACGGAAATGTTGTAAAGGATAAAAACGGAAAAATCGTCTATCAGCCGTACAAGATCAAGGTGCTTAACACCATAAACTTCGCACGATCCATGCACTACAATCCTTTCGCATATATTCATAGCGAAAAGGATATTTTGAAACTGGTAAACACGATCATAGTAAATACGAAGGGAGAGGGACAGCAGTCAGGGGAGGATTTTTGGGTAAAAGCCGAGAAGCTGCTATATACGGCATATATCGGATTTATCTGGTATGAAGCCCCTGAGAAGGAGCAGAATTTTTCCATGCTGATCGACATGATAGATGCCAGTGAAGCAAGGGAGGACGATGAGAGCTTCAAGAATCCCGTGGATCTGCTCTTTGACGAGCTTGAAGCGAAGAACCCGAACCACTTTGCCGTGCGGCAATATAAAAAATACAAGCTCGCCGCCGGCAAGACGGCTAAATCAATTTTAATTAGCTGCGGTGCAAGGCTTGCTCCGTTTGACATTGCGGAGCTTCGGGAGCTTACAAGCTATGATGAATTGCAGCTTGACAGGCTGGGTGTAGAGAGGACGGCGTTGTTTGTTATTATCTCCGACACTGATGATACTTTCAACTTCATCGTCAGTATCATGTACACACAGCTATTCAACCTGCTCTGCGAGATTGCAGACAATGTGTATAACGGGAGGCTCCCAGTGCATGTGCGGTGTCTTTTGGACGAGTTCGCCAACAGTGTGACACGTTCCACGCCTAAAACGGTGGAAATAACCGACAAAAGCGTGGCATAGGTCATATTTATACAACTGAATATAGACTTATAGAACTGCATAGCTGATGTTTCAAATGAGAGGGTAACGCCTTGAAGGGAACACGCTAAACCTCCGGATAGCGTCAACTATACAGAGAGTTGGGGTTATAAGCCCGGGTAAGCCATGCGAAGTATGCCCTAACGCACAAAGGCGAGGAAAGGTCACCAGAGGTGGTGGCCGCATATGACAGTGTGGGCGGTGTTTTCCTATGGTTAGAATTGCGAGGAAATGACCTCGAAAGACGAAGCTTCGAAAGAAAGGCTCTATACGAATGGCATATAGAAATGTATGTACGCCAAATGGTGGGTGTTGCGGGGATGAGTAGTGCTTGTTAGAGCGAAAATCCTCATATGCTTACAGGGCATAGGCTCGAAAGAGTGCGCACAGGGCAAAAGAAGCGACCTAAGGGGAAACGACACTAAGTTATGCGGAACGTGGAAAGCAACGGACGGGAGAGCTGGCTGTACAGCGACAAAGAATCTCGGTTGTGTCGAAAGGGAGCAGATGACGAAAGAGTCTGCAACTATAAGTGCATTTATCGTTGTGAGAGTAGAGGCACAGTACCTGTGAAGCGGTGATAACAAGCCGTGGAGGGATAGCCTCAAGCCGATACTGAACCAAAAACTTTCAAACCTGCGTAGTAATCGCCTAATGGAGATTTCATAGCTGTCGTGGTGAGACTAAGAAAAAATCATCTCCGAGATTGGAGTGGTTACTATGGCAAAACGAATTGTGAACCGTGCAGAGAGGAATGCAGAAAGGTATGACGCAAAGGAGACTGGATACAGGCTATATGCCGAAAGTCTTGAAAGAAAGACTTTTGACAGGCTGATGCCCCTGATAGTCACGGAGCAGAACATTATTCTTGCATACCGAAATATCTGCAAAAACCACGGGAGTAAAACCCCGGGAACGGACGGCAAGACCATTGAGGATATACAGAAATTAGCTGTTGACGAGGTGGTTGAGACCGTAAGGAGGAAATTAACCTACTACCAACCGAAAAAAGTCAGGCGTGTTGAAATACCCAAGGACAATGGTAAGAAGAGACCGCTGGGAATACCGAGCATATGGGACAGGCTGATACAGCAATGTATCTTGCAGATACTGGAGCCTATCTGTGAAGCGAGATTTCACGAAAGGAACAACGGTTTCAGACCATACCGCTCAACGCAGAACGCATTAGCGCAATGCTACAAGATGGCACAGCTACAGGGGCTACATTATGTAGTGGATGTCGATATAGTGGGATTCTTCGATAACATCAACCACACGAAGCTGATAAAACAGTTATGGGCATTGGGGATTCAGGACAGGAAGCTGATTATGATAATCAAGCAAATGCTTAAAGCTGAAATTCTGTTCAACGATATAGTCATAGAGCCAATGTCGGGAACGCCGCAAGGCGGCATACTGTCACCTCTTCTTGCAAATATAGTTTTGAATGAGCTTGATTGGTGGATTGCAGACCAGTGGGAAATGTTCAAGGTGAAAGAGGGCGCAACTGGCTATGAGTTCAATAAGGTGGATAGCGAGGGGAATATCCTCGCCGTGGACAGGTCGCAGAAGTGGGATAAACTCCGCAGAAAGACAGGATTGAAAGAAATGTATATCGTCAGATATGCGGACGATTTCAAGATATTCTGTCGAGACTACTACACGGCAAAGAAAAGCATGGAAGCCGTAAAACTATGGCTCGCAGAAAACCTAAGCTTGCAGACAAGTGACGAGAAGTCGGGGATAACCAATCTCAAAAAGAATTACACGGTATTCCTCGGAATAAAGTTCAAAGTAGTTCCGAAAGGGAAGAAATGGATTGTAAGGTCTCATATGTCTGATAAGGCAAAGGAAAAAGCGATAGTCAAAGTGAGAAATGCTTGGAGGGACATCAAAGACCCAAGGCAACAGAGCAAGCGTGACCAAAACATAACCCGATTTAATTCAATCGTCATGGGGCTGCATAATTATTTCAAAATGGCAACGTTAGTCTCGGCGGATTTCGCAGAGATAAAATACAGAGCCATAGGAAATTGGGAGAAAGTCAATAGCAGCGACAGATTTCCAACGCTGGAAAAGACCGGACCCCTAAATAACGCGACCATGATGGAGAGATATGGACAGTCGGACCAATGCAGATGGATAAACGGCAGGCTCATAGTGCCAGTAGGGTTTGTGCAGTACGATTACCCGAAGTACAAGCGGAGGGAAGTTAATAAGTATGTGCGCAAGTATAGTGATGGAGCAAACTGTGTGAGCTTTGAAGTCACGAAGTACATGATTGAACACCCCGAGCAGTACGCAAGCACCGAAATGGCAGACAATGCAGTATCGAGGTATATAGCGCAGAAAGGAAAATGTGCGATTACACATGAGGCGGTAACAGTAGCTGATATGGTGTGTCTGCATATTAAACACGAGAAATATAAGCGCAACGATACCTACAGAAACCTGATTATAGTCTCCGAAGTGGCGGCGATACTTATTCAAAGCGATAGCCGAGAGGATATAGCTAAAGCAGTAAGGGTAGTCAAGCCGACGGAAGAGATGAAAGAAAAGGTTAATAAGCTGAGAAGACTTAGAGATTTACAGGAAATACAATTCGAGGACTATGCAGGTTAGAAATGAGGTTCAGTCGGGGGAACGCCGTGTGATGGGAAACTATCACGCACGGTGTGGGTCGGGGGAAAAGCCCGAGGCGTTTACGCCAGAGGCTTACCTATCGACATGCGGGAAGATCCCCAACTTCGAGAAGCTGATAGCTACCATAAGATCAAGGGAGATATCAGCATCCATAATCCTGCAGTCAATGTCCCAGCTTAAGAGCATATACAAGGATAACGCGGACACCGTGCTCGGTAACTGCGATACCCTCTTATTCCTCGGCGGTAAGGAAAAGACAACCTTAAAGGACATGTCGGAAACCCTCGGCAAGGAGACCATAGACCTATTTAACACATCAGACACGAGGGGAAACAGCCAGTCAATGGGAGTCAATTACCAGAAGACGGGTAAGGAGCTCATGACTCAGGATGAGATAAGCGTCATGGACGGAGGAAAGTGCATCCTTCAGGTGAGAGGCGTGAGACCATTCTTCTCAGAAAAATATGACATCACCACACATCCGATGTACAAAAGCCTTTCCGACTATGACGAAAAGAACACGTTTAACGTTGAAAGATACGTGGGCTGCAGCTTCAGACCCACAGACAGAACAGAGATATCCGATTACAAAGATCTCGGAATAATTACATAAAAAACAATTTCATTCAATAAAAAATTCACGCGTTGTTGCTTACAGTATTCTGTATTGTTGGAGGTATCTTTTTTCAGATACCATCTATTTATGCATAGGTTGATCTAAATAATCAGATAAAATATGACAATTCCAGGTCGAAAGTACTCTGCTGAACTAAGGATATGTATAGATCGGAAGAGCACACGTCTGAACTCCAGTCACGGCT
>ERZ842401.6286-NODE-6286-length-12728-cov-4.685947_pt1 | contig 12728 bp, 4 predicted proteins | sample MGYA00521270_ERZ842401 | MGnify/ENA primary metagenome ERZ842401 (study PRJEB31892, sample SAMEA3878208) | bioreactor metagenome | biome: Moose rumen | place: Sweden | collected 2011-10 | study: EMG produced TPA metagenomics assembly of the PRJEB12797 data set... | reverse complement strand
CTACGCGCCCGTAGATGCAAGCCAACTGCAGGTAGGTCCAAGCGCGGAACGCCTTGACAGCTGCAAACTCCTTCATGAAGATATACTCATTGCGGTTGTCCTTAAGTGTTGTATCGGCATTGGCAAGGAAGTAATTGCAGTTGTTGATGATGGCATAGTAGTCGACAGGCGAATTGTACTTGTTACCCGTCTTGACGGAGAACGAGGCGAGATCGCGCAAGTCGTTCTCGGTGTTGGCCGTGACGCTGACGAGGTCGCCTCGCACTTCACCGAGAAGCACAGTGCGGTCGGCCACCACCTGCATCTTATTGATGATGCCCGCAACCGACCATAAGGTGTCGCCGTCGGTCTGAAGATGATCGCGGTCAGCATAGGCAACGATGTCAGAGTCGTCGTAGAGGAAGTCGCTACAGCCGGTGAAGAGTGAAGCGTGAACAGCGAGAAATGCTGCGCACACCATCCATTTCACCGTTTTATTGAACGGACATACATAACGTAAGTCCCTGCATATCTTTGTAATCATAACTAATAAACTATAAACTTGTAAACTATTAACTACAAATTGATCTTCACACCAGCCACAAGACTGCGGCTCTGCGGCAGACGACCTACATCGATGCCCTGGCCTATGATGCTGCCAGTCATGGCAAACTCAGGATCACTGCCCAAATACTTCGTCAGTGTGAACACATTGTTGGCCTGTACCCAGAACTGCAAGCCCTGAATAAACGTGGTGTTCATAGGGATATTGTAGCTCAGCGTGACGGTCTTCAGCTTCAGGTAACTGCCGTCCTCAATCCAGCGATCGCTGAAGCGGCTGTTGCCCATCGGGTCCTGGAAGGTGGCCTTCGGCATGTCTGTCTGCTGGCCTTCGGTCTGCCAGCGATGTGTCATCGCCGTGGTCTGATTCATGAAACGACTGCCACTTTCCATCTGCTGACGCATGTAGTTATAGACATCGTTACCCAGAGAGTAGTTGAAGCGCAGGTCCAGTTTCAGTTGCTTGTAGGCCAGAGTGGTAAAGATGTTACCATAGACATCAGGGTTCGGGTCGCCAATGACCACGCGGTCATCGGTTGTAATCTGATGGTCACTGTCTAAATCATTGAAGTGTATATCGCCTGCTTCGAACAGGTTCTTGGTGATGCCATCGGCTGCGAGTTGGTATAGGCCGGCAGCATCGGCAGATTCAGACGTGGCGAAGACGCCCTCAGTCTTATAGCCATAGAAGAGATTGGCAGGCTGTCCAACGGCTGTAACGATAGTTGCGCCATAGACCGTGCTTTCCACCGTCTTGTTATTATCCGGCAACTTGGTCACCTCGTTCTTATAGTGTCCGATACTACCACCCAGCTCCCATTGGAATGTTTTCGTCGTCAGGAGTTTTGCGGTGAGGCTCACATCCATGCCGTGATTCTTCATAGCACCTTCATTGGACCAGTTGTGCTGCATGCCGGTCACATAACGCAAAGGCTGATACATGAGCATGTTGTCGACCTTGCTGCGGAAGTAGTTGATGCGGAAGTTCAGCCGGTTTTTCAGAAAGTTGCCTTCCATTCCCACATTTACGCGTGTTGTGGTTTCCCACTGCAACCTCGTGTTGCCGATATTGGCAAACGTCAGTCCGGACACATCTTCCAAAAAGTTCTTGGAAAGAAAATAGCTGCGCGCTGCAAGATAGTCAATGGCATCGTTACCGCTCACATCATATCCTGCCGACAGTTTCAGATAATCGATGCCAGGAATGGCGGCAAACCAAGTCTCATTAGTCATCACCCACGAGGCCTGCAGACCATGGAAGATGCCCCAAGGCACATCGAACATCTTCACAGAGTGGGCTGCATCACGACCGAAGCGCGACGATGTTTCAACGGCAGCATTCATCTGAAGATAGTAACGCTGCATGTAGTCGTATTGTGCCTGTGCATACCAGGCAATATTCTTCCAGGTATTAGAGGCACCTGAAGGCTTGGCATTGTCGAGCGATGAACTGATGGCCGGCATCTTGTCGTTGGTAGTATTGTATCCCAGCTGTGCTGTCTGCGTATAGCTCTCCCAGTTGAAACGTGCACCGGCAAAGAGGCTTATGCTGTGAGCACCGTAGCGGTTGTCCCAGTTGAGTCGCGTATCGCTCATCAGTGAGTTCTGCTTGGCAGCCATGGAACGCACTTCATTCTCACAGTACGCATTGACTGCTGACACATAATAGCTGGGAACACCATTATGAGGGATATAGAATTTCTCATTGGTGTTGACAAGGTTGTAGCTGAAATGCTCACTTAACGAGAGATGCTTGTTGAACTGGAACTTCGGCTTGATGGCGAGATTGATCATCGAGTTTTCAAAGTGGTTCTTATTCTCGGCCTCACCGTACTCATTGACAGCCAATGGGTTGGCCAGCTTATAGTTGTAGTTGCTATAGGCTGCGAGAGCCTCATCAAGATAATTCTCATCAGCAACATCAGTATATCCGTCGCGAATCTGACCTCCGGAGAACGTCCAAGGACTGATCATCGGACTTTTGGCATAGGCCAGGAAAGCAGTAGAGGTGGGCGTTCCCTCGGTATAGTTCTCCGGTGCACCGTCATTGCGCAGGTTGCGCGTCTGGTTAGCAAACGACGCATCAAAACGTATGTCAAGTTTCTTCGTCACATGAATGTCTGAGTTGAACCGAATATTGATACGGTTCATCTTGTTGTTCCTCAGTGTGCTTTGCTGATCGATATAGCCAAGCGACAGGTTATAGTCGGCCGCGTCGTCACCTCCCTCGATATTAATGCTATAGTTCTGGGTGAAGGCAGTGCGATAGACGTATTCTCGCCAGTCGGTCTCATTGTTATACTGCGGCCAATAGTAGTTCGACTCAGAATTGTTGAGGAACTTGAATTCCTTCAGCGTGGTATTGGTTGTCTGCAACAGGTCACTGGCATAGCTCCTGTATTGCGAAGCATTCATCACGTCGAAGGACTGCGGCTCAAATGTGACACCACCGGCAATACTGGCAGTGATACGTGTTGCCATAGAGTGATTTCGGCGTGTATGAATGAAGATGACGCCACCAGCACCTTTGGCACCATAGAGAGCTGTGCCGTTCTGCAGCACTTCGACACTTTCTATGTCGGCAGGCGAGATATTTGAAAGAATATCGTTATAGAACCCATCGTGAAGCATGGTGCGGTCATACTGCTGATCGAAAATGACTCCGTCGACGACGATGAGCGGCTGTGCATTGGCATTGATGGAGGCGATACCGCCCATGAACATGACACTGCCGATGCCGGGGGTACCGCTACGGGTAATGGTATGCACCTGTGCGCCAAGTTGTTTCTGAATGTCATCCTCAATGCTCACGGAATTAGAGAACTGGAAGTTTCTTGCAGTTGATGTGGCGTTGACATTTGTTGTGCTGCTATAGTTGTCGGAAAACGTGGAGGGATAGAGCATAAGATCACGCTGAACGTCAGTATTCGTAAGACCAGCCTTCACCATATTGTAGCCTGGCGAGGTGACCTTGATGGAGCTGACGGTGGCTGGTACTTTCAGCAAATAAGTACCATCGGCCTCGGTGAGCGTACTATAACCCTTTATCTCTGCAATGCTGACCAGTGCGCCACTAAGGGGCTGATTTGTCGCTGCATCTATGACACGGCCCTTCACTTCGCGCTCTGGTGACTGCCCGGCTGCTACTGTCTGTAAGCACATTGCCAGAAGTGACAGACAAAAGATAAAATATTTTCCCATACTGCTTTTTGAGAAATAGATGAAAGTATTCATGATGTTCGCTCCTCCTTATTCTACTGGTTTGAATATGATGCGATCAATACGAAGAGTGGCACCCTCAGTGTTTGACTGTATCTCAAGTCGGGCATTAGGAGTACTCAGGTCGTAGCTGCAAGTAGTAAGTTTCTGTCCAGACAACAACTTCACCTCACAGACAGCTGTCCCGTCAATGGTTTTGGGGTAACGGAACGACGGGGTTGTCATCATGCCATTCTGATCGGTCTGCCGCAAACGACTAATGACTTTCACTTCTTTGGTCGTTCCCTCAACATCAAGGGTGTCGGCTGCCGTGGCTGGAGCAAAGACGGCATAGATATCATATTTCACGTCAGAAAGCAGGTTAGGAATCTGGAATCCGATAATCACCTTGCCCGAAGGAGTCGACGGAACGACTTCGATGAAGGCATTGCCAGACACCTGCCCATAGAACGGATTGTTTGACTCCACCTGTCTGACCGTTACTGGTTCAACGGCATTGATCAGGGTGTCTTGGTACTGGCTGTTCTCGGCTTCCACCTTTACGTTCTGCATGAATGTCATGGTCTTTGGAATATTAAATGAAGAAGCCTTCAGCATCTGTCCATTACTGCAGACAATAGTCTGGGTGTCATCGAAGATGCCGCCTTCAGCATAAGGGGCCTTGAAGACATAGTAGTTCTCGTCAATGCCGAGCATCTGACGCATCAGCTGTGAGTAGGCCTGCGTGGATACTGCCGAATCTTGCAGCGCAGCGTCACTGTTGTTGGTACGACTGAAGAAAGCACCTCCAAGAATAGCCAGACGAGTGTTGGTATAAGCCAATGAGTCACGGTAAGGTACGTTGTTGGCATAGTTGAAATAAGGTTCATACTCTGCCACCAGGCGATTCCATTCATCATTGACAGGGGCCACCATGATATAGGAACTGTCTTCTGAATTGATTAGTCCATATTTCTGCAGCAAGTCATTATTGAACACCGTGACAGAATCAAGATAATGGGTCACACCGTCAATGATTTCACCCGGCACGCTCTGCGTCTCGTCAAAGACATAGACGCTGTGACTGTTCAGAAACCGATAGACACTGTCAAGATGGGCTTCCACATTGAGACTCTCAAAGACGCTTGGCACATAGTCTATTGTGCCGTCAATAGTAAAGAGCAGTCCGTTAGTGCTCAGTGCATTCTTCGATGTAAACGTTCGGTTGCCTATCTTATCTGTCGTAATCTGGGCATATTTGTTGTTCATCATGGAGATGGTCTTTTCTGTCAGTGAAGAGACCGGATAGCGATACTGAGCAATATGATTTTGCAAGAAACGCCGTATCACTGTATTCTCGTTGGTGCGCACACCCTCGGCATTCTGTTGGTTATAGCTGTCGATGAGTGCCTCAGCCTGATTAGCAGAGAAGGTGTCGTTGGTGGGTGCAAACACGGTGAACGTCTGGTTGCTGCTCAGTATGCGATCATAGCCACAGGCCTTCACCACACTGGCAAAATGGCTCAGTTGTGGCTCCCCTGAAACAGCTTCCCACAACGAGCCGCTGTCTTCGGCAGGCGAATAAGCATCATAGTGGTCGTTCCACTCGTCAGAGCAGGACACCCCTACCCATCCTCCCATGAGCGGGAGGAGTGCATAGGCAGTCAAGCGCAAAAAGCCTCTTATTCTGTTTTTTATCACATTTTTCATAACCATATATTAATTGTCGATGATACATTTAGTGTGAGTCTTCCCCTCCCCCTTTTCTTACAGGGAGGGACAGGGGGTTCTATAGCATTGGCTCCATCACCCCTTCATCAGTGACCCCGAAGACACTTCTGGGTACCAGTTCCAGGAAATCAAGCATAAACTCATTGTCGTTGCCTTGCTTAGCCGATACGCAACGTATGCGCAGGTAGTGGTCTTCACCAGAACTGATATTCGCTGTACAGAGCACCATCCGATAGGTGTGAGGCTGCCGCGCAAAGGGTACATGCTCGTCACCACCCATAGGATAATGATAGCCTCCTGTGGGGCCGCGGTAATATCCCTTGTTCTTCAGCTCCTTTTGGTCGGTAGAGAGCTCAAGCGCCGACATACTGGTATAATCCGCTTTCCAGTTGGCACCGATAATCGAGGCATCGCTAAGGCTCTTCGTCATGTCGAGCGGAATGCCCTGAGGCTTGTCGTCATAGTAGATCTGTGCCACGCCACGTGTGGGCTCAGCGGCAAAGCCCAGTCGTATCTGCCACTGACCGTCGAACGGCACGGGTGGCAACTTGAACGTGAAGTCGAAGTCTTTGAAGAGGTTCATCTCATCACCCTCATAGCTGTCATACCAGTCACGAGGACGGCGATAGACAAACCAGCTGCCTTCATTGATGGTCACTCCGTCCAGATAGCCGTTGGGGAAATAGTAGTTACGTCCGTACTTTCCCGTCACGTCATAGTCGGGATCGTTGACTTTCAGACCGTTTCCTCGCCTGTTCTGACGGATGTCGTTGGTCATCAGCTCTGGGAAGATGGTCGAGAAGTCCATACGAATCAGTCCGTTGAACACCTCATTGCGCGTCTGGTCGTCGAAAGCCAGAATGTCATCCACATAGTAGTACCAGCCATTCAGGGCATTATGGTCGTACTCCTCAACGGTAGGACGGATTAGCACGCCGGGAATCTGAAACTCATCATCCCATCTGCGGTTGGCATAACGTTGTCCGATGGTGCTCGGTCCCGCCCACTTACGAACGGTGAGGCGCTCAAATTTCATCATGGTATGGGGGAGCATCGTCTCATACCAGTCGACAGGGTTCATGATTCCCGTCTCAATACCGATGTCCTTATAAGGTGTCAGCCATTCCAGTCCAGTGGCACTGCGTGTCAGGATGTGGTAGGCAAGGAATCGGTGGAGCGGATTCTTCTCGTGCTTGATATTGTCAAAAGAGTGGTAAGGCTTGTCAACGTCCTCTGGATACTGTGCATCATAGATTTCACAAGCCTTCTGGTAGAGTTGCTCCAATGTCTCTATGCCATATTTGGTGCGCAGGACGGAGTCGGTAGGTGTGAAGATGGTGAATCCTATACGCTTATGGTCCGGTACGGTGGCTGTCTCCTTGTTGACGTGCGACACATACTGGATACGAGGATAGTTGGCTTTCACCTTTTCCCATTCCTCGTCATTATACTTGTAGAGCACGTCGTTGAAGCCTGCACTGCGCAATGCATCGTAAAACAGACTGATGTTGGGATTCTGCCCGATAATGTCAAGAATCATACGGTTGCTCGTCTCGAGTACTTCTGAAACTGGTTGCACAAAGCCGTTCTCAACAGAATCGTCGCGCAGCTCGAAGATGATGTGCGAGGTGCGGTTCAGAAAAACGACAGAGTTGCCGTTCTCATCGAGTCCATGGTCCACCTCGATATATCGTCCGTTCATATTAGCCGACGAGAGGGTGCCGCTGTTCATGTCGGCCGTAGTATACATGTCTCTGACGAGATGAGTGCGCACCAGAGTGTCACAGTCTTCCTGACTGAGCTGGTCGAAACTGGTCAGTCCTTTCTTGACAAGATACCTGTCCATGGCCTCATTGGTAGGAGCGAAACAAGTGTATTCACCATAGGTGGACAGCAGGTTTGTCATACCGACGCGCTCCACCAGAGTATTAAACTGGCTGAAGTTCTCATGGGTTTTCAGATAGTCGCTCATCATCTGTCCTTTGAAGGTATAGAAATTCGACTTGTCGGGCTCGTCACTGCAGGAAGAGAGCAAACCGCTCCCTACCCCACCCAACGTGAAGAGGGCAAAGACAGTGAGCATCTTTAAGAGCCGGACTTCCTTTATTCGATTCGAGAATTTCATATTCATAATCATATACTTTATTCTTACTTATATTATTAGCCTCTTAACCCCTTTCGGAAAAAGCTGATCCTTATTTTGTTCTTTCTATACTACTATCCTCACCGCTTCCGAAAGCAGGATTCTGCTTAAGGTTCTGGTTTACTTTCAGCTCATCGATATGGTAAGGCCAGTAGATGGCATCAAGACGTGCCAACTTGCTCGAAAGAGCTGAAGTCGCTCCACTGTTGCCCTTTCTTGAAACGGCACCTATAAGGAAGTTGGTACTACCTTCACGTTGTGAGCGGCGCACCAAGTCGTACCACCGCTTTCCTTCGAACATCAGTTCACGCTGTCGTTCTTCCAGAACCAGTTCACGCATGAGTGCCTTAGTGGCATAGTTTGTCTGATTCAGGTCTTTCGTTCCCTTACTACAATTGCTGCGCTTGTTGATGGCATTGACAATCTTGAAGGCTGTAGTCAGCTCGTTGCTGGTCGCATCGTCTGCATCATTTGCCATCTCAACCAGTGCCTCGGCCTTGATGAGCATGATGTCACTCAGCCGATAGATAATCCAGTTGGAATGGCAGTTCCCGTCAGCATAGATGATTCCGTAGGAGCCCTCCAACTTTGCCTTTGCCAGGTTGACAAGCGTATTAGGCGTGACATATTTATTAACTCCGAAGACGTTTGTCTGTCCTTGAACAGGCTGCAGATTTTCATAATACCGGCTGTCGTCCTTGCTGAGGAACACATTAAACCGTTCGTCGCTAATATCGGTACCTATAAACTCTGAGGGCTTCACAAGTCCCGGATAGGTCGATGCATTGCCATAGAAGTTGCTGATGGCATCGTTGGACTGCATGGTCTCATCGTCCATGAAGATGAGTTCAAAAATGCTCTCACTGCTATTGCCACTACCGAAGACTTCAGCGAAAGTCCTTCCACTTAAGGTGCCATTCATATAGACATCGTTGATGAGGGGAAATCCGTCGATGAGGGTATTGGTGTTGTCGAGCGACATGGAATTTTTCTTTAAATCCTCATACTCGGCAATCTTGGCATTGATAACCATGTCGGCATAGCGCACGGCATTCTGATAGTCCTGTTTCCACAGATACATGTCGGCCAACATGGCATGAATGGCATCCTGGGTGATACGCCCACGCTGATAATAGGTCTGCAGCTTGGGATATTGCTTCACAGCATTTGATTGCACAGCCTCCAGATCAGCAATAAGAGCCTCCAGAATGTCGTCGAACGCCGTAGCGGGCATGTTCATCTGCTGGTTGTCGTCAAGATAGGGCTCCGTGATATAAGGCACATCGCGGAAGGTGCGTATGAGGTAAAAATACATCAAGTCGCGTAGTGCCGACACCTCAGCAATGGTGGCATCCAGCTTGCCCTGTGTATAGGAAGGATCTTTCTCTGCCACCTGAGGGGCATACTTCAACACCGTATTGCAACGGTTGATGATATTATAGAAATCGCCCCATTTGGCATAGCTGTTGCTAGCATTGATATTCTCTTTGAAGATATTGGCTATTTGCACATCGTTCTCGTAATTCTTTCCGCCGACGATGTTGTCGGAGCGGAACTCACCCCACACCATCATGCGACTGATGACGCTCTGCGACTGCATAGCCGAGTAGCATCCAGCCACCACGGCATTTACGTCGGCCTCTTCGTCCCAGTACTTGTCGAGTACAATGATTTCCTGCGGCTCAATCTGCAAAAAGTCACTGCAAGAGGTGAAAAGCGAAAAGTGAAAAGTGAAAAGTGCTGAGTACACTCCCCATTTAGTCATTCTTTTTATATTGGTAATCATAACTATGAACTATGGATTATGAACTAAAAATCTACCGTAATTCCCAAAGTGTACGACTTCGCACGTGGTGTCTGACCGTCGTCGATAGCAGCACCATAGCCACCATATCCCACCTCGGGGTCCACCCCCTTGTATTTAGTCAGGACAAACAGGTTGTTGGCACTGGCATAGAGACTGAGACGATTGATTCCCAGCACATTCTTCACCACCTTCGGATCAAAGCTATAGGACAGCTGCATGTAGTTCAAGCGCAGGAACGATCCGTCCTCCACGTAGCGGTCGCTGACCAGCGAGTTGTAGTTGGTTGACGAACCATACATGGCTCTGGGTATGTCGGTATGGTTGCCTTCCTTGCGCCAACGCCAGTTCACAGCCTTGCTCTGATTGTTGTTCGTGTTCATGGCCTCAGTGTCAAGCCGGGCCAGGTTCAGAATCTTGTTGCCCACACGGTAGTTGAACTGCGTGTTCAGCTTCCAACGACCGTAGTTCAGCGTCATACCGAAACCACCAGTGAGCTTTGGCAGTGATGAGCCGAGGTACACAATGTCAAGGGCATTGATTTGTCCGTCATGGTTGACATCCTCGTAGATCACGTCACCGCCTTGGAACTCATAGTTCTTTCCCGTTCCGTCGTGAGAGTAGTTATACATCATGCGCACAGGTTTGTTCTGGTCGTCGACAACAATCTCACCTGTCTCGGTCAGCACGTAAGGTGCCGTGTGCCCCTCGTTAACAAAGTTCAGCCGTTCCTCAGGTGTCATGTTGACAAAGGTCTCATACTGATATTCATAGACTCCCTTGTGGCGGAAACCGTAGATGGCACCGAAGGGGTTATGCAGCTGTACGCGCTGTAGCACTTCGCGGTTGTCGTAATGGAACTCTGAATTCAGTGCATTAAGAACCGTTTCGTCAAGTTCAAGTATCTCGTTCTTGTTATTGCCGAAGGTGAAGTTCACGTCAGCAAAGAACTTTCCTTTCTGAATCAGCCTATTGGTACTCAGGTTCAGCTCCCATCCGATGTTCCGCATAGAGCCAACGTTCCTGTAGGAGAGAGTATAGTAACCCGTGCTTGAGGGGATACTGACATCGGGCATGAGCATGTCGCGGCGCGTCGAGTGATACAACTCTGCCTGCAGCATCAGGCGATCGTTCAGCAGTCCCAGGTCGAAGCCGAGATCCCAAGTCGTGGTCGTCTCCCAGCGCAGGTCTGTCAAGCGGATGTTCTCAGGCTTCATGGCACCCATATTGATATATTTCGAGTCACTGCTGTAGATACTCTCATAGAGATAGTCGCGACTGGGCTGGTTGCCCACGCGTCCCCAGCTGGGACGTATCGAGAGCATCGACAGCCACTGCTCGCTCCACTTCATCCAAGGCTCGTCCACGATGTTCCATCTTAGGGATACGGCAGGGAAATAGCCCCACTGCCGCTTTGGTCCGAACTTTGTGGTACCATCGGCACGCAGGGAGAAGTCGGCCATGTAGCGCCCCTTGTAGGCATAGTGGGTAGAGAAGGTGTAGTACATGGAGCGCCACTCACTGAAACTGGAGTTCATGTCCGTGACACGTCCGCCACCCACAGGATTAGTAATACCTCCCGAAGGTAGTTTCGTGGCATCGGTGCCTTGACCGTTACTGCTGCCGCTGGTCAACTCGAAGCGTCCCATAGCCATCAGCGAATGGTCCTTATTATTAAAATGTGGTATGAACGTCAGTGTCTGCTTGGTATTGAAAGCCACACTCTTCGTACTGGCAGAGTGGGCTGTATTCACACCTACTGTCGTATTGTCGTAAGAACGGTATACGGTCTCGTTCCACGACACGGTCATCAGTTCTTTCGGATAGAACTTGTCTACATATTCGTTAAAGATATTCATATAGACTCGGCCCTGCCAGTTCAGCTGGTGGTGTTCCTCATCCATTCCCCACAGGCGGTAGTTCAACTCCAGTTCAGGGGTGATGTCGTAGGTACGATCGTCAAACTTCGCCATCTTGGCCGATGCCACAGGGTTGACATACGCCTTCTGGTCACCGTCGAAGACGCTCGGTGCCGACTGCAGCATGGTGTAGTATTTGCTCGTGTTCTGTCCCTGCAGAGGATGTCCTACGGGGTACTGCTCATATATGCTCATGTTCGGCATCTTCTTGTAGGCAATGGCCAACAGGTCGTCGTAGTTGCGTTTTGTATCGGTATAGGTCAGTGCGAAGTTCGTCGAGATCTTGATGCGCTCACTGACATAATAGTCCAGTGCCACGCGTGTCGAGAAGCGGTCCTGCTTCTGCTCTATCACCGAACCCGTCTCATGATCATAGCCGCCTGAGATACGGAAGGTAGCCTTTTCACCGCCACCCGTCACCGAAAGATAATGATTCTGTCTGAGTCCCCACTGCGTGACGGCATCCACCCAGTCGGTGTTGTTGTTATACTGCTCAAACTCGGAGAACGTCGGGTCATAGTTCAACTCGCGTATGTTAGAGGCTGCATCGTTTTGTTGCGGATTAAAATAGCTCTCCTTCAGCAACATGGTATAGTCGTCACCACTCAGCATCTCGTAGCCCTTTGGCTGATAGGTGCTTGTCAGACGCAACGAATAGGTCAGCTTCGGTTCTCCTCGGCTACCACGTTTGGTGGTAATCTCTATTACGCCATTGGCGCCCTGCGAACCATAGATAGCTGTAGCGGCAGCATCTTTCAATACGGTGATGGAGGCAATGTCCTCGGGATTGACGTTCAACAACTGAGCGAACTGTTCGTCATTGGCATTGCTCACGTCGAAGTTGTTCATGTCCACATTCCAGGTATTGCCGTTGACGACGATCAATGGGTTGGAACTCGTCAGCGTGCTGATTGACGAGGCACCGCGCAGTCGCATCGTCGTTCCTGCACCCAGGTTGCCAGAGTTGGCCACAATGTCAAGACCGGCAATACGTCCCTGCAGTGCTTCATCGACCGTTGTCAGTCCCAGTCCCTCGAACTCTTTCATGTCGATGGTCTGCGTGGCGAATGATATTTCCCTGTCGGGAATGGCCAGTCCGCCACTGTTCAGTCGTTTCTTCGATGTGACGGTCACCTCCTTCAGCGTGGTCTGTGACTCCAGCTTCACGTTATAGGTCTCACGGTCAATGGGAAGCGTTTTTGTCTTACAGCCCACATAGCTGAAGCGCAGTTTGTTCTTGGGATTACGGATCTGCAGTGAGAAGTTTCCGCTCATGTCGGTCACGGTGGCCTCGATGATACGTCCACTGGCATCGATCTCACAGACCGAGGCTCCCATGAGGGCGTCCATCTGGTCTGACACGGTACCGCTGACAGCCGTAATCTGCTGCGCC
>ERZ842401.6285-NODE-6285-length-12728-cov-28.505958_pt1 | contig 12728 bp, 10 predicted proteins | sample MGYA00521270_ERZ842401 | MGnify/ENA primary metagenome ERZ842401 (study PRJEB31892, sample SAMEA3878208) | bioreactor metagenome | biome: Moose rumen | place: Sweden | collected 2011-10 | study: EMG produced TPA metagenomics assembly of the PRJEB12797 data set... | reverse complement strand
CCCAATAACCATAACTTTGTGAATGTCTTTGTTCAGTGGCATTTCTTCCCCCTTATTTTAGCGTGATTTCTACAAAATCATTCGAAATAGTAAACCGTTCCATAAGTTTTGCAATTCTGCTTATACAGGCAGACGCAGAAATATTCGTATGTACAAACAGCGTTTCTGCACTAAGATTTTTCGCTTTGCTACAAAATTCTCCCGAAAGCGTTTTGTATCGTACGGCAAATTTCTTATCTGCGCTTACAATCGGCTTCAACGCTTTCCATTGCAGAATTATATCATAATCCGAGCTGAAAATTTCTCGTTGATTGTCAATAAGAAAATCGAAATCGTAAAGCCCACTATCGTGAATGTATTTCACAAACTGCAAAAACACATCTTGCCAATGTGCAGTTTGTATTTCATTTCCTCCGATTGTTATTTTCAGAGGTTTTCGCTTTCTGCTCTGGATTTCTTCTAGGATTTCCTTAATTTCCTCGTTTAGCGGTGAAAATGTGGTTATTTCTGCTTCTTTTGATGTCCAGTTATCTGTGTGTTTGTATTCGTCAGGAATTGGGAACGTGTCTAAGAACCAGCTAATCATCTTTTCTTGATGTTCTTTTATTGCGCTTTCGTCCCATTTTTCGCATTTCACAATGTCTAGGCGATAAAACAGCGACGATTCGTTGAGTTTCTCAATTTTTTTTGCAAATGGCTTGTTACCCATTTCGCTGTTGAATTCTGTTAAAATCAAATTGCCGATGTTGTGAAGATAATTTTTTTGTATTGTTTCAAAATTTTCTCCGAGTGCGTTTTTCCATTCCTCAGAAAGAGATTGCGGCATAATATGCTCAATCGTAAGAACCTGCTTTCTAAAGTCAATCGCAGATTTCGGTGAGTTGTGTTCCTCAATTTTACCGAGAATAAACTTTCGGTAGTTTTTGAAATCCTCGTAGAAATTAGCTGTCAAAAACACTTTTTGGATTTCGTCGTCATTCGGGAATCGCATTTTATAAAACAGCGATGAGAGCATTTTTGTCAAATCTTCTTTTCCCTCTGCTATGTCCGCAATTTTGTCGCACAAAAGTACAATACTCTTGTTTTCACCCTGCGTGAGTTTTGTAATTCTTCGGCGGATAAGATACGTTCGGATTGTTTTCAAAAGCGCAATTATTTCGCTGTCGCTGATTTTTGCTTCGTGTTTGTAGTAATACAGCAATCCCAAGACGAACGGCTTAAATGCCTCTGTTTTTATATCGTGGAAAATATTTCGGAGCAGCTCTTTTATCTCTCTGTCTGTCGTCTTGTCGTTCGATATTTTGTCAGAGTTTTCCTCGTCAATAATCCACTTGTACAACTTTACATACGGCACAATATCGTCAATGAAATTCTTGTGATTTTTGTATGCATCCTCAATAAAATCCTTGTACGCGGCGTAAATCTCTTTTGTATTGTTGTCGCTGATTGCTTTAATCGAAGAGTGTTTTTTGTATTGCAGAAAATCACGGAAAAAACTCGACGCATTGTCTTCTAGCTGCCGCTCTATTTCTGGATACCAAGTATGTTCGTAAACATCGGATTGATTTTCGCTATCCATATTCAAAAGCACAAAATTGCGGATTAAATCCGACAGCGTGAGCGGCTTTCCGAGCGAATTGAGCGTTTCAAAGATAATTTGAGGGTCTTCCCCCTTGTATGGTCTCTCGTCAAGCAAAATTACAGCAACATTCATTCTCTGAAGCGCAATGATATAATGATTCGTCTTGATTTCTGGTCGATTGTGCCGTTTTTCTTCTATGAGCTTTCGGAATATGGTATACGCATTTTTTATTATGCCAGAAGTCGCTTCTGTTCCGTTTACTAAAGCCTTGTACGAATCCCAATCTTTTGTAACTTGCTTGAGGGTTATATTGTCCTGAAACGGAGAATCGTCGTGTTTAAGGCGTTTTGTAATAAGATTTTTTGCTTTTTCGTCACTTTCCAAATCGCGAAGAGCTGTCAAAAAAAGCAATGATGTAGTAAGCCTCTGTTGCCCGTCTACAACAATATATTTTGTATCGTCCAAGCCCTTTAGTTCGCCTTTGAGCACAAGTGTTCCGAAAAAATGCTCAAGTTTGTCTTTTTGGTTTTCATCGAGTTCAGAATCAATTATGCGGATAATATCGTTAAAATACCGTTCGATTTCTGCGCGTCCCCACGCATACGGACGCTGAAATGGCGGAATATAAAACGACGGCGTTTTGAGTAAAACATAATCTATCGAATGTGCTTCTGGTGTCATACTATTTCCTCGGCTACAAAAAATAAAAAAGACTGAATTCGCGATAAAAGCAAATTCAGTCGAAAAAGGCACACGGTTAAAAACTGTTGCTACAGAGAAATACTTTGATTTATTTATCAAAATCGGTTTCATACCCTGCATTATACAAAACCGATTGCATTTATGCTAGATACCGCGATATATTTTGACTGTCAAAGCTGTGATAATAAAACGTTGTTTTTTTAACTAGAGTTTGCTATAATTAAAATAACAAAAAATGGAGGGTCGATAATTTGCCTACTTCTGTAAAAACCAAAAAGAGAGATTCTCTTGCTACTCGTATTATCATTTCGATAACCGTTTTAACCAGTTTATTGCTTTGCATTGTTGGAAGCGTACTTTTTGCCCGTATCAAAAAAATTAACGGCTATCAATTTACGGGACAACTTGCAAATACAATGCGCCTGATGGACCAATCCTTTACGGCGTACCTCGGAACACACTCCAAAACAGTGGGAATGCTTGCTGCGATTGCCGAAAGCGAGCCTGAAGGAATCGAAGATATTGCCGAGCATATCGTTGACTCTGATGAAGACATCATTTCGGCTGGCATTGTAACAGAAGCAGGCGAGATACTGTGCTATCCGTATGAAAACGTAACGCAGGAAGAAGCGGATATTTGGTATCAAACTGCGGTCGATTTTGACGGGTATCCGCGATTTTCTGAATTGTACAAAAAAGCCGACGGCACGCTAGTTGTGTGCGGCACACAGAGCTATTACGGAGAAGACGGCGTGGGCGGAGTGGCATTCCTTGAAATTACTGCGGACGCATTTATCCGTCTGTTTGGCGATGAAACCACGATGGGCGACATCAAATTTGTTATGCTTGACGAAGTGGGCAATGTGCTGTTTAATCCGTTTACCACAGAACTCGCCTTTACAAAAGCAAACCAAATCGGCATAAAAGCCCTTGAAACCTACATTCCCGGTTCTTGGGGCATCAGCAATGAAGTGCTTTTTGGCGAAACACCGTCCGAAGTGCGCATTTTGTCTGCTCAAAACGATTATATCCGCGTAGATTATTGTATCATCATTCCGCACTCTTATCTTAATTCGAGCACGAACGAAGTTTTGCGGACGGTCGCGATTGCGCTGATTGCGGCGTGTATTGTTTCGTTTGTATTTGCTCTGCTCATTGCCGGCGGAATTACAAAATTGCTCAAACACATTACCGAAGTCCTCTTCAATATCTCTCAGGGCGACGGCGACCTAACGATGCGTTTGCCCGTTCTTTCAAAAAACGAACTGGGACAGCTTTGCGAAAGTTTCAATATTACGATGGACAAAATCGCAGGCTCCATAAAGCACACGCTGGGACAGACAAAAACGATGAAAGAAATCGGCGATTCGCTGTCTGAAGAAATGACATCTTCTGCGACGGCATTTGAAGAAATCGACCAAAATCTTTCAAGCATTCGCGACCAAGTTGAAAACCAGAGCGCAGGCGTTGAGCAGGCATCGTCAACAATGGGCGAAATTGCAAACTCAATTACTGAATTGACGAATCACATCAACCAGCAAGCGACGAGCGTCAATTCTTCAACGGCTTCTATTGAAGAACTCGTTGAAAACATCAATTCGGTTTCCGCGATTTTGGAAAAGAACACCGTGAGCGTAAACGAGCTTTCGGATTCTGCCGAAAAAGGACGCGGCTTGGTTATCAAGGCTGTCGATATGACAAACAAGATTTCTGACGAAGCGGCGGCGTTGATTGAAACGAGTTCTCTCATCAGAAATATTGCAAATCAGACAAACCTGCTTTCGATGAATGCGGCTATTGAAGCGGCACACGCGGGCGAGGCTGGTGCGGGCTTTGCGGTCGTTGCGGACGAAATCCGAAAACTTGCCGAGGATTCCAACAGACAGGGCAAAAAGATTAACGACGTGATGAAGCATTTGCGCGAAATGATTACCGATATGGCAAATGCCGCGCACGATATGCAGACGCAATTTGATGTTATTTTCAACAACACGCAGACGGTCAGCAAGCAGGAAGGCATCATCAAAACCGCTATGGACGAGCAGAGCGAAGGCTCAAAGCAGGTCATTTTTGCAATCCGCGACATCAACACGGTTACGCAAAAAGTGCGCGAAGGGGCGGCGGTTATGGAGCAGGACACCGGCGCGATTATGAACGAAATGCAGCGGCTGACCGATGTAACGCAGCAAATCAATACTGCGATGGGCGAGATTTCTACGGGCGTTAAAGAATTGAATAATCATATGCAGGAAGTGCACGTTTTGGCGCAGAAAAACAGCGAGGCAATCAATACGGTTACGAACGAAGTTGGACAGTTCAAGGTTGAAAAGACCGCCGAAGACATCGCTGCCGAAGAAGAATCCAAAAAAGCCAAGAAAAACAAAAAGAAGAAGGCAAAAAAAGAAAAGAAATCCGAATAGCAGTTTCTATCGAAAAAAAACTCCGTGCAATCAAACCTGCGCGGAGTTTTTTTTATGTATCAAAATGAGTTACGCCGATTTTGTAGAAGCAATCGTTTCGCGAAATGTCTTGATTGCGTCAACGCGCGCGTAAGGCGTTTTGAAATCCTTGAAATAATCGTGGTTGTTAATCAAGCGCACAAATTCATCGAACAAAAAGCTCGTGTCAAGCGGACCGCTCGAAGCCTCGGGGTGAAACTGCACGCTGAAACTCGGCGTGTCGGTGTAGGTAATGCCCTCGCAGGTGCCGTCGTTTGTGTTCACAAAACTCAGGACTGCGCCCGCGGGGAGCGTGTCGTTTTCCACCGCATAGCCGTGATTTTGGCTTGAAATATAGACGCGCCCTGACGACAAATGCTTGACGGGCTGGTTTGCGCCGCGATGCCCGTATTTGAGCTTGCTTGTTTTTGCGCCTTTGGCAAGAGCGAGCAACTGATGACCTAAGCAAATGCCGAAGATTGCCACATCTTTTTCCAGCAGTTTTTTGATTTCGGAGATAATTCCCACATTGTCGCTGGGGTCGCCCGGACCGTTAGAAAGCATAATGCCGTCAGGATTTTGCGCCATAATTTCCTCAGCGCTCGTGAGTGCATTCATCGTGATGACCTCAAGCCCGCGTTTCAAAAGCTCGCGGCGAATATTCGCTTTTGCGCCAAAGTCCCACAGCACGACTTTTTTGCCCTTGCCGTCCTTCATCGCCTCTTCGCTGTCGTTGACCTTCGTGCCGTCTGAACGCACGGGAACTGCGCGGTACGAGGCACTTTCGGAGAACACGGTCTCTGCATCTTTCTCGATTTTCACCGCGTCGCACGTTACGGTTTCCACCGCTTTTTCTATTTTGTAGGCGCGGATTTTATTAAGCAAAACGGCTTTTTCGCTCTCATTGTTAAGAGCCGAAAAAGCCGCCTGAGCCTCATCGCTGTTTCCTGAAATAATCATTGCATTCATAACGCCCGCCTCGCGAAGCACCTTCGTCAATGCTCTGGTGTCGATACCGCACAGACCAATGATGTTCTGCGCCTTGAGCCACGAATCAATATCGCCATTTTCGCGGAAGTTCGACGGATTTTCGCACCACGAGCGCACGATATAGCCGCGAACGTGGATTTTTGAGCTTTCAAAATCGGCGGGAATCAAACCGTAATTGCCAATCAAAGGGAACGTCTGCGTAACGATTTGCCCGTAATAACTCGGGTCGGTGAGCGTTTCAATATAGCCGTTCATACCCGTAGTGAATACTGCTTCGCCCGTGATAACGCCCGAAGAGCCGAAACTTTTTCCTTCAAAGACTTGTCCATTAGCGAGGACAATGCACGCTTTCTCTGTGTCTGCCATATTAAAGCCCAAGTATACACGAAAACTTTTTTTGTGTATAGATTTTTTTCTCGCATTATAAAAAAGTATGATGATGTTACGGGACGTATGCTCGGTGTTTTGTTATTCCTGTTCTTGTCCATCGCGTCAATCGTGATAATGACAGCATATTTTTTTGTTTCAGAAAATGTTTTTCGCGTATGCCGATGTCGTTTACTGAGCAAAAATGCCTAAAAAATCTTGGGCGGAGCATTTTTATGCTAAAAATCTTCGCACAAGTTTGGGCAGCGTTTTTTAGTGCTAAAATATTGAAAAATTTCAATGTTTCGAGCTTTTTTAGCGCTAAAAAAGGTTCCCCAAAAGAATTTTGCGTTTTTTTAATGCGAAAAAAGCGCAAACTGATGTTTTTCGGATTTTTTAATCGCGGTATCTAACGTAATTTTGTCATTCCCGTGTTTGACCACGGGAATTTTTTTGCGTTTGTATTTTCGTACCGCCCTTCCGCACCGAAAATCAGCGTCTGCGACGGTCGCGCATTGCCATCAGACGCAAAAGCTGTGCGATTGCCGTGAGCGCGCTTGCCACATAGGTCATCGCCGCCGCCGTGAGCACCTCGCGCACGCCGCGAAGCTCGCTGTCGGTGAGCGTGCCGGTGGATTTGAGCAATTTGAGCGCGCGAAATGAAGCGTCAAACTCCACAGGGAGCGTTACCAGATAAAACAGCACCGCGCCCGCAAAAAGCAAAATTCCCAGCTCGGTAATCGCGGGAATGCCTGCAAAAAAGCCCAGAACGGCGAGGAGCGGTCCTGCGTTCGAGCCGATGTTTGCCACGGGAACGAGCGTGCTTCGGAGCACTAGCGGACCGTAGCCGATTTTGTGCTGCACGGCGTGTCCTGTTTCGTGCGCCGCCACGCCGACCGCCGCAATCGAAGTCCGCGAAAATACCGGTTCGGAAAGATTCAGCGTTTTGTTCGACGGATTGTAATTGTCCGTCAGAGAGCCTCCGACGCGCTGTATCGCCACGTCGAAAATCCCGCTTGAGCGCATTAAGGCTTGAGCCGCCTGCGCTCCCGATACGCCTTTTTCGCACGGCACACGCGAATATTTTGCGAACGTGCTTTTCACTTTGAATTGCGCCCACAGCGAAAGCAGAGCCGCCGCAATGACCAAAATAAAATAAAAATCATTCATAAAAGGGATTATATACGCTTCGATTCTCGTATTTCAAGCGAAAAAAACATTTTTAGCTGCTGAACAAATTGCGATTTTATGGTATTTTGTGGTATAAAAAAAAGCCGGTCGATATAAGGAGGAAGAACTAGACCGGCTTTCAAAGATATTTATGCTGCGAGATTAACTATATATTGATATGAAAAACGTGTCAATAGAAAATGATTGAAAATACCAACATATTTCGCAAGGAGTGCATTTTTATGGCAAAAATTGGTATAATTGGTGCAATGGACGTGGAAGTTCGTATGCTGACGGACAAAATGACCGGACAAAACGGGCTGGGAAAACCTGAAAAAACGACGATTGCATCTGTAACGTATTACGATGGGCTGTTAGAGGGCGTGCCTGCGGTTGTGGTAAAAAGCGGAATCGGCAAGGTGAATGCGGCTTTGTGCGCACAGCGGCTCATTTTGCTCTTTGGCGTGTCGCACGTTATCAATACGGGCATTGCGGGCGGAACGGCGCGCGGACTGGGCGTGCTGGATATGGTGATTTCCACCGATGCGCTGTATCACGATATGGACGTAACGGGCTTCGGCTATCCGCATTGCGTCATTCCCCAAATGGATACGAGCGATTTTGTGGCAGACGAAAAAATGGTCGCCCTTGCTTCCGAAACATTTGCCGAGCTGGAAAAAATCGCGGGTTCGGAGTTTTCTGGGCACAAATTGATTGCGGGGCGCATTGCTTCGGGAGACCAATTTGTGTCGGATAACGCAGAAAAAGACAGAATCCGCGAAATCTGCAATCCTGTGTGCGTGGAAATGGAAGGCGCGGCGATTGCGCACGCGTGTTTTTTGAATAAAATCCCGTTTCTTGTCATTCGCTGCATTAGCGATATGGCGGACGACGGCGGCGAGAGCACCTATTCATTCAACGAAGACACGGCGGCGAAAATGAGCGCGCATTTGGTGCTGAAAATGCTGGCAAAAATCCAGTAATAAAATCTGAAACAAGTTCGCCAATGATAAACGATAAGGAGTTTTTTTTATGGAAAAAAAATACAATGTTGACAGTTTTAATCTTGACCACACAAAAGTAACGGCGCCGTACGTTCGTCTTGCCTCACGAAAGACGGGTGAAAAGGGCGACGTGGTTTCAAAATTCGATGTGCGTTTTGCCCAGCCGAACAAAGAATTTTTGTCTACGGGCGCGATTCACACGCTTGAGCACCTTATCGCCGAGTATATCCGCGACGAAATGGACGGCGTGATTGACCTTTCTCCGATGGGCTGCCGCACGGGTTTTTATTTTACGCTGTTCGGCGAAGTTGACGAAGCATTTGTTGCCGAGCACCTTTTGAACGTCCTCAAAAAAGTCGCTGTCTGGGACAAGCCTGTCCCCGCCACGACGGAAGCCGAATGCGGCAATTACCGCGACCACGACCTTGCAGGCGCAAAGGAATGGGCGGCGAAGTGGTGCAAAGGCATTGAGGAAAAAGGCTGGAACTGCTACAAGTAACATGGAAAACGAAAAAAACACGCAGAAAATCGTTTTTGAGATTTTGAAAAGCGGCGGTTTTGTGTCGGGAGCGTCCCTTGCCAAAAAAGCGGGCGTTTCGCGCTCGGCGGTGTGGAAAGCCGTGTGCTCGCTGAGAAAAGCGGGGTGGGCAATCGAGGCGGTTACGAACAGGGGCTATCGCTTAGCGGAGGAAAAAAGTTCGCTCAATGCCGAAATCCTCCGCAATCGTCTTGCGGAAATTGCAAAAGATTCGGGCATTTCCCTCGAGTTTTTCGATTCGATTGATTCCACAAACAACGAACTCAAGCGGCAGGCGGCATCGGTTGCTGCCATTCGCGACGCACACGGAAATCTGACAGACGCGGGGCGGCGGCTGCACAAAAAAGCGGCGGTTTCGGCGGAACAGACGGCTGGGCGCGGACGGCTTGGTCGCTCATTTTTTTCGGGCAGAGAAAACGGCGTGTTTATGAGCCTGCTTTTTTCGCCCAAAAACGGCGTTTCAGACCCCGCAAAAATGACGGCGAATGCGGCGGTGGCGGTGTGTCGTGCGCTGTCGGCTCTGTACGGCATCGAAGCGCAGATAAAATGGGTCAACGATGTTTTTTTGAACGGAAAAAAAATCTGCGGAATCCTCACCGAAGGCGTGCTGAATCTGGAAACAGGGCTGATTGACGCGGCTATCGTGGGAATCGGGATAAACATTCGCGCGCCCGAAAAAATCCCCGATGACATTCGCGCGGTGGCGGGCTTTTTGGAAGATTCGCTTGACGGTCGCACGGTGGACAAAAATCGGCTGGTGGCGGCGGTGCTTTCGGAATTGGCGGCACTATACGACTCGGAGGACGCAGACGACGCTGCCGAAGCGCAAAAGTGCCTTGCGGAATACCGCACGCGCTCGCTTTTGACTGGCGTCACGGTGCAGGTCTCGCCCGTTATCGGCGATGAAAAAACGGCGTATACTGCCCGCGTTGTGGGGATTGCCGATGATTTGGCGCTGGTGGTGGAAAGCGCAGACGGCGAGCGCAGGCACTTAAAATGCGGCGAAGTCTCGCTCTCCTCCGTGCAGATTGCGGCGAAAAAATAATGCGGCAGAAAATCCGTGCGGATTGAGCGAAAAAATATTTTTGACCTCAATCCGTGCAGATTGCGGCAAAAAAATGGTGTGCGGCATACAATCCGAGCGGATTACAGCGAAAACAACAGTGTTCCCCGTGCAATCCGTGCGGATTATGGCGAAAACACCATTTTGTGCGCCAATCCAGTACGAACCGTGCGCAAAAAAAATCCACCCAGCGCAAAACGGCGGGCGGAACTGGCTAAAAGCGCGCGTTACTGGAGGGTGAAAATCATATCTGTATCTTCTCTGTTAAGGGTTGTATATGTTCCTCCTCTGAAAGAACCCTTTGAAACTGTTATTGTTTCGGTTTGTCCATCTACCCAAGTTTCATCTTCGTAATATTTAACGTTTGTTAGAGAAAGTTCTCCATTTGTGTAATCGCCGCTTGCGAGTGTAAAATTCCCTTTTGTTATTACTTCTTTTTCAGACTGCGTTATACCGTTTGATTTTGCGACCCAAGAATATGTTTCTACAAACTCGCCGTCGGTAAAAAAATAATATGCGTCAGTAGAACTGATTGTGGCTGAAACACCATTTCTAGTGCCAGAATCGGTAATGCTCCAAGTGTAGAGCGCGGCGACGGTTTTGCTGGCATACTCGGCAGGCAAATAGGCGGAAACGCTGTCGTCGTCATCATCGTCGCTGTTGCTTGAGCACGACACGAATGACGCGGCGGCAAATGCGGCGACGAGCAAAATCGCAAAAAAGTGAATCATTTTCTTCATAAAAAACTCCTTATGATTTGATTAAGGAACTGTACCCCCCCCGTCAGTTTTTGTCAATATCTTTAGTGTTTTTTGCAGGAATTTTTTGCACAGAAAACGTGCGGGGCAAGAAATTCGGCGGTTGTTAATAAAAAAAATATGTGTTACAATAAAAACTACATTACTCGCACTGGAGAAGAGAAAAATGGCAGATGATTTTGACCCGATAGCGTTTATTCTTGACAACAACGAAGAAAACGAAAATTCAGAAATTATTCCAATCGAGGATTTCGGCTTTTCGGCAAGCGGCACGTCCGATTCTTCTGAAACCGATGAGCCTGTGAAGCGCGACCCGTTCAAAGTTGATTTGAGCATTCGCGGTTTTGAGCCGATTGACAAGGCATTTCAGGATTCGTCCACGGGTGCATTTGATGACCCGAAATATTACAAGGTGCTTATGGGCGGCGAGGGCGAAAGTGCCCAGCGGCTTCACACATTGCTTTCAAAATATTTGACGAGCAAAGAGCCGCAGGACCGCATTGTGTACCGCCAGCAGATTATTGGTGCGTATTGGGAGTTCGTAAAGAGCCTTGCGCCCAAGATGTCCAATGCGTACACGCCGATGCCGAAGCGTATGGTGATGCGCTTTGCGGTGGTTTTGCCGTCGCTTTTTACGGCAGAGCAAAAAGATATGTTCTCCCGCGCTTTTTACGAGAACAATTCTGGCGAGCCGATTTTGTATCTTGATGAATGGATGAAAGCGATTGCCACGGGGCAGGTGGAGCCTTCTGCCACGGACGATGCGCCTGTTCGCAAAAAGGATATGCAGGCGGGCGGCAGCGCAGAGCAGCAGTATTTGATGCAGCTGCAGAGCAAGAACGAAGGCAAATTGCAGAGCGCGGAAAGCCAGTTGATGGCAAAGGAAAACGAGCGCACGATGACCGAGGCGGAGCTCAAGAGCCGAGTCGATAATCTGTGCGAGCACCCGCCGTATGTGGGACTCGCGCCGCACAAAATGAGCTGGAGCGATGCACAGCGGCATTTGGTGGGCGAGATTCAGGATAGACTGAGAACGCTGCAAAAGATTGATAAAGATTTGGCAAAAATGCTCAACGAATTCCAAGACCTCAAGGGAATTCAAACGTCGCTTGAAACCAAAATGGCGGATATGCCGAAGCAAATCGAAGTTAATATTTCGGATATTCAAAAAGAGATGGATACCGTGCGCCAAATGGCAAAAATGACCGTCGGACGCAAAGGAAACCATTTTCCCGTGTATTCGCGCGAGTTTTTCCACTGCGTGCCGAACGCGACGGGCTTCCGCGAGAACGTGATTCAGGTGTTGACGTGGATTGAGTCGATTGACCCCGATTGTTTTGTGCGTGTGCACAAGAATCAGCACAACCGCATTGTGCCGTACACGATTTTGCTTCCAACCTACGGCGATATGGGCATTTGCTGGGAACCGTTCAACCGCTATAACCGCCTCACGAGCCGCGGACGCATTGCAATTCCGATGTATCCGCGCGACCTTAAAATTGCGTGCTTGGCGGCGGTTGCAGATTTGAGATGGCAGGTTGCAAAGGCAAAGGCGATTGACTGGACTGCAGACGGCTTGACAGGTCAGTATTATCAGTGGATTGAAAGCCAAAAGCTCAAGGGCGACCTCAAAACGTATTTCATCGCGGATTATATTTTGTGGATGACCAAGGAATCAACGGGAATTCAAAAGCTCACGAAAGAAGTGCGCGGCATTTTCTGGCGATACTTGCCGTTCCCGCAGTCGCTCAAAGACGAACTCGGGCGCAGAAGCCCCGTGTACGCGGATTTGCTCCAAAAAGACCGCAACCGCGAGATGAGCGACGGATATTGATGCACAGCGTTTGTTGATAAAAAGAAAGCGGAGGTGTAAAAGCCTCCGTTTTTGTTTTTGGTGAAGATGTGCTAAAAAGGAATATCGGGCGGATACTCGACGTTGTTTATAGAATCAATCGGCGCAGGCGTTTTAGGCTCGCCGTTTTCCCCCGCAAAAGACCGCGCTATTTTTTGCGCTTCATCTTCATCATCAGACAACTCGTCTTCTTGCCATACGTTATCGATGAAAACGCCGTTTTCGTCCGCGTGCCCCTCGCTTCTCCACATATCTCCTTCGCAGT
>ERZ842401.6284-NODE-6284-length-12729-cov-3.501420_pt1 | contig 12729 bp, 9 predicted proteins | sample MGYA00521270_ERZ842401 | MGnify/ENA primary metagenome ERZ842401 (study PRJEB31892, sample SAMEA3878208) | bioreactor metagenome | biome: Moose rumen | place: Sweden | collected 2011-10 | study: EMG produced TPA metagenomics assembly of the PRJEB12797 data set... | reverse complement strand
CCGAGGTCGGCTCCATGTCCGGCGGCAACATGCAGAAGGTCGTCGTCGCGCGTGAGTTCAGCTTCGATACGCCGGTGCTCGTGATCTCACAGCCGACGCGCGGCGTGGACATCGGCGCAATGGAGTTTTTCCATACGCGCATCATCGAAAAACGCAACGAGGGCGCGGCGATCCTCTTAAGCTCTGCCGATCTCGACGAGGTGTTCCGCCTGTCGGATCGGATCATCACACTGTATGAGGGCAGGATCACCGGCGAATTCAAAGCGAACGAAATCACCAAGGAGCAGATCGGTCTCTATATGACCGGCACCGGAGAGGGGGCGAAGGCATGAAAGGCTTCTTTTCGAGGCTGCGGCAAAAAGTCGATCTCGGCTTTATGGTCGCGCTTGTGATCAGTCTTGCGGTCGCGCTTCTCATCGGAACGGCGATCCTCGCGATCACCGGCTACGACACGGGAAAAGCGCTCGGCGCGCTGCTTAAGGGCTCCTTTTCCTCGAAGCAGTATTTCGGCAACATGCTCGAATACGCCATGGTACTGTGCCTTTGCGGTCTTGCGTGCGATGTCGGCAGCCGCGCGGGCATCTTCAATGTCGGCGGCGAGGGACAGCTCCTTTTGGGCGCGTTGTTTGCGGCGCAGATCGGCGTGTGGCTTCAGGACGCGTCTCCGTGGATCGCGATCCCGTGCGCCGCGCTCGGCGCGATCCTGGTCGGCGGATTTTACGCGTTCATTCCGGGAATCTTAAAGGTCAAGCTGAAGGTCAATGAGGTCATCACGACGATCATGCTGAATTCGGTCGCGGTGTTCATCTGCGGCTATTTCTCCAAGGGTCCGTGGAAAAGCCCGAATCCGCGCGTGTTCAGCGACACGGCGGAGCTGAACAAGTCATTCATGTTCGAAAAGCTGATCCCGCGGTCGAATCTTTCCACCGCGATTCTCATATCGGCTGTGCTGACGTTCCTCGTGTGGTACGTTCTGCAGAAAACGACCAAGGGATATGAGATGCGGCTGATCGGCGACAACCCGAGGTTCGCGCGCTTTTCCGGTCTGAAGGCCGATCGGATCATCATCATCACGATGGTCATCTCCGGCATGATATGCGGGCTTACCGGCATGTTCCGCGTATTCGGCGCGGAAAAAACGTTCATTATGACAAAGGTTTCAAAGGATTACTACTTTGAAGGGCTGATGGTTGCCATGATCGCGCAGTATCAGCCGATCCCGACGATCATTATCTCGCTGATATTTGCGATCCTGAAATCCGGCGCCTACGGCATGCAGACGGTCGGCGTGCCGATTCAGATCTACTGGGTCATTCAGGCGACCGTGATCTTCTGCATGGCGGGAGAGAAGGGCATTCGCGCCGCGATCCGCAAAGCGGGAGAACGGCGCGCTGCCGAACGGGATATCCTGGCGCGAAAGGAAGGGGGTGCGGTGCATGAATGACGGCATCAATTCCGGATTTCTGACCGTTGCGGGCAGCACGCTGAATCAGATGCTGCGAAGCGCGACGCCGGTTGCACTGGCCGCGCTCGGCGGACTTTTGACGGAGCACGCGGGCATTATGAACATCGGCATGGACGGCATGATTCTGATGGGCGCGTTCGTCGCCGCGGCAGCCAGCATGCTGCTTGCCAGCGCTGCGCTGGGCATGCTTGCCGCAATCGCCTTCGGCATCATCGTCGGGCTCTTCTTTGCCCTGTTTGTCGTGAAGCTCAGAAGCGATGAGTTTATCGTCGGCTGTGCACTGAACACGCTTGCGCTCGGATTGACCGGCTATTTTGCCCGATCCTGGTTCGGCACGGACGGCATCAAGGATGCGCCCTACTTTGCCAAGATCAGTATTCCGCTGATTAAGGATATGCCGGTACTCGGCACCATGCTGAGCGGGCATTCACTGCTGGTTTACGCAACATGGCTGCTCGTATTTCTGATGTGGCTGTTCGTCTACCGTACGCCGACCGGCTTTTGGATCCGTGCGGCGGGTGAGTCGCCCGAAACGCTGCGCACAGCGGGCAAGAACCCCGAGCGCATGAAGTGGATCGCTTCGGTCCTGTGCGGCATGCTCTGCGGACTTTCCGGCGCATTCCTGTCGCTCGGCAACCTGAACGGCAGATTCGTGGAGAATATGGCGTCGCCGCGCGGCTATATCGCGTTTGCCTGCGTCATCTTCGGCGCGGCGAATCCGGTCAAGGCGTTTCTTGCGGCGCTGATGTTCGGCTTCTTTGAAGCACTCGGCGACCAGTTCCAGGGACTTATCCGGTCTGATCTGCCGTTCGCGTACCTCATGAAGGCGATCCCGTACGTGATCACAGTCGTCATGATGGTTTACGTCGTCGTCAGCGGACAGCGCAAACGGGAGCGCATCGCAAAGAAACAGCTTGAGCTGCTCGAAACAAAATAACGGATGAACGAACTGGCAGCCGTGTGAAATTCATGCGGCTGCTTTTTTGCGTAAAATACGAAAGAAAGCTCTGTACAATCGCAAAAATCTGCGTTATACTGACATTTATGAAACGCCTTTTGCCGCTGCTCGCCGCGCTTCTGTTGGCGGGCTGCGCCGTAAAATCGAATCCGGAACCTGCGCGCACGCAGCCGCCCGAGGCGGAGATCCGCACGCCGCTGCCGACGGAGGAGCCGCCCGCGGAGGACAGCGTTTCCGCCGCTTCGCCGACGATTGCGCCGACACTTGCGCCTGTCCCGTCGCCGACGCCGGACCCCACGCCGGAACCGACGCCGACGCCGGATCCGTACCGCGGCGAATCGGTGACCGAATCGAAGACGAACGCGGCGTTCTGGTACTGCGCGCCGACCGATGCGCTGAAAAGCTACGTGATCGGTTCGAGCTATCCGGAGAACCCGAAGGACGCGCCGGTCAAGCTTGACGACCTTCGCTACGTGCATATCCTGTACGTCGATTTCGACGGGGAAGAGCATGAGGGCGCGCTGCTCGTGCACAGAAAAGTCGCACAGGACGTGATCGAGATCTTCGAAGCGCTGTACGACGCGCGCTATCCGCTGCGCTCGGTGCGGCTGCTGGACGATTTCGGCGAGCCGTTCGACGACAATCTTTCGATGGCGGCGGACAACACCTCGGCGTACTGCTGCCGCCGTGTGACCGGCAGCAAGAAGTTTTCGCGGCACAGCTACGGCACGGCGATCGACGTCAACCCGGTCGAGAACCCATACGTCCGTCCGGACGGGAGCTTTGCACCGAAGGAGAGCGAGCCGTACCTTGACCGGAAGAACGTGCGCCCCGGCATGATCAACGAGGACGATCTTTGCTACAAGCTTTTTAAACAGCACGGCTGGAACTGGGGCGGGCACTTTAAAAGCGAACCCGACTACCAGCATTTTTCGAAGGACGTGAAGGGGGTTACACCATGAACGAACAGGAGATCCTAAGCTTTCTCGAACAGGACAGGGTGCTTCGCATCGACATGATCGAGGCGGTCCGTCGCGGCGGCGCGGACGTACTGTATGCGGCGCCCGATGCGGTTCTGCTGATGAAAATGAACCGCTTCTGCCTGATCGTGTCCGACACGGTCGAGGCGGGCGAACGCGCGTTGAAAACCGTTCCGGAAGGCGTTCGTCTGTTCGTGGCGCACAACGAGGCCTCGCGCGACGCGGTCTTTCGGACGTTTCCGCAAATCAACCATGCGTCGGCGTGCTGGCAGGCGTATTACGCGGGCAAGGATCCGATTCCCGTACCCGACGTGTGCGAGATCAAGCCGTTCCCGGAAGATCAGGTTCCGTTCCTGATGTCGGTTTACGATCCGGACGGCGATCCCGCGCGCTATGAGGAGCGCGTGAAGCAGGGCGACGTGCTTGCCGCATACGCGGACGGTGAGCTCGCGGGATTCATCGGCTTTCACGGCGACGGCTCCGGCGGGATGCTCGAGGTTCTGCCGAGGTTCCGGCGGCGCGGCATCGGCTCGGCGCTCGAAATTGCGCTGCACAACGAAGCGCTGAAACGCGGCTGGACGCCGTACGGACAGATCTACACGACGAACGACGCGTCGAGAAAGCTGCAGGAGAGCATCGGCATGACCGTTTCGGACGGCGCGATCTACTGGATGTACGAAGAAGAATAACCCGTAGGGGGCGTCGACCCCGACGCCCCGCTAAGCAGCATAATAACGGCACACGGAAAGTCCTTGGTACGCTGCAGAGGCAGCATGTCGCTGCGTCTGACGGATTGAAGTGGGAATTGACATCGGAGAGATACCTGTAGGGACGGGCAGTGCCCGTCCGCTGAAGAAATATATAAACCATTTTGGAGGAACATATGAAAGTCAGGAACATTTTGGGCGAACGGTTCAAGGAGCGCGCATTCGAGATCGAAAGTCAGAATCTCATGACGCGCGGCGGCTATATGAAGCAGGTCGGCAACGGCATCTATTCGCTGTTCACGCCCGCGAAGCGGATCCAGAACAAGATTGAGCAGATTCTGCGCGAGGAAATGGACGCGATCGACGGACAGGAGGTCCTGTTCCCGGTCGTCATGCCGGCGACGCTCTGGCAGAGTTCGGGCAGATTCGAATCCATTGGCAAGGAGCTTCTTCGGTTCAAGGATCGCGGCGGCGCGGACATGGTGCTCGGCATGACGCACGAGGAAGCAGCGGTGCAGATGGCGATGAACGTGGCGGGAACGTATCAGAAGTACCCGTTCATGATCTACCAGATCCAGACGAAGTTCCGCGACGAGCCGCGCGCAAGAGGCGGCCTCATCCGCGTGCGCGAGTTCACGATGAAGGACGCGTATTCGTTCCACACCACGCAGGAGGACCTCGAGGCGTATTACGACCGCTGCTACCGCGCGTACGAGCGCATCTACGCCCGCGCGGGCGTGCCGGAGGTCATCGCGGTCAAGTCGGATTCCGGCATGATGGGCGGCAAGGTCAGCCATGAGTTCATGCTGCTGACGGACATCGGCGAGGATACCATCGTGACCTGCCCCGACTGCGGCTTCCGCGCGAACATGGAAGCGTGCGAGGCGATCACCGAAAATGAAGCGGACGAAACGCTCGAACCGCTCACCGAGGTGTTCACCGGCGAGGCCGCGACGATCGCGGAGGTCGGCGCGCTTCTGCATATGCCGGATGAAAAGTCCTGCAAGGCGGTCGTCTATCAGCGCAACGCGGACGATTCGTACGTGCTCATCTTCGTGCGCGGCGATCGCGAGGTCAACGAAACCAAGCTGACGAACTATCTGAAGGCGGAGATCCATCCGGCGGTCGATATCGAGAACGCGAATCTCAATGCGGGCAACATCGGACCGGTCGGTCTCGATACGACGGCGACCGTGCTCATCGACCGCTCGCTGTTCGGCGCGACGAACCTTGTCTGCGGCGCGAACAAGCCCGAATACCACTTTACCGGCTTCACGCCTTCCCGCGATCTGCCCGAAAATACGGACTATCTCGATCTAAGTAAGGCGGTCGAGGGCGGTCCCTGCCCGAACTGCGGCAGACACAGTCTGAAGATCTCCCGCGGGATTGAGGTCGGCAACATCTTCCAACTCGGCAAGCGCTATACCGAGGCCATGGGCATGACCTACGACGCGGAAAACGGCGAGCGCAAGAACCCGATCATGGGCTGCTACGGCATCGGCGTGGGCCGTCTCATTGCGTCGGTCTGCGAAGCGCATCACGATGATTACGGCCCCATCTGGCCGATCACGATCGCGCCGTGGCAGGTGGAAATCTGTGCGCTCAGAATCGACGACGCGAACGTGCGCGAAGCGGCGGAAAAGCTCTATAAGGAGCTCGAGGACGCGGGAATCGAGACGCTCTTCGACGACCGTCCCGTCTCCGCGGGCGTCATGTTCTCCGACGCGGACCTTTTAGGCGCGCCGGTGCGCGTGGTGATTTCCCCCAAAACCCTTTCGCGCAATGCGTTCGAGCTTGCCGCGCGCGACAAGTCCTTCCGCCTCGATATCGCGATCGACGGCGCCGCCGAAACGGTGCAGGCGAAGGTCAAGGAGCTGATCGCAGCGGTCAACGCGAAGGTGCCGGAGCGCCTGTAAGGGCACAGCGATATTAATCTCTGCCGGATTTGCGATATGCCCCCGAGGGGCACGATATGTATGCAGCGCGATGTGCCCGCGGGCACAGAGGATTTATATCATATCGTGCGGGTACGAAGCGCATCGCATATCGTATTTGCGAAGCAAATACATCTTGCTGCTTTTGCAGCATATCATCTGAAATAACATGAAAAAGGCTTTGTCGGCATTTTGCCGGACGGAGCCTTTTTTTCGTACGTCATGTAACATTTCGGCGCGCTGTATCGTCTGTATATATGGAAGCAAATGTAAAATATGCGGCGGACGGTGCAGAATTCACGCGGATATTACAAGTATTTGACAATCGGATGGTATTCTGTTTTCAGAACAACTCAAGGAGGCGCTAATGAAACGAATACTTGCCGTATTATTGACGGTGCTCATGCTTCTTGCGTGTCAGCCCACGCCGGAGCAGGACGCGGTGAAGAGTAAGGACACGAACGTGCTGATCGACACGGTCATCGCCGGGGAACAGGCGCAGCAGAATGCGGACGCGCCGCTGCCGCCGGTGAAGGAGCAGGTCCCGGCGCGCTTTCAATGCGACTTTACGACGGCGGGCGGCACGCGCGTAGTTGCCGACCGGCCGATCCGTGTGCTGACGGACGGCGTGTTCCCGGTGCTGCGCGTGGAGCGCCGCAAGGTGACGGAAGCGGAACGGCTGACGCTTGCGAAAAGGCTTCTCGGCGCGGAAAAGCTGTATCTCTATCACGACGTCCTTTCGCGCAAGGACATTGAGGGCCTGATCCGGACGATGAGGGACGGCATGACGGACGAGGCAAAGCAGGCATATCTGAAAAGCGAAGGAAACGAGACGTCATGGGAGGAGCTGTATGCGTGGCGGCAGGGGCAGCTCGCATACTGGCAGCAGGTCTACCGTGATCTGCCCACGGACGATTCACCGGTGCCGAATCAGCCGTGGAACGGCGAAGCGCCGGATCCGGACCGGGACGTGGTTTCACATTATACCGTCGTCACCGAGGCCGAAGGAAAAACGAACCTTACGTGGCTGCCGTATGCCGCTGTCTATGCGGAGGAAACGGATCGCGTGCTGCGCTTTCAAAAGCCCATGCAATACGGCGGTTTCGATCTCGTTGACCGCGAGGGCACGGAGCGGATCGAACCGGAGGATTATGAAAAGGTGCACGACGGCGCGGCCGTCAGCGCGAAGGAAGCCGCCACGTCGGTCTTGCCGTACTTTGACGGGATTTTAAACCTGCACGTCGACGAGATCTATTGGAGCCATGACGTCGACGACGGCGACAGCACGGGTGAAATTCACGAATGGGCGTACGTGATCCGCCTGACGCCGGATTTTGACGGCGCGGCGACGGCGTTCTGCGATCGTATGGCAATAGACGAAGCGGACGTATTTGCAAAGCCGTGGGCGTATGAAAACGTTGTGGCGGCGGTCTCCGGCGAGGGCGAGCTAATTTCCCTGTCGTGGGAGGGGCCGCTCAGCGTGACCAGAACGATCGCAAGAAGTACGTCGCTTCTGCAGTATGACGAGGTGCTGCGCCTGTTTTCGCAGCAGATGGAGCGAATGCAGTTCGGCGACGGCGCGACGGTCACGGTGACGGACGTGAAGCTTGGATTGTTCCGCATCCGCGAAAAGGACAGCATGGATAACGGCCTGCTCGTTCCTGCGTGGGTGATCGAAAGCGTCTGGGATTCCGACGGCCTTAAGAAGCAGATTGAGCCGCTTGTGATCAATGCGATCGACGGCGGCATCATCGACCCGGGAAAGGGATATTGAGCGGCCGGGCCGCTGATATACGCCTGCGGCGTCTGATATATGCGGCTGCGCCGCATGTGATATACCCTGCGGGTGTGATATACGCCTTTGGCGCGTGATATATTCCCTTCGGGAATGTTCAGGAAGAGCCTTCCCCTTTTTTGGGGAAGGGGGACCGCTTGCGGTGAATGAGGTTCCGTTGAGAATTCGCGCCGCAGGCGCGTATCCGCAAAAGATTGACAGCAAAGCCGGGATTTCGAGACGGAAGAGGAACGGTCAAATTCAGCGACGTCCGCTCCGACGATTTTACAACTCTGTTACAACTATTATGTTATACTGCGAACAAGGGGAGGAGAAGCATGGCAAGAATTTTGGTTTTAGAGGACGAAAAAGCGATCAACGATCTGATTGCGATGAATCTCGGCATGATCGGACATACCGCGGTACAGGCGTTCACGGGCAGGGAGGCGCTGAAAAAGGCGGCGGAGCTGCCGATCGACCTTATCATCGTCGACGTGATGCTGCCCGACACGAACGGGTTTTCGGTCTATGAAAAGCTGAACGGGATTCCGGCGATTTTCGTGACCGCGCTCGGCGAAACGGCGGACAAGGTCAAGGGTTTTGAACGCGGCGCGGACGATTATATCGTCAAGCCGTTCGAGATGACCGAGCTTATCCTGCGCGTGGAAGCGGTGCTGCGGCGCACGCACAAGAGCGAAAGTCATTATAAGATCGACGATCTGGACGTCGATTTCGAGGCGAAGACCGTCACGAAGGGCGGAAAGCTGGTCGAGCTGACGATGCAGGAATATGCGCTCTTGGAAACGCTGATCCAGAACCGCAACCTTGCGCTGTCGCGACAGAAGCTGATGCGCGAGGCGTGGGACGTCATGTTCCTCGGCGAATCGCGCACGGTCGACGTGCATGTGCAGCGGCTGCGCAAAAAGCTCGGGCTGGAGGACCGGATCAAGACGATCTACCGGTTCGGATACCGGTTTGAGGAGAACCCGTGAAGCTGCGGCAGAAAAGTTATCTTCTCACAACGTTGCTGGTTGCGGGCGTACTGTACGTATGCGCCTTTTTTCTGATTCTGCCGGGCGTTCGCGCCATGCTTGCCGCGGTCGAATCCCGTGCGTTTGCCGAGGAGAAGGCGCTCGGCCTTGCGCTCGACGGGCTGTTTGAGAAGATCGCGCCGGAGGAGCGCGAGCAGTATGCGCGCACGTTTTCCGCATACGACAGCGAGGCCGCGTTTTCCGTCGGTCTCGGCGAACGGACGTGGATCGCGACTGAGCCCGCGCCGCCCGAAACGGAGGCGGGCAAAACGGCGTGGATCGCGCGGGGCGGGCGGTATTATCTGACGATTGCCGATACGCTGTCCGACGGGATCCGTCTCCGCTACGCGCTCGACGCGACCGCGGACGTGCAGCGGCTCGAACGGCAGGCAATCGGCACGGTGCTGCTGTGCACGGCGCTGACCGGCGGGATCGCCGTTGCGCTGTACGTGATGCTGGAGCGGGTCAACCGCCCGGTCGAGCGGCTTGCGCATGAGCTTCGGACGCCCCTGACCGTGATCCGCGGGTACGGCGAGCTTCTGGAGCGCGCAAAGCTCAATCCCGAGCAGCAGCATCAGGCGGCAAGCTATATCGTTTCCGAAAGCGAACGGCTCGGCGAGATCTCGCAGAAGCTTCTGACGCTTGCCGACGCGCGAAAGGACGTGTTCCGGACGGAACACGTCCGGCTTTCGGAACTTGCGGCGCATCTGAAAGACACCTATCCGACGCTCGTGACCGAGGTGGAATGGGAATCGCTGACCGCCGACCGCGCTTTGCTTTTAAGTCTTCTCGGAAATCTGATCGGAAACGCGGTCAAGGCGTCCGGGCCGCAAAGCCCCGTTCGGATGCGGGCCGTGCCCGGGCTGATCGAGATTTCCGACAGCGGCAGCGGCATGACGGCGGAGCAGCTCAAATACGTCAACGATCCGGCGCACGCGAAAAATCCGAGCATCCGGAGCGGCCTCGGCGTGCCGCTGTGCCACGAGATCGCCGCGCTGCACGGCGCATCGCTGCACTATACCTCGAAGGAGGGCGAGGGCACGACGGCAACCGTCCGCTTTACAAGCCCGTGAGCTTCGGCACTGCCATAGGGAGGGAGACAAAGCTGTGAAGACCTTTTTCCACAAACATAAGATCGTTCTGATCGCGCTCGGCGGCGTGCTGCTGCTCGGCGTGCTTTCGGGACTTGCGCTCGGTGGCGTGATCCGCATGTCCATGCGGGAGCGTTCGTTCACGACCGTTGCGGAGGCGAAGGCCGGAGAGCTTCGGACGCCCGACCGGGCGCCGTCCGAGCCGGAGCAGACGCCCGCGCCGAAGCCCACGCCGGAGCCGGTGAAGCTGTCGGCGGAGGACGTGTCCCATATCGCGCAGGTCGTGAATATGCGCAGGCGTTATATTATTCCGGTATGCTCAGGACGCAGCATTGCCATGAACACGATGCTCTGGCGCGAGGAACAGCCCGATTCGGTTGAGACAGCCGCGGCATGGGCGGAAGCCGGGGTGCTGGCGGAGAAGCTGTTCGGAAAAACCTACACGGCGCTGACGGGCAGCTCGGCGGAAACGGCGCGCGTGCAGCGCTTTGCCGACCCGGCGCATGACCGCGATACGATTCTGCGCGTGACCGATCCGGAAGGAAAGCTCGTGCTGACGCTGCGCGCATCGGACCGGAAGCTCATCAACGCCGATCTTCTGACGTATTCGGAAGCGGTTCCCTCCGACCGGACGAAGGACGCGCAGGAGATTGCCGCAAGGCTTGGCTATACGACGGAGGTTTTCTCAAAGGACATCGGAACACGCGGACCGGCATACGAGGGCGTGTATCGCTTTACGACCGAAACGGACGAGTGCCTGATGTTCTCGTATTGCGGCGATGCGCTCTGGCAGATTTCGATTTACCCAAGCATGAGAGCGATGGAGGAAGGCGAATACTTTCTCGCGGATATCCAGTCGGAATGGGAGGCTGAGGCATATCCGGAGCGGTTTGTCGAAACGGATCCTCCTTCGCTGGACCGCAGCGAGATGCTGAACAGCAGGGAGATCACCGCCAAGCTCGCCCGTCTGTATAACTTCCTTTCCGGCGGACATCTCATGATGGCGACGCATCTGAACGCGACCTTCCTGCGCGACGACAGCGGCGCGCGCGAGGATTGCTGGAAGATCGAGGGCGAGGGCTTTTCGGTGATCGTCTCCGCATACTCGCGCAACGTGATCTCAATGGAGTGCAGCATCCCTTGCAGCACGCTGCTCGACATTCCGTTTGAGGAAATGGGCGGGCCGGAGTACGTGGACGCGGGGCGCGAGATCGGCGAGCGCCTGTTCACCATGCTCGGCACCACCCCCGACGGCGATTCGCACGGCAAGGGCGTCGTCAACGTCAGCGTCAATGCGGTTTATGATTTCATATGCTGTACTGTGGACGTGGAGCTGGAGGACGGGACGTTCTACGAGCTCAGATGGCGCAACGGCGTGCTTGAGGAGATCCACTATTATGCGAACACGCGATTGTACGACAATGGGACGCGCGGATGGGTCGCGAACAACGTTTACATCAACAGCGCGACGGGAAAAATGTTTATCCCCAACTATCGCGACTGGGACGGCAATCTGTACGTAACGCGCAGAAACGGCAAATAAATTGCTGTTTCGTCCCGATTTTACAACTTCATTACAACTTTGTGACATTTTAAACGCGTTTTGGACGAATTTGGAGCGTATCATGGAAGTCGGAAACAAGAGAGGAGCGGGCTTTCATGAAACGATTCTTCCTATTACTATTAGTCTTGCTGCTTGCGGCATGCGCTGCCCCCGATGAACGGCAGGCGCCGGACACAGAAGAGAATGCCGCTGCCGAGATCCTGCACGAAACGACCGTAAAAGCAGCGGATCCCGCGCCGGAAAAGGAAACCGTCCCGCACGAAGCGGCAGACGATGAGACGGCGACGCCCGTGCTTTCCGAACCGGCGGAGCGATTCCCGGGGAAGTTCTCGAACGAGCCCGAGTACAGCGAGCGCAGCTATAAGAGCAGCACGATCGACGTTACCGTGAGCAGCTACACGGTCGAAGATACCTATGCGAAGATCACGAGCTATTACGTTGCCGATATCTACGTGAAGGACGTGACCTCAATCAGGGCGGCTGCGGCCCGCGGCGCTGTCGGTCACGCTGAACCTGACGCCGCTGAGCACGGCCGATATGACGCTGTGCGAGGACGACCTGCCGGTGCGCATGCACGACCTGGTGGAGCTGTATGGGCAGAATGGCAGCCTGGGACTGTACCGGGTGGTCAACCTGACGACGGCCTATGGAAAGCAGCGCAGGCTTCGGCTGAATCACGCGCTGGATACGCTGAGCGACGATGTGCTGCCCGGCGAGGAGACGATCACCGGAACGGCGGGACAGGCGCTGCAGCGGATCCTGGTGGGCCAGGGCGGAACAGCGCATTGGCGGCTGGGCATGGTGGAGGACAGCGCGAACGTGGCGCTGGACTGCCGGTACGATACGCTGCTCGGATGCCTTCAGAAGCTGGCGGAGAGCGAGGACGGGTATTATTTCAGCTGCGATTTCAGCGCGTTTCCCTGGACGCTGCATTTTTTGAGGAAGAACGACGCGGTATTGAGCGAATTCCGCCTGACGCGCAATGTGGAGAACTGCCAGGTGACGCTGGACGACAGCGCGCTGTGCACCCGGCTGTATCTGAGCGTGGACACGACGGTGACCGATGAGAACGGCAGCCGGACGGTGACGGCGCAGGAGGTGCACGATGATGCCGCTGCGCAGGCGATTGACCTTCTCGTCCTTGAAGTGCTCCTTCATCGCATCCAGGATGCGGTCGATCATCGCCTTGTCGGACAGGTCGATGCGGTTAGATCGGAAGAGCGTC
>ERZ842401.6283-NODE-6283-length-12730-cov-2.888915_pt1 | contig 12730 bp, 13 predicted proteins | sample MGYA00521270_ERZ842401 | MGnify/ENA primary metagenome ERZ842401 (study PRJEB31892, sample SAMEA3878208) | bioreactor metagenome | biome: Moose rumen | place: Sweden | collected 2011-10 | study: EMG produced TPA metagenomics assembly of the PRJEB12797 data set... | reverse complement strand
TCACGATGCCCTGTATCAGCGGCTGGATCATGCTGATGCCTGCCGTAATAATCTGCGGCAGAGCCTGCGCGATACCAGTCAGCAGTGTTACAATGATCGTTATGCCTGCGCTGATGATGCTCGGGAGCATCTGTACAAGGCCGGACAGGAGCATCAGGATGGCATCTATTGCCGCCTGCAGGATCTGAGGCAGAGCCTGCGTGATGCCGCTGACCAGGTTGACGATCAACTCAATGCCGCTCTGGATGATGACCGGGAGCATCGAAATGATGCCCTGGAGCAGTTGCAGAACGACCACCACCGCCGTCTGAAGGACGGTCGGAAGTATCTGGACGATGCCGTTGATCAGGCTCTGAATGAGGGAGATGCCTCCCTGCACCAGTGTCGGCAGCATCGCCACAATGCCCTGCAGGAGCTGGAGCACTACCTGTACCGCCGTCAGAAGGATGGTCGGCAGATATGTCTGTATGCCCTCCACAAGGCTGTTGATCAGATCCACGCCGCCCTGTACGATGGTGGGCAGAAGGGCAGTGAGACCTGTTATGAATGAGAGGATGACGTTCCCGGCCTGCACGATCAGGGCTGGCAGTGATGCCAGGATGCCCCGGATCAGGCTGATGATGATCTGAACGCCATCGGTGAACAGATAATTCAATCCGGCCAGGATACCCTGACCGATTCCCTGGACAAGCCGCAGTCCCGCTGAGATCAGTGTCGGGATGGCCGATACTATCGCCTGCAGGAGTGCGATCATTAGCTGAAGGCCTGCTACAATGATGTCCGGCATCCCGTCCGCGAGGCCATTCGCCAGTTCGGAGATAGCCTGCGCCGCGAAAGTGATGAGCATCGGCAGCATGGCCGTTGCCCCCCGCAGGAGCCAAACGATCAGCTGAACGCCGGAGCGGATGATGCTCGGCAGCTGCGTCAGGATCCCTGTGGTCAGTCTCTGCACTGCCTGGACACCCGTCTGAATGATCTGCGGCATCTGCGTCACAAGTCCTGCGAGGAAATACCGCAGGAGCGTAAAGCCCGTGACATAAAAGTCCGCATACCAGTCTATGAAGCCCTGGATCAGGCTCGATACCAGCACCGCCGCTGAGTTTCCGATGGACGGAGCGTTGTTCTGAAGCCCGGTCATCAGGCCATTTACAAGACCGCCCGCGGCAGATACCATCTGCGGACCGTAGCTGACGATCTCATCGAGGCCGTCCGCAAGCACCGCACCCAGCTCCTCTGCCATGCCCTGGAAGCCGCCCTCTTCGAGCGCATCCGAAAGCCTGTAGAGCTGCTGCGTGCCGTACTGCACCACGTCCCGGAGCGGCCCCTGGAGCTTCTTGTAGATCTTGATGCCTGCATCCTGCGCCGCCGATCCGAGTGTGGCCAGATCCCCTTGCAGGTTGTCCAGCTTGGTATCGCGCATCGTATCGAGTGCGCCGTTCGCGTTCTCCAGTTCTGCCGTCAAAGCTTCCCACTCGGTGACGCCTTCCTCGTTCGTGGCGTTTAGGCCCATCATCAGGTCGTTTAAGGCGTCCACGTGCGTCTTGCCGCCGATGGCCGCGAGAGCCGCGTTCCGCTCCTCGTCCGTGCATCCTTCCAGGGCCGTGTTCAGCTGTGAAAGGGTCTCATGCAGTCCGATGAAGTTTCCCTCCGAGTCAAACGCCGACACGCCCAGCTTCTCCATCATCTTTCCGGCCTGTCCGGTTCCTGTGGTCAGGTTTGTCATGATGGCGTTCAGAGCGGTTCCGGCCTCAGACCCTTTGATACCTCTGTTCGCCATGACGCCCAGGGCTGTTGCGGACTCTTCCAGTGGCACGCCGAGGTTATTCATAACGCCGCCGACACCCAGATAAGCCTCCATCAGCTGTTCTGCTGACTGGTTGGACTTGTTCTGCGCCTTCGCCGCCACATCGAGGTACTTCGGCAGCTCGTCCACCGTAACGCCCAGCGCGGACATGGAGTCCGTAACCAGGTCAGATGTCCTGCCCAGCTCCATGCCGGACGCCTCGGACATCTTAAGGATGGATGGCAAGGCCTGTATGGACGTGTCTACGTCCCAGCCTGCCAGTGCCATGTATTCCAGAGCGTTCGCCGACTCGGTCGCGGTTTTAGAGGTGGTTTTTCCCATCTCCATCGCCGCCGCTTCCATCTTTGCGTAGTCTTCTGCGCTGGCACCTGCGGTCGCTGCCGCCGAGGACATTGCTGACTCAAACTCGGATCCGACTTTGATGCTTGCCGCGCCGACCCCGGCCACGGCAGCCCCTACGCCCAGCAGAGCGTTTTTTGCAAGGCCGACACTGGCCGCGCCGACCTTGCCGATGCTTCCCAGGGCGGACAAGCCTTTCTGCGCCCCGCTGATCGCGGAGTTGAATGAGCTTTCCAGCTGTCCTGCGATCTGAATGGCAATCTTGTACTCGCTCACTGCTTGTTCACCTCCTTCAGTTCATCGCAGATGTCTAATAAATCAAAAATGGACAGGCTCAGAAAATAATCCAAGCCTGTCCGTAAATTCATCGACAGTACAAGGCAGAGCTTTCTCAGCTCCGTGGTCTCGTCAAGCCTTATTCCTCTCCGAAGAAAAAACTCGTCACGCGGTTTTTCACCTTCATGGCGTCCTTCGGAACGAGGGTCTTGAAGAATTCAATCGGGAGACCGCTTGCGCTCGCTGCGATGATGAGAGTGTATTCGAGGTTCGTCTCCGGCAGGACAGTCACGGTTCCCGAGTTGTTAAGGATCTTGTTCGCCTTAATCATGTCGTTCGCCGTGATGTTTTCCAGGCCGGACATATCGATCGTCTTGATCTTCTCGCCCTCGAAGTCGTAGGTTTTGGACAGCTTAATGGCGGTCTCATCGAGAGCTTCAGCCGCTGCCGTTTCCTTCTTGATATCAGTTACCTCTGCCATGGGGATTCTCCTTTCTTATCAGACCTGCTTGCGGATCTTCGCCAGCATATCCTTGCCGTTCAGCACGAACTTAAAGTTGAGTTTGTCCAGCTCAAGGGTGGTCTTACTGTTGATCATGATCTTGATGTACAGGACTTCAAGCTCGATCTCCGGCTCACCCTTCTTGCCCTTGGTAACCTTGCCGAGGGAAGTACTGGAAGCCTTGCCCCTGACCACGATCTTGACAGGGTAGTACCCGGTCTCGCCAGTAGTCGGATCCATGCACTGCATGGATGCGCGGAGCGTCAGCTGCGGAGGCTTGGTCGTGTTCATCAGGCTGAACAGATCCTCGTACAAGACTGCGAACGGGATCTTGATCTTGATGGATGAGAACTGCCCGGTAACCGGATCCTCGATCTCGCCCAGGATGCCTGTGCCCTCGATGGTGTCGGTGATCGCTTCCAGCTCTCCCAGCTCGATCTCGCCGGAGATGCCGATCAGCTTCTTTGCCGAATCGTTATACACGTTGTAGTGGTTGAGAACCTCAGGAATGATCATTTTGCTTGCCATGATTATTCACCTCCCAAAAGTACGCTCTGGAGAAGTTCCGTATCATAGGTCAGGATGTTGTCGATCTCCTGGGCCGGAGTATACGGAGCGATTCTCTGTCTGAAAGTCATCTTACCCGCCAGAATGTCGGTGATCGGGTTGTCCTCTTCGAGGTACTCGATGGACGCTCCCGCCCAGTGCCTCGGAGCATACGCTGCGCAGCGGATGTTCTCGGAGTCCACGACAGACTCGATCAGGATCGTGTTCATCGGATCATCGACCTTGCTGAAGTAGGTCAGGATGAAGTTGTTCCCCTGCCAGTTGAACATTCTCCGGACAGGGATCCAGATGTCCTTCGCGTCTCCGCTGGAAGGATATGCCCCTGTGTAGTTGCCCCACAGCTTCCAGCCATTCATGTTGATGGCGGTTACTACGCCGTAGGTGTTCACCGTGCTGCCCTGATCCTGATCGAGGATAACCTCCGTGCCGTCTGCGAGGCAGATCCCGGTGATACCCAGGGACTCGTTGGACGGAGACACACTCGGCACATCCTCGTTGTTGGCATCCGTGTACGCCATCAGTGCACCCACGATGGCAGACGCCGCGAAGATGTAAGAGCCGACCTTGAAGCACGGCCACAGCGGGATGCAGAACTCCGAAGTGAAGCCGCTGCTGGTCTTGACTGTATTGCAGTCTGTGTACTTGGTTGCGGTTGCCGTATTCAGATCGACCAGCGCGATAGCCTTGAAGACGCCGTTAATGTTCGCCGCCTTCGCCGCAAGGGCGATACCGACATTGGCATTCTGGGAGTAGCCGGGAGCCAGGAGGATTCCGGGAACCACGCCCAGCTTCGGATAGACCTGACGGATGACTTCCATTCCGGTCTCTTCTCCGGTCAGGGAGTTGTAGGATCCGATGACCTGCGCCGCAGTGACTGCAGACGGATCGATCTTGTTGCCGGAGACCTTCAGAGCGGTTGCTCCTACGCCTGCGCCGCCAGCAACGATGGTGATGACCATGTTGCCTTCATCATCGAACTCGACCGTGTAGTCATCGCCGACAGTCAGCGTGGTGGAGTCCTTCTTGACAACGAGGTTTTTCTTCAGCATGCCCTTGACGGTCACCACTGCCTGCATGTTGGAAACAGCGTAGGACGCCTCTGTGACAGCCGTCTTGTGCGTGTCGGGATCCAGAACGTTGATATAAACGACCGGGCCGACATTGTAAATGTTGTTCGTTGCGTACATGCTCTGGCAAAGAGTGTAGTTAGCGAAGTCGGTGGAATACCCGAGAGCCGCCATCGCTTCCCTTGCAGAGTTTGCCAGGATGGGCACGTTTACAACGCTGGAAGGATCATCGACCACGTTGATCGGAGCAGTTCCGATCACGACCTGCACGCCAGCGGAGCTGGTCTGCGGAGCAGTGATGGCCGTGCCTTCCTCATAGACAAATACTCCATGTTTGCTCATGATTTATTCCCTCCTTTGAGCGTGAGTGCCCTGTTGAAGGCACTATATACGAATCCTTTCTTCTCACGGAGCATCTGCGCCGCCATTGGATACTGCTCGATCTGAAGAAACAGGTTCCTCAGTTCCGGCATCTTCTTGAAAGCGTCCTGCGCACCCGCAGGGATCTCCGTGTAGACCCTGTTCTGGATGGCGATCCCGGGGATAGTCGGCCCGACATACATCACAGGTTCCTGTTCTTTTTTTTCTTCCTCGGCAGGAGCGGCTTCCTCGATCACGGACTCTTTGGCCACGATCTCTTCCGCGACTGCCTCTGACTTTCTCTTAGCCATAGATCGGTTCACTCCTTCCTATCTTCGGAAGATCAAATTTAAGCCTTACGCCTCCGAAAAAGTACGGGTAGGTATCCTCGTCCTGCAATGCCCAGTCCATCTCCGAATGGCACCTGTACTTTTTTGCCAGGAGAGCTTCCTGGGAAAAGCGGCTCGTGATGCGCTGGATCATGACCAGGATGTGGTCGTTCCCGCCCATCTTCGGATCATCGTCATAGATCCCGAGCAGGATGTCTGCGGTTACCTGCCATGCCGTAAAATCGTCAGGCGTGGTTGCGTCCGAAAGACGGATGATCGCATAAGGAAAGTACTTTGTCTCATCCTCGTCATCCTCAGTGACCTTCGGCAGGTACTGCCTGTAGGCTTTGACGCCCACGTGCCTTTCCATGTCCGGCCCCTTGGTGACTACGTCCTTCAGTATTACCTCGACCTCGTTCGCGAGGTCTTTTTGAAACTCTAAAGCGGTCATTATCTCACCTCGCTATACGAGTTTTGCGATTTGCTCTGAAATGTGGGCGTGAAGTGCTTCGTTGATTGGCTCCCTGAGTGCTCCCTCAACACCTCGCTCGCCTTCATACACCTTTTCGATCATCTTCGGCACGGAGTTGGAGTGGAGCACTTTCACAGGGAGTCGCTCCTTCCCTCTTCTCTGCATGATCAGGCCATTAGCCTTGAACGCCTTGATTCCCATGCCGCCCACGATCTCCTTGAGACCGCCTTTTACGATATCGGCAGCGGCTGCGGATCCGCCCTTGCCCTTCTTGTTCCCTCTGTAGGAGAACCGAGGGACGGTCAGCGGCTTGTCGTTCGCCCGGATCACCGCTACGAGGTTTCCGGTCGTGGCAGGCTGAATCTTCATGTGGTTGTTCCACCCGGCCTGCTTGACTGTGTACGCTGCCTGCGCTCCGGTTGCCAGCTTCTTCCTGGCTTCCCTCGCGGTCTGGTTGATGGCGTTCTTAATCACCCTGGGAGCCTGGGACTCCATTCCTTTCAGCTTGTTCTGAACGAACTTCAGATCAGCCTTGTTTACCTCATAGGTAATCATGCTCTGTTCGCCTCCAGCGTAATGGAATAGACGCCGTCCTCTTCGATGGCATCGGCTACCGTGTAGGATCGCTTGTCCAGCCGCAGGATCGTGCCCTGTTTCGGCAGCGGACCGTAATCCGCCGCCGCCACATAAATGAGCCTCTGGTTTGTGAAAATGCCGTCCATGTTCTGGTTGAACCGCTTCTCACGCTCGATCTGCTCATTGTCATCGATCTGGACCGCCATCGGGACACCGTTCACAAGGTGCGTGTCGGAGAATTCCTCGGTGTTCAAGAAGACCTCATGCACATCCGAAGCAATAGCCTCTTTGAATGTCATGCTTTCTTCCCTCCGCGCTTGCGCTCCGGCTTGTCCGGGATCCTCCCGACCAGGGCTTCCGGATCTCCATCAGAGCTTTGCCCTGTGCGCCCAGGCTGTGCGGTCATGCGCTTGGCCTTCGGAGGCTTCGTGATCTCCTCGTCATCGATCCACGCCGCGCTCCCGGCCTCCACCCACGCTTCGACCATCGCCGCATCGTCACCAGGCAGAACATCGCCAGCCCTGTACTGCCGTGAGCGGTACAGGACTGGACGCGTTGCTCTTAAGGTCATGCGTTGATGCTGACGAGGATCTCTGTGTCGGAGGCTCCAGCCGCCTGTGCCGCAAAGCCTGCCTTCGTGTTGCTGCTGGAGACATCAGTGATGCCGTTGCCGTCCCAGTAGACTTCGTCCCCTGCCGCGATGGCAGAAGCTCCGGTCTTCGGCATATTGAAGACGCCAGTCACATGAAGGCTTCCGACCTCGCCCGGAGCGATCTCGCATCCGATCACGCCAATGCGAGAGCCATACGCCACGATGGTATTGGCTTCGATAGTCGTTAAGCCAGTGTTCTTATAATCGAGGGATTCGCCCCTCTGCCAGAATGCTGCACTTGCCATGGTCTTGTCCTCCTTTCATCAAAGTGCCACGCCGGGATTCTTGTAGATGCCTCTGAAGTCACGCACAGAGATACCCCAGTCGAGCCAGATGTCCCAGGTGAAGCCGAGCGTGCCCGGAGTCTCCATTCTGCGGACAGTAGGAGTCTCCTGACCGTTGAGGTAATCGACCTGGATTCCTCTTGCGGATGCCTCGTCCGCCAGCATGAACCACGGGCAGGCACCAGCACCAGCCATCGCGTTGAGCAGCGGAGACTGCACGATCTGTAGAGGATAGTTGTAAAGCGGATTCACATCGTTGTGATCGGATCCGGTGACCTGTGCGCTGTGGAAAATCACGGCCAGATCGAACTCGTAACCGACCGGAACCACGATGGTTCTCGGAGTCATGTAGATCGGATCTCCGAAGTGATCGGTCTGCTTCTGCATCTGCAGGATCATCTCCTGGATGCTCGCCTGCGTGGGCTTGGATCCGGTGTTGATCAGGTTCTTGTGGGCAGCGGTGAACAGCGCGGTTCCATCGAAGATGGTTGCGTTGTCAAACAGCAGCTTGTAGACCTGCTTGTCGATGGTCTTCTTTGCCGCAGTGGCGTAGAGGCCAGGTACTCTCGTCAGGAAGCCGATGTCATCGTTGATGAAGGCCTGTCTGGTCATCGAGAACTGCTTTCCGTAGGTTTCCAGCTTACGCTGCGGCAGCAGCTCGGTTCTCGGAGCGTCCGGCTTGATCTCGCCGTTCTCCGGCACCTGCAGGAAATCACCTACGCCGCCAATCACGTACTCATGATCAGAGGTGGTCTTGAAGTCCGGCAGGGATCCCTTCGTGGTGATCTCCTGGAAGGTGGTCGGTACGCGGTTGTACAGATCCACGATGGACTTGCGGATCGTCTGATCCATGATGGCTGGGAAAGTTGCGGACGGATTGTAGAACTGTCTGCACAGCTCCGAATACAGATCATCGGAACTCATGCGGATCAGCTCGCTCGCGGAGCGGTTGCCATCGCGAGACAGGCCCTCGATGGCCAGATCGCGCAGGCTCATGCCTCTGTTGTCATCGATGAAGGAGCGAGACTCCATTCCGAACTCGGTGCACAGGTCGGTGATCTGACGGATGCGCTCGCGCTCCGCTGTCACGGCCCTCTGCGTCTCGTCCGGGTCTGCGCCCGACTCCTCGGCAGGAGCGGCCTGCTGTCTCTGCTGATTAGCGTGGCCAGCATCTCCGCTTCCTGCGTTGGTCTCTGCCGCCCGGTCAAGGGCTTCCAGAGAACGCTGCAGGCTGTCGAACTCGGCTCTTTCATCTGCCGTCATCGCTCTGCCTTCGTTCTGCGCGTTCTGCAACAGCTCACGCTGGCGAGCGAGGATCTGTTCTCTACTCATGGTGGTTGCCTCCTTTTGTAAGATTTTGATTGTATTGAAGTTGCCTCGCATAGGTCTCATAGAACTCGTCCACGCCGCCGTCATCCAGCGAACGCCCGACTCCGACCGTAGGGTCTGCAGGGACGCTGACGATGCTCACCTCGTAAGGTGCCCACTTCTTAGCGATGGAGCATGGTCCCGTGAACCTGCCGTCCTCAGACTGTTTGTTCGGCATTACTTCCTCCCAGTTATCTACCATGTATCCGACCGACACGCCTTTGAGAGTGCCGCTCTTGACTTTCTGGTAGATCTTCTCGGACGAGTCATCCGAGTCAAATGTGATCTCGGCATAGCCCCGTCCGTCCTCGATCCAGGCACGGTCGATCTTTCCGACCACCTCGTCACGCTCATGGTTGAACAGCACAACTCCGATAGAGTTGAGCCGTTCCAGATCCACACAGCCTTCCGAGTGGTCAAGGATCTCCGCCCCGAACCATCTCGCATATGGCTCCTCTGAGGAGAAGGAGAGAGTGAATGTCCTCTCGCGGCCTTCCCCTTCAGCTGCCCTGATGGAGCAGTTGTAAAGCTCCCGGACGCCCTTATTCTTCTCCTGATCCGGTTTCTTCTCCGCCTTCGGAGCCGCCCTCGTCAGGGTCCTCTTCTCCTCCGCCAGCTGTGCCATCGTCAGGCTCTGACGGCTCTTCTTCTTTTTCTTCCGATAGTTTGCCATCAAATAACACTCCTCTCAGGTCTATCCCCTTCTTGTCTGCGTAAGCGATCACCTCGGCCATGTCATCGATCTGAACGCGCCAGTCCGTACCATTCTCAGCGGAGACCTGTTTAAAGGTCTTTACTCCGGTGTTCAGAGCGGTCTTGGTGGCGTTCGCTTCCTTCTGCGGATCGATCCACTTCTTCGGCTGCACGATCCATTCGTGTTCCAGGTACTTTTCCTTGTTTTCCCAGAAGTCAGAAACGACAATCTGTCCGGCAAGGATGCAGGAGATCACGAACGTCTCGTAGATCTCGTCCAGGACAGCCAGGAGCTGTTCCTGCTCCTCCACGAAGGTCAGCTCGTCCTCGATTGCTCCCTGCCGCGCTGATGCGTAGTTCGTCTCGGACATATCCCGGCTTGTTGCCTCATAGCTGATGCCCTGTCCCGCACCGACCAGCCGCTGCTGGAGCTTAACAAAGGACGTGGCATCGGCAGACTGTCCGGTCGGATTGACTACCTGCACTTCGTCTCCGGCATTCAGTTCCTTGATCATGCCGGGAGTCAGAGTCTTGCCGTAATAGTCAAAGCGATCAGCCGGAGCTGCTCCGGATCTGCCGATCCCGGTGACCGGGAGCTGCTTTTTGATGAACACCGACAGGCAGGCCTCAATCCTCTGCTTGACGGACACCGCTGTGATGAACTCGTTCACGTCCCTGATCCGGGTTATGGTCTGACTCATGTCGGACATTTCCCTTATCTGGGAAGGACGTTTCTTCGTGTAGTAGAAGATCACGTCATCGGCTTTGACGTAGACCGGATCCGAAATGGTAAAGCCATCAATCTGATACGTTTTGATCCAGTAGCCGACCGGACGGTTGTACGAGTTATACTCGATGCCGCCCACAACCTTGCAGTTTTTATTCCTCGGTGTTACCTGCAGGCCGTCCAGCTCATCCACTTCCACCATCTGAAGGGAGAATGGCAAAAACCCATCTCTGGTGTACCTCTTGACGAAAAGGATGCCGCCGTCCACCTTTTTTCTGACCACGGCCATCCGCAGGATCTCATTTAATGACTGCTGCCCGGTCACATCGCAGTTTCTGGCCTTGCACCACCTTTTCCAAAGCCGCTCCAGTTCCTTGTTGGTGGACGCCTTTGCCGTCTTTGCCTGCAGCTGGAAGCCGCGCCCGACCACGTTGCGCTTATAGGCTCCGATGACCGAATTCATCACATCCGAGTTGCGCTCCAGATCCCTGGCCCTCGCCCTGACGTATTCCCTCGAAGTTCGGTCTGTCAGTTCCGCACTGTCGTTGAATACCCGCCAGCCGGAATTCAGCCTTCCGAAGTTCCCGGCATCGTAATTGCGCATCTCATCCAGCGCGTTTCTCCATGCCGCCCGTCTCGCTCCCCACTCAGGAGAGAAGAAGGCGATCACATTATCAAGCCATCCCACCTGCCTCACCTCCCGTTGAAGAATGCCACGTACGTGTCATCAAAGAAGCGGGAGTTGCTTTCCGCAGCGACCTCGGCTTTCAGCTCCTTCTCCATCTCCCGAAGGAGGGAAAGGTCTGCTCTGGTCAGCTTGCGGGAGCCGATCTGGTAGGACTGACCGCCATATAACACCTTGACGATGGCTTCCTGTACCTGCGAAAGCCGCTCTGCAGGCGTGCTCGCAATCTCTGCCATAGGTCATTCCTCCTTATACCCAGTTTTCGTTTGCCCGGATCCAGTTCTCCTCGGGAGAGGGAGGATCCTGTTTCGGAGGCTTCTTCTGTTCCTCCGGATGCTCTTCCAGGTGCATCGACCGGACGCCCATGATGTCAGCCGCCGCCATGGCGTACACCTCGGTATCGAGATAGTGGTTGTCAGCATGGCTGCGCTTCAGCGACCACCTCTGAACGATGCGGCCTCCGGACTTGACGTTGATCTTGTGCTCGGCAGTGACCTGCTCGGCATACTCCATGTCGCATCCGTCATAGACCATCCATGCACCGGTCCCGTTTTCCTTCTTCATCCTGGCCGCGATCATGTCCTTGTACTTATCGCCGTCCACCAGCACGAGGTTCATGCCGTAGGCGCGGCTGTCCGGCTTGTTGATCTTGGACAGCTTGAAGTGGCTCATCATCGGATTGGATGAGCCTTTGACTGGGAGCGCCCAGTCGGAGTTGTTTGCACAGAAGTCGTACGTGCTGTCGGCATCGTATCCGGAGTCGATCAGACACAAGGCCACGACCAGCTGCTCCCCGTTTTCCTTCTGATAGGCCAGGTTCATCACCCGCTCAATGTCCGCCCAGGAGCTTGCCTGTCCGTGGCAGATGTTCTGGGAGGTGATGAAGTTCCCCCATGCCCGGATTGACCAATACAGGGAAGTCTCCTGCACGTCCACACCGCCTGTGAGCATCCGTGCCCATGCCGGGATCTGGTACTCCGGCTCGTCCGTCTGCCTCTCCAGTACCGTGTCGGCATTGGTCTTCAGCTTGGTGTCTTCCCATGGCTCCGCAAGCCAGGAGTTGACGAAGTTTTGCAACTTCTCCGGATCGTCCTTGCTCTGCATGAATTCCAGGGCGATCTCTGAAAAGCGGACGAACGGAGAGTAGAGCGTACTGATCCAAAAGCCGACCTTCCGGTGCACCGCATTGTTTTCCCGAACCGTGCGCCACTCCCCGAAGCGCAGCATCTTGTCCTTGTGCTGATCTGTGATCACACATCCACATTCCTGGCAGACGTACACGGCCTGGTCGGCACGCTCCGAAGGAGTCATGCCTTCCTTCTCCTCCGGCCATCTCAGCTGCCGGAACTTTAGCTCTATGAACTCGCCGCAGTGCGGACATGGCACGAAGTAGTGCTTCTCGATGTCGGCCTCTTCCAGTGCCTTCCAGATCTGGCCTTCCCGAATGGTGGGAGTGGATGTCATGTAGATCTTCGAGTTTCGGAAGGTCTTAGTTCTCTCTCTTGCCAGCGAGATCGGATCCGCCTCCTTGTTCGATGCGCCCGGATACTTGTCCACCTCATCGAGGAACAGGAACCGCACGGGTCGGCTGGCCAGGTTCGCCGGTGAATTGGATCCCACGAGGGTCAGGTACATCCCATCGAACTGTAGCTCCGTCTTGGTGCTGTCGTTCTCTTTCCACCGTTCCTTCAGGGGCGGGGAAAGCCGGAACATCGGCTGGAGCCGGTTCACGGAGATGCTTTCGCTCAGAACGTCCGAAGGGTAGACCGCCATGGTGGGGGATGGGTCCTGCTGGATGATCCAGCCCATCATGTTGAACAGGGCCTCGGTGCCTCCAAGCTGTGAGGCTTTTGCCAGGATGATTTCCTCGGTGTCGAAATTGCAGAACTCATCCATCACGCCGGTAAGGTACGGAGTTTTGTCGTTCCTCCACGGTCCGGGCATGGCCGAGGACTTGCTGTCCAGCACCCGGTATTTCTCTGCCCACTCCGAGACGCTTATGTCCTCCGGGGGGCGGAGGTATTGGAGA
>ERZ842401.6282-NODE-6282-length-12730-cov-3.411834_pt1 | contig 12730 bp, 10 predicted proteins | sample MGYA00521270_ERZ842401 | MGnify/ENA primary metagenome ERZ842401 (study PRJEB31892, sample SAMEA3878208) | bioreactor metagenome | biome: Moose rumen | place: Sweden | collected 2011-10 | study: EMG produced TPA metagenomics assembly of the PRJEB12797 data set... | reverse complement strand
TTCGTTCTCAGTAACGGTATTTTCACAACCGGTTCGCAAAGCAAGGTAAGGAAAAGAGGCGGCCAGGCCGCAACATACGCCAACGTTGAGTTCATCCCCATCAAAGGTGTCCAGCTAAGCAAAGTCATAGAGGTCAATCATCTCAGTTATGATATAGTAGCAGGGAAGTGTTCTCTCGAAGAGGCAAAGCGTCGTCTTTCCCAAATCCGTTCAGCTCCTTCAAAGCCTTCGTGGGAGGTTGCATTGGGGTACGGATTCGGAAGCGGAGGCTTCTGCGCCCTTTTCGGGGGAGGATTCATGGATTGCGGAGCCGCTCTTATTGTCGGACTTGTCCTTTATCTTTGGATTCATTTCGTGAGCTCAAGGTATCTTTCCAAAGTGGTGGGGGGAATCACCAACGCCCTTGTGGCTACCCTTGTTTCCATAATCTGTTTCAGGGTCGGAATCGGTGAGAGCCTGAGCAACATCATTATCGGTTCCCTGATGCCGCTGGTTCCCGGGGTTTCTTTCGTCAATGGAGTCAGGGACCTGGCCAATGCGGATTATCTCGCCGGACTCACGAGGTTGACGGACGCCATTCTCGGGTTCCTTGACATAGCCATCGGGGTCTCAGCGGGGTTCATACTGGACGGTTGGATCAATGGCGGAATGATTGATCTAGGAGGAGTCATGGTGAATCAGGAGACTTATGGTATCCTGGTACAGGCCTTGTTCTCTTTCATAGGAATCGTTTCTTTCGCAGTCTTGTACGGGGTTCCAAGAAAACTTTACATCGTATCAGGTGTGATAGGAGCGGTAGCGTGGGTATGTTACCTTCTTTTCGTACGCTATGCCGGGATATCGGTAGTGATAGCTGCGTTCTTCGCCGCTTTCCTCGTCTGTATATTTTCAAGGTATTCAGCCGTTCTGAACAAAACCCCGGGTAATGTTTTTGTGATCTGCGGAATCTTCACCCTGGTTCCTGGAGCCGGCCTTTTCTGGTTCATGTACTATCTTCTTTCCGACCAGTTCAGTGCATCTATGTCTGCCGGCTTTATGGCACTTAAGATTGCGCTAGCCATCGTTTTCGGAATCGTTTTCGGAATGGAACTCCCCCAAAGGTTGTTCTCGTTCATACAGAAGAAGTCCTGAAAAAGGGCAGTCGCAATTACTTCCATTGTTTGGATATATTCACAAATCCTGCATATTCTGCCGAATGGGAGGATTTGAGGCCCCAATCGGCGGAATATACTCTTATGCCTGTTTGTAGGTGACCTTCCCTAAGAGCGGTTGATCCTTTGGGTTGACATGTTGCCGACATCTTCTTTTATTTCGGAAGGGATTGCTTATCCGTTCCGCGGCCTCCTGTTCTTTGAGCAATAAATTGCATTGCTGAAACTTTTTTCATACATTTGCCAATAGAATATGGTCAACACGTCCTTCATAGCCCTTCTTTCAATCCGAATGCATCGCTTCGATGCATAGATGAACCATATACGCCCCTTGATGAGGGGTTTCCCACAAAATAATATTAATTTTGCACTCCATCCTCCAAGGAGTATTGCATTCCATGTGAATGTATTGGGGGTTATGGGCTATCATTTCTGAGGTATGCTGAAACAAACTTACAAATACGAAGGCACGTTCGAGTTCGAAGCAGGCGGGAGTCTGGACGGAATCGAGATAGTTTATCATTGCAGCCGTGAAAAATATTCAGGAGAGAAGGTTATCTGGATATGCCATGCCCTTACGGCCTCTTCAGATGTTGAAGACTGGTGGCCGGAAATGGTCGGAAAAGGAAAGGTTTTTGATCCGGACGAGTTCTTCATCGTGTGCTGCAACATGCTGGGCAGCTGCTATGGAACGACAGGCCCGTCCAGCATAGATCCCAAGACCGGCATGCCATATTATTTCTCATTCCCTAAAGTGACGGTCCGTGATATAGTCAGGACACAGAACCTTGTTCGGGAACATCTTGGAATCCGATCCATAGACCTTATCGTCGGTTCCAGCATAGGAGGTTTCCAGGCGTTGGAATTTTCCATAATGTATCCCGATATAATAAAGAGGGCCACTTATATCGCCACTCTCGGAAGGGTGACTCCTTGGCTCACCGCTTTCGAAGAATCTCAGCGTATGGCCCTGGAAGCCGATCCTACTTTTAGGGAGTGCGCTTCCATTGACGGAGGAAAGGAAGGACTCAAATGCGCCAGGTCCATAGCTCTTATTTCTTACAGATGCGAGGACGGTTATGACCGTAAGCAGTTTGAGCAGGATGACGACGTTTTCTTCGCAGACAGGGCGGGTTCATATCAGAGGTATCAGGGCCTCAAGCTCGCAAGACGTTTTGATGCCTATTCATATTGGTATCTCGCTTTCAGCGTTGACTCGGGGAATGTCGGAAGACATAGGGGCGGAGTCGCAAAGGCCCTTGGCTCAATAAAGGCAAAAGCGGTTGTCGCTTCAATAGACACCGACCTCATATTCCCTGCTTATCTTATGGAAGAGATGGCTGGTATGATCCCGGGAGCGGAATACCTTCAGATGACCTCCCATTTCGGTCATGACGGCTTCCTTCTGGAAACGGAACAGCTTACGGAAATATTCACACCCATCCTTGATGAGATGAGGGCTGAACAGTAGACAATAAAACGAACTTCAATATATGCAGGTACTAAAATTCGGAGGGACCTCTGTCGCGAATGCCGCCAACATGTCCCAATGCGTAAAGATCATCACCAAAACCCTGGAGAGAGACCGGGTGATAGTCGTGGGTTCCGCCATTGGCGGCTGTACTGACACTCTTATCAGGATCGGCAATCTCGCAGCAGCAAAGGATGAGGAGTACAAGACCCTTATCGACCAGCTCCAGCAGAAGCACCATGTCCTTATCAAGGAACTCCTCCCTGAAGAAAAGCAGGAAGAGTCACTAGAGGACCTGGATGCCACCTTCGACTACATCAAAGGAATCGCCAAGGGAGTTTGCCTTCTGGGCGAATTGACCAACACCTCGCTTGATGCCATTCAGGGATGCGGAGAGCTGCTTTCCACCAGGATTCTTGCGACAAGGATCGCTTCTACCGGCATCTCCACCAAGTGGGTGGATTCCCGGGAAATCATCAAGACTTACCGTGAAAGGGGCAGAGTCATCGTTGATACTGCCTCCACTTATGCCAATGTCCAGGCCATGATAGATTCCAACCCAAGGAAGCAGGTTTTCGTGGTGCCCGGATTCATCGGTTCCGATTCTGCAGGAAGGATGACCACTCTCGGAAGAGGCGGTTCGGACTATTCCGCTTCACTCTATGCCGTAGGCAGCAAGGCCAGGGCCCTTGAGACATGGAAGGATGTTCCCGGAATGATGACGGCCAATCCCAAGATCGTTCCCGATGCACAGCCCATACATCACATTTCATACAGGGCGGCCCTTGAACTTTCCCACTTCGGAGCCAAGGTCATCTTCCCCCCGACCATACAGCCTGTCGTTGCGGAAAGAATTCCTATTTACGTCAAATGCACATTCGATCCTTCGGCAGAAGGTACCGTCATAGAGCAGAATCCTCCCCGGGGCAAGAACAAGCTCATCGGAATATCGAACTCTGACAATATAGCCCTTCTTTCTCTTGAAGGCAGCGGAATGGTCGGAGTCCCCGGCTTCTCCAGCCGTCTTTTCCAGACCCTCAGCGACAATGATATCAGCATCATGCTCATCACCCAGGCATCTTCGGTGAACACGATGTGCGTGGCTGTTTCCGAAAAGGATGCGGCAAAAGCCAAGGAGGCAACGGACAAGTGCTTCGCATATGAGATATCCCTAGGGAAGCTGAACCCCTTGAAGGTCGAGACCGGATACTCCATAGTCTGTCTGGTGGGAGATGCCCTTCTCAGCCAGAGGGGCACCACAGGAAGAATGCTTGACGCTCTGGGAAAAAGGAGCATAGGAGTCAGGGCTGTCGCCCAGGGATCCTCCGAAAGGAACATCTCCGTCATTCTCCAGTCCTCCGATGTCGAAGCGGCGACAAGATATATCCATAGCGAGTTCTTCGAGACCTCCCATTACAAGGAGATCAATCTCTTCATCGCCGGTTTCGGAACGGTCGGAAGGTCTCTTGTCGATATGCTGGCGAAGAACAGTGACTCGATAGCCGAGAGGACTGGCAAGAGGCTCCACCTCATCGGCATCGGCAACAGCCGGAAGTATGCCCTGGATATCGGAGGAATACCCTTCGGGAAGGCAGGTGAACTCCTCGAGAACGGAAAGAGCGCAGCTGCTGACGCCTATTTCGAAGAAATGGCTGCCCTTTCGCTCCAGAATTCCGTATTCGTTGACTGCACGGCGAACGGAGACATGCAGTACAGGTATATGAGCCTTTTCCGTCAGGGCTATGACATTGTCGCATGCAACAAGAAGCCTTTCGCAGGAACATATTCTTCTTACAAGGACCTCAAGAATATGGCTGTCGAGAATATCGTCACTCTCAAGTACGAGACTACCGTGGGTGCCGCTCTTCCTATTCTTGAATCCATTTCCCGCAGTGTCAACTCAGGTGACGGAATCCTCAAGGTCGAGTCTGTTCTCTCCGGAACGCTCAACTACATCTTCAGCACCTATGACGGTTCAAAGTCTTTTGCTTCAGTGGTGAGGGATGCCCAGGCGGCAGGTTATACGGAGTCGGATCCCAGACAGGATCTTAACGGAAGGGATGTCCTCCGCAAGCTCATAATCCTTTCCAGGGAAGCCGGCCTGGACATAGATGAAAAGGACGTCGAGATGGTGCCTGTTCTGGGACCGGAGTATTTCGAAGGGGAGATCGAAGATTTCTACGACAAGATGGAGGCTGACGAGGTAAAGTTCTTCCAGGCCTATTCAAGCATATCTTCAAGGGGACTTCGCCAGAGGTTCGTCGCCACCCTTGAAAAGACACCTGAGGGGTATAAAGCTGGTATCGGAGTCAAACTTGTTGATTCTGAAAGTCCTTTGTACAACCTCTACGGCACGGATAATGCAGCAATAATAACGACGGAGTTTTATCCGTCACCTTTGGTGATCCGAGGAGCGGGCGCAGGCCCTCTTCAGACGGCTTCAGGGATTTTGAATGATATTTTGACGATATGATAGTAGCAGTAGTAGGTGTGACCGGACTTGTCGGTCAGAGAATGATGCAGGTCCTCGAGGAGAGGCATTTTCCTGTAACAGAGTTTTTGCCTGTCGCCTCAGAAAGGTCTGTAGGCAAGAAGGTGGTCTTCGCAGGCAAGGAGTATACAGTCATCGGTGCGGATGAGGCCATATCACGTAAACCCGAACTTGCGATATTTTCCGCAGGAGCGGGTGCTTCCAAGGAGCTTGCTCCGAAGTTTGCCGCTGTCGGATGCCGCGTTGTCGACAATTCATCCTACTGGAGGATGGATCCTGAAAAGAAGCTTGTCATCCCTGAAATCAATCCCGATGTGCTCACACGGGATGATTACATCATTGCGAACCCCAACTGCTCGACCATCCAGATGCTGCTTCCTCTTGCACCTCTTCACAAGAAGTACCATATCAAGAGGATCGTCGTTTCGACGTATCAGAGTGTGACCGGTTCCGGAAACAAGGCGGTCGCACAGATGGAGGCTGAAAGGGCAGGAAAGGAGTGGGGAGATTATCCGGCTTTCTATCCTCACCCGATTGATGAGAACATCATACCTCATATAGACACTTTCCTTGACAACGGTTATACCAAGGAGGAAATGAAGATGGTCAATGAGACCCACAAGATTCTGAGGGATCCCCTTATCGGTGTTTCTCCCACGACAGCAAGGGTTCCTGTCATCGGTGGCCATTCGGAATCGATCAACCTTGAGTTCGAGAAAGATTTCGATCTCACAGAAATCCGCTCCATCTGGGAGGGCACTCCCGGGGTGACCGTTCAGGACGATCCTGCGAACAATGTTTACCCCATGCCCAGATTCGCTCTCGGTAAGGATGACGTGTTCGTCGGCAGACTCCGCCGTGACCCTTCGGTACCATACGGAATCAATTTCTGGTGCGTGTCCGACAATATCCGCAAAGGTGCGGCCACAAACGCCATACAGATTGCGGAACTTCTGGTTGAGAAGGGATTCCTTCCCAGGTACTAGGCGCATTTCTCATAATGAGCAACAACAGATAAAGGGAGACCACGACGGCCTCCCTTTAATGGTTGTTCCGTATGAGGATCAGATGTAAACTATTATGTAGTACATCATGAGTCCAGAAGCGATGAGCTTTATGCCTGTCCCGAACAGGAATCCGAGAAAGGCTCCCAGAGCGGATTTGACGGAAGAGAGTGTGTCTTTGCCGGCGAATAGGAGTTCAGCACCGAAAGCTCCAAGAAGGGCTCCGACGATAATCCCTACAGGAGGGACAATCATTCCGACGATAAGTCCTACGATCGCTCCGCGCGCTGCATATTTGCTGCCTCCGGTGAGTTTGGTGAACCATGCGGGGACCACGTAGTCAACCACGGTGACCAGCGTTGTTATGATGAGCCAAAGGATGAGGAACTTCGTTGACATCGGATCTCCTGCTCCGTTCGTACCTTTAAGATAGTACATGATGATAAGGCCCACCCAGCTTAACGGGGGACCGGGCAGGCCGGGTACGACACTGCCTATGATGCCGACGATGCCAAGAATGATGGCGAGTACTATGAAAAAGGTGTGCATCCTGAAGGGAGATTATTTCGCCATGGCCTCTTCAACTTCCTCGGGAGAGATCGGAAGGCGCTTCGCGCCAGTCCTTCTCGCTCCGTCCGGAGTCACGAGAACATCGTCCTCAAGACGTATTCCGCCGAAGTCATAGTAGTTTTCCAGGAGAGAGAAATTTACGTACTCTTTTCCCATGCCTTCCTTTTTCCACAGTTCGATGAGAGCGGGGATGAAATAGATTCCTGGTTCATCGGTGATGACGTTTCCGGGAACCAGCTTCCTTGCCATACGGAGGCTTCCAAGGCCAAGTTGGGTTGACCTTTTCTGGTCCGGATCATATCCGACCAGGTTCTCTCCGAGATCCTCCATGTCGTGAACGTCGAGACCCATGTTGTGGCCGAGGCCGTGAGGCTGGAAAAGACCGGCTATGCCCTGGGCGACCATATCATCAAGGTTTCCGTGGACGATTCCGAGGGCGGACAGGCCTTCAAGCATCTTCTTTGCCGTCGCAAGGTGCACTTCCCTATAGGTTATACCCGGCTTTACCAGAGAGAATGCATAGTTGTTGCAGTCGCAGACGATCTGGTAGATGTCCCTTTGCTTTGAAGTGAACTTCCCGCTTGTTGGGTATGTCCTTGTGAAATCGGAAGCATAGTGGAGGTTGTTCTCCGCTCCGGCGTCGATCACCATGAGTTTCCCGCTTTCAATAACCTTGTCATGGAGATGGTTGTGAAGGGTCTCGCCATGTTGGGTGAGAATGGTGGGGAAGGATACCCCCCATCCTTTTGAAAGGGTGACGGCTTCCATCTTTCCGACGATCTCCTGCTCTATTATGCCGGGGACGATGCTGTCCCTTGCTATGGAATGCATTTCGTACCCCAGGTTACAGGCGTCATCAATCGCTTCTATCTCGCAAGGTTCCTTTACAAGGCGCATCGATATGACGGCTTTCACAAGTTCCTCTGAAGCGTGGTGTCCTTCCTCGGGGGCGGCCGTGCAGACCTCTTCATAAGTGCACCTTGTGAGCATCGCAAGCTTCATGGTGTTGAAGTATCTCGAAGGAGGGAGGAAGTGAATTCTTCTTCCTTGGGAAATCGCCTTGGCGACGACTGCGTCAACTGCCTTGTACGGGGCCGAGTTTGATATTCCTACGCTTTCGGCTTTTGACTGGACCGTGGGTTGGGGTCCCATCCAGATGACGTCACCGATTTCCACATCATCTGCGAAAATTGTCTCTTCTCCGCTGTCAAAGTCTATAACCGCCGCATAGTTCGGGTCATCAAGGCCGAAGAAATACAGCCATGATGAATCCTGCCTCCATTTGTAGCAGTTGTCCTTGTACTGGGCCGGAGCCTCCGCATTTCCTATGAAAAGAGCTATTCCCCGCTTTCCCTCGGGAGCCGTCAGGGCCATCTTCGCGCAAAGGGTCTTGCGTCTTGAGACATAGATGTTCTTGTCAAACATTTTCAGTATTATTGGTTATCGTAATAATGAGCAAAACAAGTCTAAGAGAGTCTTCCTACTATTCCTTTTTCGAAGCGAAAGAGAGGAACTTCAGGAAATTCCCCTTGGAAGTGGATCCGATAAGGGATTTTATCGGCTCACCGTTTTTGTCCAGGATACAGAAAAATGGAATCCCTCCTTCGAATCCCGCTTTCGTGAATCCCGGTGCAAGCTTCTTCCCGTCATCAGTGTCTACGTCAAGCAGGACAACGTTCATTGTGGCGAGAACAGACTCAACCTCTTCCTCTTTCATAATGTTCTTTTTCATTGTGTTGCATGGAGGACACCATGAAGCGGTCAGCATCACAAGGATGGGCTTCTCCGGGTCGGAGACATATGTTTGCGGAAGGAACGTCCCGTCATAACCTTTGTTTTGGGCGTAAGCTCCCGAAGGGGAGATGAAGGAGAGGAAGGCGGAGATGACCGCCACCAAAGCCAAAGAACGTCTCATGTCATTCGGGTTGCTTTTCTGTTTTGTGGAATATGTTTATTAGTATGCTGCCGAGGATTCCGGAGCAAAGGGATCCGAGCAGGATCGCTATCTTGCCCATATCGCGAAGTTGCGCCATGACCTCAGGAGCCTGGTCTGAGAATGAAAGAGTGTCCACGAAGATTGACATCGTGAAACCTATACCGCCGAGGCATGCGACAGCGAAGAGCATCTTCCAGTTGGCGCCTTCTGGCATCGATCCGATTTTTGACTTCACCGCCAGGAAGCTTGCCAGGGTGATACCGACAGGCTTTCCTAGCAGCAGGCCGAGGAAGATGCCGAGGCTCACACTGCCCATTTCCGGAGAGAAGCGGAAGATGTTGAAGTAGGAAGGATCCGTGATTTCAACGCCGGCGTTGGCAAGGGCGAAGACAGGCATTATCAGGAAGTTCACCCAGGGACTCAGATTGTGCTCCAGGCGGTAGCTCATTCCGATGCAGTTCTTTGAAGTCCTGCTCAATTGCCTGAGGATGTGTCTCTGAGGACCATTGGGGAAAGGTACACCTTCAACAGCGTTGTCGTATTCCTCCAGTTTGGATCTGTAATAATCCCTCTTCTTATAATAGTATTCTTTGGTGAAACGGGGTTTCATAGGAATGAGGAAGGCCATAACGACACCGGACATGGTAGCATGGATTCCGGCATAGTAGAATAGAATCCACACTCCTATCGCCGGAATGAAATAGAACCACTCCCTCTTCTCTCCGACCTTGTTCATAAAAAGAATGAGACAGATCAGCAGTAATGCTATGCTTAGCAGCAAGAAGTTGATCTTGCCTCCGTAGAACAGAGCTACCACCAGAATTGCGACAAGGTCATCGGCGATGGCCAGCGCTGTAAGGAAGACTTTCAAGGAAACCGGAACCTTGTTCCCAAGTACCGAGAGGATACCGACGGCGAATGCGATATCCGTAGCTGTGGGAATACCCCATCCGGAAGATGCTGCTGAACCGTGGTTGACGATTGTGAATATGACAGCAGGCATCAGGACTCCTCCGAGTGCCGCAATCACGGGCATGATGGCTTTCTTGGTGGAACTCAACTCGCCATAGGCGATTTCCCGTTTGATCTCCAGACCAACCGTGAAGAAGAACACTGTCATCAGGATGTCATTAATGAACTTCTCCACAGTCATGCCGTGCGGGAACATTAAGCCCTTACCTTCGGGGAACAACACGCTTATTCCCAAATCGGTTTCAAGGATGCTATGGTACATCTCCTTGGTGAAAGGAAGATTCGCAAGCAGCATAGCTATTACTACGCACGCCAACAGAACCACACCTTGAGCCCAAGGTTTTTTTATGAATCTTTTGTTGGACTTTTCGAGGCTTATTACACTTCTTGTCCAGGAATAATACGGTATCAGTTTCATCGGAAGAGTTGTGTTGGCCAGTGGTTATTCCCCGTAAAGGTATTTGTGCTGGTTTTCTGTAAGGGTATCGATGCAGATTCCCCAATCTGCGAGTTTGCGGCTCGCTACCTCCTTGTCGATGCTTTCCGGGACATTGTGGCACATCTTGCCTTTTTCCCGAGGAAGAGGAGTGTCAATGAGGTATTTGGCAGAAAGAGCCTGGATTGCGAAGGACATGTCCATGATTTCAGCGGGATGTCCGTCACCTGCCGCAAGGTTTACGAGGCGTCCTTCGGCTATGACATAGACTGTATTTCCGTTTTCGAGGGTATAGGCCATTATGTTGTTCCGGGCGACATGGCTCGACACGGCAACTTTCTTGAGAGCGGCGACCGCGACCTCTACATCGAAATGTCCAGCATTGCAGAGGATGGCTCCTTCTTTCATGAGGGGAAAATGCTCCGTAGTGATGACATCGTTGCACCCGGTTACGGTAATGAAGATGTCCCCTATCTTCGCTGCTTCATTCATCGTCATCACCTTGAATCCGTCCATTACGGCCTCCATAGCCTTAATGGGATCTACTTCCGTTATGATGACATTGGCGCCTTGGCCCTTTGCCCTCATCGAGACGCCTTTTCCGCACCATCCGTATCCGGCGACGACGACATTCTTTCCGGCAACAATGAGATTGGTGGTCCTGTTGATTCCGTCCCAGACTGACTGGCCGGTTCCGTATCGGTTGTCGAAGAAGTGCTTGCAGGCAGCGTCATTTACAAGCATCATGGGGAAAAGAAGGGCTCCCGCCCTGTCCATTGTCTGCAATCGCAGAATTCCTGTGGTGGTTTCTTCGCATCCTCCGATCACATTCCCGATAAGCTCTGGATAGTTCTCATGTATCATGTTGACAAGGTCGCCACCATCGTCGATTATGATGTTCGGGCCGGCTTCAATCACTTTTCGTATTCCGCTTTCGTATTCTTCCGGAGAAGCGTTGTGAACGGCGAATACGTTCAGTCCTTCATGGACGAGGGCGGCTGCGATATCGTCTTGTGTGCTGAGAGGATTGCTTCCCGTAATGAACATTTCTGCTCCGCCGCCGGCAAGAACCTTGCAAAGGTATGCCGTCTTGGCTTCCAAGTGAACAGAAAGGGCAATCCTTTTCCCGGCAAACGGTTTGCTTTCTCTGAACTCTTTGTCAAGGCCACGAAGAAGAGGCATGTGGTCCTTCACCCATTCTATTTTGATTTCCCCGTCCTTCCACAGGTCGGGATTGCGTATTTCGCTCATAGGCAGTGAAACTGTTTGTATTTTATGTGAGAAAGAAATGCATTCTCCGGGAGGCAAATTTACGATTATTCCGTCATTATCCCAAGATTGGCGTATGCCGCTTTTCTGCCAGAATGGGATATTTGGGCCCTTTCGCCACAGTTCCGGTTCTTTTGCCATTTTCTTCCCCAAAAGTTTGGATGAAGTCCCAAGATGGCTTAATTTTGTCGATTGTTGCGCGGAAGCGCTTAGCGGTTGGATTATAAATTCACTAAAACATAAATCTAGTTATGGGACTTTTAGACGGAAAGGTGGCTGTTGTTACAGGAGCCGCCAGAGGTATAGGCAAGGCGATTGCCCTCAAATTTGCATCAGAAGGCGCTGACGTGGCTTTCACTGATCTCGTCATCAACGAGGCTGCGGAGGAGACCGTAAAAGAGATCGAGGCCTTCGGCCATAAAGTAAAAGCTTACGCATCCAATGCGGCAGATTTCGAGCAGACTCACGAAGTGGTTGAACAGATTCTTGCCGATTTCGGGAAGATTGATATACTTGTCAACAATGCAGGCATCACAAAGGATGGGCTCATGCTTAAGATGACAGAGGCTCAATGGGATGCTGTTCTCAACGTGAATCTCAAATCGGCGTTCAACTTCATACACGCCTGCATTCCTTCGATGATGCGTCAGAAGAGCGGTTCGATCATCAATATGTCTTCAGTTGTAGGCGTTCATGGAAACGCTTCACAATGTAACTATTCCGCATCCAAGGCCGGTCTTATCGCTCTTGCTAAGAGTATCGGTCAGGAGATGGGCAGAAAGGGAATCCGGGCGAATTCGATCGCTCCGGGATTCATTGACACTCCCATGACCCAGGCTCTTCCTGAAGAAGTGCGCAAGCAGTGGATTGAGAAAATCCCTCTTCGCAGAGGCGGTACCGTGGAAGACATCGCCAATGTCGCCACGTTCCTCGCTTCAGACATGTCTTCTTACGTAAGCGGAGAAGTGATTCAGGTAGATGGAGGCATGAACATGTAGTTCCATCGTACGGAAAAGCATGAATCCGCAGCAAGGAATTTGGTTTCGGCTGCGGATTCTATTTTATTCTGAGTTTTTCAGAAATCTTCTTACCTTTGCATGCCATTGCTTGTCAATGGTGGTTCGCCTTGGTGGTGGAATGGTAGACACGAGGGACTTAAAGGTGTTTTACTTGGTTTGATTATGAGCAAAACACAATTGAGTGCTCTTTCTGAAAAGGAAGATGCAGAATGTCGTAAATTCAAGGAAGCCTTAACAGGTCATGCTGATGGTAATCTTGAGCCAAGCTTCCGGATGGAGGAAGGTGCAGAGACTAGACACGACACACCTAAAGGATATTTCCCACGGTGAAGGAATAGTCCAGACCACAAACTTAGGGTGGCGAAAGCCATAGTGGCAAGAAAATCCCTTGGCCCGAAACGGCCGTGCGGG
>ERZ842401.6280-NODE-6280-length-12734-cov-4.622525_pt1 | contig 12734 bp, 11 predicted proteins | sample MGYA00521270_ERZ842401 | MGnify/ENA primary metagenome ERZ842401 (study PRJEB31892, sample SAMEA3878208) | bioreactor metagenome | biome: Moose rumen | place: Sweden | collected 2011-10 | study: EMG produced TPA metagenomics assembly of the PRJEB12797 data set... | reverse complement strand
TCTGATGAAAAGCAAATTCCTTGATGAAAAAACGGGCAGTAAAGGATTAGTCCTTTCAAGTGGAACGCCAATTTCTAACTCTATGTCGGAATTATATACACTCATGAGGTATCTGCAGCGAGATATGCTTGCTGATCTCGGAATACAGCATTTTGACGAATGGGCGGCGGACTTCGGGGAAATTAAAACTGATTTTGAATACTGTTCATTGTGCGCCAAGATTATAACTTCCTCAAACCTCGCAGCCGTAAGGGATTACAGAACCCCTTCTTCTGTCAACGACTGTGTGTTTCATATTTTCCGCAAGACCGATAAATCTGTAATAAATATCGACCCTGACTTTTGCTCTTCCGTCCACAATCTCACGCTCGTGAATAATTATCTTGTCGATAAGAATGTGAACAAGTTCATAAGTCAATTCCTCAATATCGGTGTATTTTCCGATAAGTTCAGAGAAATCGGCGGCGTTCTTTTTATCTTCCTCAGTATCGGAAAGCGTTTTTGAAATCTCCTCTATACGCTTTCTGACTTCGGACAATTCCTTTTCCATATTGCCTGACATTGCAAAGTAGCGTTCTTCGGTAATCACACCGAAAACCTTGTCCTCATAAAGTTTCTGTAAAAGAGTGTCAAGTTCCGATGCTCTTTTTTTCAGCTTTTCAAGCTCGGACTTCTGCGATGATCTGCTTGCGGTGTTGTTCTCGTCAGCAGCCTTTGTAAGAATTGCGATATACTTTTCGGAATCCTCGGCAGCAAGGTGAGCGTGACACTTTATATCTTCGAGAACGATCTCATAAAGCTGTTCAAAGGTTATGTAGTGAGAAGAACAATACTTTTTTCCGTAGCGGATAGAAGTCTGGCAGCGGTAGCAGCCTTTTGAATCCCTGTTGTCATAGCGTTTTGAAAAACCGTGTACTTTTCCGCAGTCGGAACACCTCACAAGACCTCTGAAAATGTTGTCGGGATTCTCGACCTTATCACGGCATTTTACGGATAAACGCTTATAGACCGTATCGTAATCAGCCTGACTTACAAGTGCTTCGTGAGTATTCTCGGTAACGATCCATTCCGATTCGGGACGCTCTATCCTGTGCTTGTCCTTGAACGACCTGTTTGTGTAGCGGAGAGCGACCGTTTTTCCCGTGTAAACGGGATTCAGAAGAATACTTTTAACGGTAGCTTTAAGCCAGAAATCGGGGTATTTTGGATAAGATTCACAGTCTTTCTTTCCGTTCCTGACATAGTTTTCCGCTTTCGGGATAAGCAGTCCCATTTTAGTGAGCTTTGTGGCGATCTCGCCGCAGGAATGACCTTCCAATGCCATCTGATACATCATTCTGACATGATCGGCGTGTTCATCGGGGATCAGCTTTGTTTTGTCGTTCGGGTCTTTGCTGTACCCATAGGGAGCCATTCCCGTCAGACAATCGCCGTTTAAGGCTTTTGTCCTCATAGCAGCCTTGATCTTGTTGGAAATATCTTTCGCATAAAATTCATTAATGATATTCTTGAACGGCGCAAAATCATTGTCACCGTCAAGAGTGTCAACATTGTCATTTATCGCAATAAAGCGAACATTGTTCTGCGGAAAGAAAATTTCTGTATAGTAGCCCGTTTTGAGATATTCACGACCGAGGCGGGAAAGGTCTTTTACAATAACAATTCCGACCTTGCCGTCCTCAATATCCTCAATGAGTTTCTGAAAAGACGGTCTGTTGAAATTCGTACCGGAATACCCGTCGTCCACATAGTAAGAAGTGAACGAAAAGCCGTTTTCCTCGGCATATTTAGAGAGCATATCTTTCTGATGCTGTATGCTCATGCTGTCGCCTTTGAGAAGATCGTCCTTTGAAAGTCTGCAATAAAGTGCTGTTATTCTGTTAGTCTGCTGTTTCATTTTTACCTACCTTTCTTGAACAGCAGATCATGATAGTATCTTTATTATACATCATAATCCGCCGAAAATCAATACAAATTCTATACTGTCAACACCAAATTTGCACTTGCTTTTTTGTGCAAATTGTGATATACTTGATACAGATGAATTTTTCAGTTAATGGGGTGAATTCGTGAAATACTGTACATTCGGAAATACAGCCGAAATAATACTTGAAAATCTTCGTGACGATGAAAGTCTTACGCAGATAGACTTTATCACGAAATTATTTGAATCGTTCTATAATTCCGATGCCGATTATTCCTTTGATTCCGCAAGCGTAAGCCGCTGGATAAAGGGAACAGCTCCCGTGACATCGCTTTTAAAATCTTATTATATGAACGATGAGAACCGAGAAAATATTGGTATCGACATTGAAAATAACCTCCTTTCCAAAATTGTGGATATAGATATGACCGTAAGAAATATCTATGATTTACTGACGAATGATACCTCTGTTTCCGAGCGGAAAAAGCGGGAGCTTTCGGACGGTTTTCCTTTTGAGAACGATACCGAAAAATGTGATTTTATCGGCAGAGTAATTTTATTTGCACTCGAAAGAAAACAAATATCGCCCGACAATCTGCTTGTATCGAAAACAGACAGTGTACACGACCGAGTGATCGGTGCGGAAGTCCCGCCGCCTTGTAAATATTTCTGCGGACGGGAGAAAGAATTGGAAGAATTTCACGGGATAATGAAAACAAACACAAAGGTATTTGTTACGGGAATCCCCGGAATAGGCAAAAGCGAATTTGTGAAAGCCTACGCTAAAAAATACCGCAAAGAATATTCGGATATTCTTTATTTCAACTATAACGGTGATCTGAAAAATATGATAACCGCTGCGATGTTTGCCGATGATATTTATGATGATCGGGAAAAGACTTTCAGAAATCACCATAAATATTTTCATAATCTCGGAAATTCCGTGCTGATGATAATTGATAATTTCAATGTCAGCGAAAGTGCGGATAAATTCCTCAACCTGATGCTGCTTTATAATTGCAGAATTATTTTTACTACAAGAAGTGTCATTGAATCCGCCGTTTCGTTTGAATTGAAAGAAATCGAAAATGCGGATATTCTGTATTCGCTTGCGGGAAAATTCTATGATGATATTGATAAAAACAAAGCCGCAGTTACCGAAATAATCAAAGCTGTTCATCATCATACTTTTGCCGTTGAGCTTGCCGCACGGGTAATGCAGAAAGGTCTGCATACTCCCGATGAAATTCTTGAAAAGCTGAAAGAAAACAGTGCCGACCCGCACACCACCGATAAAGTAAATGTCAGAAAAGACGGGATAAACACCAGAGCCACATATTTTGAACATCTGAAAATACTCTGTTCATTTGATACACTTGATGATGAATTGAAAAATGTTATGCGGAATATGGTGTTTATTCCAGAAAGCGGAATCCGCAGCCGCAGATTTGCAAAACTGCTTGTTCTCGCTGATTTAAACTCCGTAAATGAATTGATCGAATTGGGATACATAAACAATTCATCGGCGGATATTATTTCTCTGCACCCGATGATCCGTGATATTGCAATTCAGGAGCTTTTACCGTCCTTCAAAAAATGTTCCGCTTTTATTGAGAACATTCATGCTCTTTGTCTTAACATAGGACAGTATTTTGACGATCACGAATTGATAATCTCAACTTCCGTAAATATAATGCGCTATTCCGTTAAAGACGATATTCCCGCATATCTCACTTTTGTTGAAGATAGTTTCGGATTTATGGATAATTACCGAGATGAAAACGGTATGTATTTTGCGGTCAGCGAAATGAACAATATCATTAACTGCGGTGAATCGGTAACCGCAAAGGATAAAGCGCTGTTTTATAATTACCGTGCCCGCTGTAAATCGGTGTTTGAAAATGACGAAGCAAAGGCGGTTTATTATCAGCAGAAAGCCTTGAAGATTGCCGGGAATATCACTGATCCTGTTTTGCTTGCCAATCTCAATATGAATATGGGCGTGATCTATCACGACAGCGGAAACAGAACAATGGCTAAGCTGTTTATGGAAAAAGCAATTTCAATTTATGAAACCAATGAAATTGTGACCGCAGATTATATCGCTATGAAAAAGAATTATGCGGCTGTTCTTTCAAATTATGATGAGCATCTTAAAGCGCATACCGTTTTACTGGAAACGGCGAGAATTGCCGTAAAAGCCAACAGTTCAGAGCTTGCGGGACTGCTGTTTGATGCCGCCTGTGCCGATGTCCGTATGAGATTTTTTGATGAAGCGATACACCTGTTCAATGAATCATTCCAAGAATATGAAAAATACCTTGACGATGATTCGCTGAATATGAGAAAACAGACAGCCGCATATCTGCTTGAAAAATACGGATATATTTTATCCGATACATATTTTCCCGAAACGAGTATTCAGCGGCTGTAATAACTGTTTCTGTTTTCCCGTTCCTGCTGTTCCTTTATTTCCGCTGCTCTTGCTTTGACTTTATCTGCCCATGCTACTATTTTTCTCAATTTTACGGTGAAATTTATTTGACCGATAATATTTTTATCACCGGCAGACATATTCTGAGTGTTTTTGAGATAATCATAGGCAGACGCTTGCTCTTTGAGCCGCAGATAATCTCTGTATATTTTTGCGGCTTCATATTTGCGGTGTTCAATTTCTTCCGCCTGCTTTTCAAGAAGCATGATATGTTCATAATCATCGGGATGAGCAAATCTGTATTTATTTGCTTCCATTGACTTATTATAATGGTCAGCGGAAATTTGATTGACGAGTTTTTCAAGTTCTTTTTCCGAATGAATATTATGATTAGAAATGTAGGTCAGAAGCTGTGCATTGTCCTGCAATTCCTTGTAAATATCCTTATCCGCAAGCGGCTGACGATAATACACTCTTTGAAAATCCCTGAGAAAAGATTTTATGCAGAGTTCGTTTCCACTTAATCCCGTCAGATCGGCACCCGCAAATTCTTTATATTTCTGTCCGATACGAATACGCAGATTATCGTATTTGTAGCCGATGCCGAGCCTGTACAAAGAACAGCCGTTTTTGACATTCTGAGGTTTGCAGATAAGTTTCTTTTCATTGGTGAAAATATATCCCTCGGACTTCATTTTCTCAATGAATGTTTCCATATTTTTGACGGACGGATCAAGAATAATTCTGTCAATATCGTCCGCCATTTTTACTTTCCAAGATGTTCCGTTATTTCTTGCGAGCCATTCTGCATAGGGAATAGTTCCGTATCTTTTGGGATTTTCAATTATTTCAAGATGATATTCCTTGCAGATCTTATCCGAAGTTTCTCTTGCAAGTCTTAATGTTGCCTTGTTTGCGTGCCACTTTTTGCCGTAAATATCGTATGGACAGACAGCGATATGATTATGTGCGTGTTTGGTGTTTGTGTGTGTCGTGATAATAACGGGACGGTTTTCACCGAACATTGCTTTTGCCCATTTAACGCCTATTTCGTGAGCAAGTTCCGCAGAAACATTGCTTTCAAAAGACTGGATATATGTGTGCAGGCGAATATGATTTTTGCCTGCGCCTTTTTTGTAAACATCGAATTTTTCACTGTCATACATTTCAAACAACTGCTTGAAATCTGCGTGAGCATTTTCGAGATCGTCATTACAGCATATCCCCGTGACATATTTCATCTGTTCATTCTTGTCTGGATTGAGGATATATTTCAGGTGCGCTTTGGGCGACACATGAACGGCGTTATACTTAACTATCGCCATTTCCGCTTACCGATTTTGTGTATTCGAGAACGCTTTCAGAAATTTTTTCAAACTGCTCACGCAAAGATGAAATATCGCCCGAATATATCTGCGATGTTGAATTTGCGACAGTCGCTATCTGATTTATATTTCGTCCGATAGCACGAAGCGATGAATTAAGACGGTATATTTCAGCCGAATCGCAGACAGTAATTTTATCGTTCAGAGCGCAGTTTCTGACAAATGTGCTGATATTCATTTTTGCTTTTTCTGCACGCTCCTTAATTTTTGTTTCTTCCTCTCCGTTTACACGGAATTTTATAAATTTTTCTCTGTTCATTATGTACCTCCGTAATTGTTGCAGTAATGATTTTGTTGCTACAAAATCTAAGCCTGCTAAAGTGTGAAAACAGTGCTTTTTTATCCGCATTACCGATATAAAATTGATAATGCGGATTAAATTCAGCCTGCGAGAAAATCGCTGTCTAACAGAGCCGACAGATCGGGAACAGCTTTTGCGGCTGTTTCGTCAGCGGTTTTCTCATTTGGTTTACTGCGGTCTGTTCCGTCGGGAGAAATTATCCTTGCAAACTCCTCACGGATAGATGTTTTTACGCTATTGGAAATGGTGTCGTTCAGCAGTTCAACCGTATCTGTCAGGGAAATATATTTCTTTATTTCCTCGATAACGGCATTGCTGCAAGTTTTAAAACGGCTTTTTCCGACCTTGTGAAGATGCTCCCATACGGCATAATCCCGCTCTTTAGAAAGGTCAAACCGTACTGTTATTGCCTTTATATTGTCCATAACAAATCACTCACTTTTAAGTTTTATGCTTGCCGCAGTTTCAAAACCTTTTGCGGCGGCGCATATATCCTCGACAAAAACGGTTTTGTTTTCGTCATACTTTCCGTATCTTTTCAAAAGACAGTGACCGCCGCCTACAACATAAAGTGTCATAAAATCGGGATCGTAGTCATATTTGTAAAGTGTGTCCATAAGTTTTGCGGCGTATCTTTCAGCTTCGGAAGCGAGAACATCGTTATACTGATCGGGAATATGCGCTTTTCCGTTACGGATAAATTCCTCAATAACGCAGATGTCTATCTGCTTGCCGAACTTGTCCATTACCGCATTTTTGGCGGCGATTTTGTACTGTTCAACGCCAAGTTTTTCGGTGTAACACTTGCGCTCATCAACTTTTGTTCTGGAAAGCAGAAGAACATTCATCGTTCCGTTTCCGATGTCGGCAAGCATATTCAGACCTTCCATTTCGTTCAGACGGTCAATAAGCGCAGGATAGCCCTGCGGGAAAATGTGACAGCCTTTTACGGTAAGTTTGTACTTTTCTCCATTGAAAACAAAGTTGAGCTTTTTCTGCTGCATAATGTAAGTGCGGAGCTGTTCACGCTGTTCCTTTATCCACGAAACGGGAATGCCCACAGCGAGATGAATATTTCCGTCATGAACATTGTTCGCCTTACATTCCATAGCAACAGCGGCGAGTGTCATAATGTAGAAGTCGTTATCAACCGTCTTGTTGGCAATAAACGGCTTGCGTCCCTCACCGACCTTGTAATAGGTGTCACCGAGCTGCAAAACATCGCCCTTAAATGCGGGATCGCTGTCATAGACAGTAAGTCCGGTAGGAAAATGACAGTTAGCGGTTTTCATGTTGCCGTAGCCCATATCCACACCGATAATATGAAGATCGTCTTTCATTGTAATCATACAAGTACCTCCTTTTTCTTGACCTTGGATATAAGCATATCCATGATGAGATCGGCAGCCTTTCTTGTGCAGCATTCGTCCGAGAACGAGCTTACTATAAAAGTAGTCTTGCCGATGCGGTGTTCTCTCTCCTTTGTGAGAGAGCGTGTGTCAGTGTTCTTCAAATAGAATTCCTCCTCGAAAATATTTCGGCTTTTGTTTCCTGAGCCTACATTGATTATACTCCCGAAGTGCCGAAAAGTCATTGATGTGTTTCTGATGTAAATTTGATGAGATTTCCGAAAATTTTTTCCGTACCACGGGGAAAAAGGCAAAAAAGAAAGCCGCATTCCGATTTTTGGAAATGCAGCTTACTTGCAGGGGGATTTTTTATGGGAGATTAAGTGTCCCACGCAAAAAATATATGAATAAATTGTTAAATTCGGCTTGTGAAAACGGATTGACAGCAGAGTTTCATCAAAGTCTTGTTTCAGGCAGCTTGAATGATGAAAAACAGGGCGGTATTGATTATTTGGGATTGTGTACACAAGCAAGTTGATGATGAAGCTGTATCAATCGCGGAACAAGGCTTTATTCTGATGATAATAACGCTGATTTTGATGATTTGTCCCACAAAAATAAAGAAAAACAGGGTACCTGACGGAATTTGTAAGGTATCCTGTTTATTTTGTGGGTACATTTGAGAGGGGGGCAGGGTTCTTATAGCCGGCTTAGATTTTGTTGGCACAAAATCGGATATATGGGTAGTCGGTTAATCACCTGATACTTGGAAGCCGACTTCAAGGGTAAATGTATTGTTTTCTGCTTTAATACTGAAATCACCGCCATACTTGTCTATGGTCTTTTTAATGATGAGATTATTATGATTAAATATTTCATTCTTTCTCTTGACTATTTTTTTATTATATAGTATAATGTTACCATAACCTACTCTACTTGAAAAATAGGGGGTATCTACATGAAAATAGCTATATGCGATGACGAAGAAGTGTTTTTAAGGAAATTGCAATCCGAGCTGAATAATATGCTCTCGGGTACGGATTTTCTGATAGACTGCTACACAAGCGGAAACAGCCTGCTTTCTTCATATACAGAAAGAAAATATGATATAGTAATACTCGATATAGAAATGAAAGGTATGAACGGAATAGAGACTGCTGAGAAGATAAGATTAACAGATCGTTATGTGACAATAGCTTTTCTGACAAGTTACGAAGAATTCGCAATCGCAGGATATAACGTGAAAGCGGAACGATATATTTTGAAACAACAGCCCGAATTTATGTATGAGGAACAGCTTAAAGGACTGATCAACGACTACAGTCAGAATCACAAGAAATTTTCATACAGCAATAATAATGTTGCTTTTTCAATACTGCTTTCTGATATTGTATTTTTTGAAGTTTTCAACAGAAGTATAACTATTCATACTGTAGAAGAAGAATATACATATTACGGAAAACTATCCGAACTTGTTGAAACCTATAAAGACGATGGCTTTATAAAGGTAGGCAAAAGCTATCTCATAAATGCTGCGTTTATAAAGATCATAAAGAAGAACGATATTCAGTTGAAAACAGGTCAGACGATAGAATTGGGACGAAAAGTAAAGAATCAGGTAGTTGAGGAATACTTTAACTATCTTTCGGGGAAGTGATGTTTTGGATTGGAACTTTATTGAGATTCTGAATTCTTTTATTGAAATGGGCATTATATATTTATATTTTGGTAAACTTATGTCTGTAAAGCCTGTTAATAAGGCATTTATATTGTCGGTTTATCTTATATCGTCAATCATTCTATCTTTCTTTTCATCATTTTTAAATATTCCCTTACTGCTGCTTACGGTTACATTTGTATTACTTTTTGCAAATGCTTTGATTCTTTATGAGGATAATAGGATGAACAAAATTTTTTATTCATTCATGTATGTGGTAATTATTCTTATAACCGACCCTGTTCTTGTTGGAATATCATATATTTCAAAAGTATTTGCTCATAATGATCTGTTTGAAAATGAGGCAGGCAGAATAGTTGGAATGGTCATTACAAAGGTTGTGTACTTCTGGAGTTCCGTTGCCTTGGCAAGAATACTAAAGAAAAAAGTCAGGGAGCTGCCGCTGAAATACTGGATAAGTATTCTTCTTACGCCGATTATAAGCATTATTTTGTTGTATGGAATGACGATTCCGATGTTGGAGCATGAAAATTCAAAAATTATTTTGATTTACATTATTTCGATATTCGGAATAGTGTATCTGAATGTTTCAATGTTTAACTTCTTTGACAGTTATTCCAAGCAAATAAAGCTCTCATTTATGGAGACTGTTGCAGAACGTGAGAATGATAATTACCAATCACTGAAATTGGTTTATCAGGAAATGAAGAAACTCAAACACGATTTTAAGAATGAACTTGAAACATTGAATAGTTTGATTTCTGAACGGAAATATGAAACAGCGGAGAACCATATAGCCGAATTATCTGATTATATTGATAAAACCGCCGCAATATGCTATACCGGAAATGAAGCGGTTGATTCTCTTATCAATAATAAGATACGTTCGGCAAAGCAGCAAAATATAAAAGTGATCACCAAAATGAATACCCAAGCTATTCCCGCAGTTAATTCCATGGAATTATGCAGGATTTTCGGAAATGCTCTTGACAATGCAATCGAAGCTTGTTGTAAGATTGAGGAATCCAAAAGGTTTATATGTATATCTATTAAAGAACTGGAAGATGTAATATTGATTGAAATATCGAATTCATCCGAATATGTGGATACATCTAATCTTATAAGCACAAAGGTTCAAAAAGGTATTCATGGATATGGAATACAGAGTATTTGTTCCTCTGTTGCAAGAATTGGAGGTACATATAATTTTAAATATAATGGAAGTGCATTTGTATTCAAAATGTATATTGAAAATACATTTTCTGCGGAGTCAAGATAGAAAAGTGTTCTTTCACAACATAAAATCGACACTTCACAACAAAACTATTTATTTTTGAAAATAAACGTGCTATACTTAAAGCGAGGTGAAAAGCTAATGCTTGAAAGACTTGCTAAAGGTACAGCACGTTTTTTTGTTGAACAGAAAGCGGCAGAATCTGAATTTGAAGAAGTTTACGCCTATGGTGCCGAAATAGTTTATTCTACTGTTTTAAACGGTTTGATTGTACTTTTGATGTCGGTGATTACGGGAACTTTTATACCAACACTTGTGTTCATAATTTCATTTATCTTATTAAGAAGAAGTGCAGGCGGTTTCCATGCCTCCACACATACAAAGTGTATGCTGATATTGGTAGCAGTGCATTTGTTGTTTGTACTTTGTGTCAATTTCTTAAACATCGCAATAGTACCCTATTTTTCTTATTTCACTATTCTTTACTCATGTATTTCGGTTTTTCTGTTTGCTCCTGTTGAGCATCCTAATAAACCCTTGAAAAGTCATGAGATAATGAAATTAAGAGGTTTTAGTATATCCGCAGTAATGCTGTTGTCTATTTCAATAATAATACTAAACTTTTTAAAGAAATTTGACTTTGCCTTTTTTATTTCTTATGGAGTTTTTGTATCAGTAACGGGATTGCTGATTGAAAAGGTCAGACAAAGGGCTTGTGTTTCATCGAAAAAAATAGGTTAGGAATAAAATCATCGGATTATTATTTGAGATATGTTGACGGGATAAATCTATATCCGACATTACATATTGAAATAATATAAATACATTAACAGAAAGGGTGCTTTTTATGAAACGCACAAACAAATGGCTTAAAAGGGTGATCTCGCTTGCAGCCGCTCTTACGGCAACAGCAGCGATGGGAATATTGGCAAGTGCCTGCCACTTCTGGTTTGCACAGCCTAAAGTTCCCGCTGATCTCGAAAAGTTCAGAAACAGAAAGTGAATTGGAGTACAGTCTGTAAATTATCGTATAAATGGTGATTTACAGACTGTACAAATCAAACGGAAGGATTTATAGTAAACGACATTAAAAATTCTACATTCAGAAAAAGACGTAACTTACGATAACAGCATAATTATTATGTCAATGTCCGGAAATTAATGTCGTTGACTATAATATGAAGTTTAAAACAGCTATAAAATTGAAGCGGACAGTTTCTTTTGCGGCTGCTATGGCGATGGCTGTATCGGCTGTTCCTGTCATGCCTGCTTATGCGGAAACCGGAACAAAGTCATATATCTATGACAAGTACAAGGTTGATTACACTGTAAGCAGCGAATGGTTCGGCAAGCAGAATGTTTCCGTTACGCTCACGAATACATCGGACGAGCCTATACTCAACTGGGCACTCGGATATGATGCAGAGGGTGAGATCGACGGAATATGGAACGGCTATATCTCAAGTCAGAACGGTGAGGACTATATCATCAAGAATGTAGGCTATAACTATGAGATTGCGCCCAACCAGTCGGTTACATACGGCTATATTCTTTCTACTACCGATTACAATGAGCCTGAATTTTTCAATTTATGCTCAAAAAGACTTGACAAGACCACAGGGTATGATGTAAAATTAAATGTGACGGGTGATTGGGGCGAAGGTTTTCAGGGCGAGATCGTTCTGACAAACACTTCCGATACTCCGCTCGAAGCGTGGGAACTTTCCTTTGACACAAACTTTAACATCAACAACCTTTGGGGCGGAAAGATTCTCAAATCCGAAAACAACAGCTACACTCTCGCAAGTGAGATGTGGACTAATCCGATTGCTCCCGGTTCGTCCGTAACAATAGGATTTATCGGGTCAAAGGATTCCGAAGTAAAGCCTGCTGTATCGGGGATTGCTGTTTCCGAAGTAGTTATTGACGGAACAAATCCCGAAACGCCCGCCGAGGAAGAAGAAATTCCCGATCTCAGTATATCGGCAGATGCGGTATATTTCGAGGATACCGACAATGTTGTTCTCTCGTGGAACACAAACGTTGAAAAAGGCAGCTTTGAAATACTGTATTCAACAGATAATGTTGAGTATATCTCCGCAGATACCGTAAAGAACGCTCACAGCTACACATTTTCGGCGCATGACCTCACAGGAACGGTATATTTCAAGGTTAAACAGACCGTCAAAGACCGCATAGGCGAAAGTGCCGTTGTGTCTGTTGATATTCCTGTGCCTGTTGTAAAGGTAACGCCCGAAATAACTCTGTCCGCAGAGTATAACGCAGAAACGGGATATATTGATGTTCTCTGGAACTCTACTGTTGCAGACGGTTCATTTGATATTCTCACGTCTTATAATGACGGTGAATATGAATCCGCAGCCGTTGTTTCGGAAACATCGTCATATTCCTTTGCTCCTGAAAATGCA